>JACCDI010109190.1_pt1 | contig 14487 bp, 15 predicted proteins | sample 7442791 | NCBI WGS metagenome assembly JACCDI01 (sample SAMN15323434, study PRJNA562643) | freshwater metagenome | isolation source: river surface water | place: USA:Blue River Watershed | collected 2017-08-15 | reverse complement strand
GGCTCCACCCTGGAGGAGGCCTTGCAAAAAGGCCTGGCCATTCACTTTGTGGCCGAAACCGAAGTCCTGCGCGAACGCTGGTACTGGACCGACCGCAAGGTGGCCAGTGCCTCGCGCCATTACCGACTGGCGTTCCAGCCGCTCACGCGGCGTTGGCGCCTGCATGTCTCGGCCCAACCCCTGACCGATGCGGTGCTGTCGTCGGGCCTGGCGCAAACCTACGACAGCTTGGTGCAAGCGGTGCAGGTCATGGCCCGGCAAAGCCAGTGGCCGGTGGCCGAGCTGTCGGCCCTGGAGCCTGGCGCGCGCCACCTGCTGCGTTATCGCTTCCGGCTCGACACCAGCCAGTTGCCGCGTCCTTTCCAGATCGCATCGGGCAACAATGCCGAGTGGGCCTTGAGCGTGAGCCAGGACCAGCGCTGGACCCCCGAGGCGGTGCGCTGAGCCATGCGCCACTTCGACCGCCTGACCGCCAGACTCAAGCCCTCGGGCAGCGCGCGCTGGCTGTTCGCCCTGGGCAGCCTGTCGCTGGCCGCCTTGGGCGTGGGCCTCTTGGTGCTGCTGACCCAGGCCACGGGCAACCGCGAGCGCTACAACCAGAACTTTGAGTGGCTGCTGCTGGTCAACGCGGTGGTCGCTCTGGGCCTGGGCCTGACGATTGCCCTGGGCGTGGTGCGGCTGGTGCTGCGCTGGCGCCGGGGCCAGTTTGGCGCACGCCTCTTGTTCAAGCTGGCGGCCATCTTTGGCCTGGTCGGCATCGTGCCCGGGCTGCTCATCTATGTGGTGTCCTACCAGTTCGTGTCGCGTTCCATCGAGAGCTGGTTCGATGTGCAGGTCGAAGGCGCCCTCACGGCGGGCCTGGACCTGGGGCGGTCGACCATTGATACCTTGTCGATGGACCTGGGCAAGCAGGCCCGTGCCGCGGCCAGCCAGGTCGCACAGGAGCCCGCCAGCCTGGCGGGCCTGACCCTCGAGCGAGTACGCGAACAACTGGGCCTGAGCGATGCGGTGCTCTGGACCGCCTCGGGCCGCCTGATCGCCGGGGCTGGCCAGTCGCGTTTTGCGTTGCGTGCCGTCATGCCCAGCCCCCAGCAGCAGCGTGAGGCCCGCGCCAACGGCATGCTGGTCTGGTCCGAGGGGCTGGAGGAGGGGGCCGAAGTGGGCCGGGGGGCGCGTTTGCGCGCACTGGTGTGGGTGCCGCAGATGCGGCTGTCGCTGGACGAGGAGGCGCAGCTGCTGATGCTCACCCAGGAGTTGCCGCCCACCCTGGTGGCCAACGCCCTGCAGGTGCAGGTGGTCAACCGCGAGTACCAGGAGCGCGCCTTGGCCCGCGATGGCTTGCGGCGCATGTACATCGCCACCCTGACCCTGACCCTGTTCATGGCCGTGCTGGGCGCCATCTTGCTGGCGGTGTTGCTGGGCAACCAGCTGGCGCGCCCGCTGCTGGTGCTGGCCCACGGCATGCGCCAGGTGGCCGCGGGCGACCTGACGCCCAAGCTCACCCTGTCGGGGCGGGACGAACTGGGCGGCTTGACGCGATCGTTTGCCGACATGACGCAGCAGCTGTCGGATGCGCGCAGCGCGGCCCTGCGCAACCTGCAGCAGCTGGAGGCCGCACGCGGCAGCCTGCAGACGATTCTGGACAACCTGACCGCGGGCGTGATGGTGCTCGATGCGCAGGGCATCATCCGCAGCGCCAACCCCGGCGCCACCCGCATCCTGCGGGTGCCGGTGGCCGCGCACGAGGGGCAAGCCCTGGCCTCGCTGCCGGGTCTGGCCGACTGGGCGCAGAAGGTGCAGGCCGAGTTTGACCAGCTGGTGGCAGGCCGCATTGCGCACGATGCCGATCACTGGCAGCAGGCCTTTGATATCCACGCCAGCGGCCAGGGCCTGCAGGAGACCAAGGTCACCCTGCTGGCGCGCGGCGCGCCCTTGCCCGAGGGCTCGCGCCTGCTGGTGTTTGACGACATCTCCGAGATCGTGTCGGCGCAGCGCGCGCAGGCCTGGGGCGAGGTGGCGCGGCGCCTGGCGCACGAAATCAAAAACCCGCTCACCCCGATCCAGCTTTCGGCCGAGCGCTTGCAGCTCAAACTGGCGCCGCATCTGCAAGCGACCGAAGCCGCCATCCTGGTCAAATCGGTGCGCACCATTGTCGACCAGGTCGATGCCATGAAGCGCCTGGTCAACGAGTTCCGCGACTACGCCCGGCTGCCAACCGCCGATCTGGTGCCGCTTGACCTCAATGCCCTGGTGGGCGATGTGATGGGCCTGTATGCACAGGATCAGCCCCTGACCCAGCGCGACGGCGAGATGCTGCTGGCCGCCCGCGTGCCGGTGCGGGTGCAGCTGGACCCGGCCTGCCCGTTCATTCGTGGCGATGCGCAGCAGCTGCGCCAGGTGGTGCACAACCTGCTGCAAAACGCCCAGGATGCCTGCGAGATGCCGCCAGCGGGTGAGGCCGTCCCGCGTGAAGGGGCGCCCTGTGTGTGGCTGCGCACCGAATGGCAGCCGCAGCGCCAGCGGGTGCGCCTGACCATCAGCGACAGCGGCCCTGGCTTTGCGCCGCACATCCTGCAGCGGGCCTTCGAGCCCTATGTGACCACCAAGGCCCGGGGCACCGGCCTGGGCTTGGCGGTGGTCAAGAAAATCATCGACGAGCACGGTGCGCGCATCGAACTGAGCAACCTGCTCGATGGCGATCAAGTGCGCGGGGCGCAAGTCTCGCTATCATTCACAGCAGTGCCCCAGGCAATCGCCTGAGGCCCATCCAACGATTCACAGCGCAACGGCGGATCATGGCAAACATCTTGGTGGTGGACGACGAGCTGGGCATACGCGATTTGCTCTCGGAGATTCTGTTCGACGAGGGGCATCAGGTGGACCTGGCCGAAAACGCCGCGCAGGCGCGCCTGTCGCGCCAGCGCCAGCGCCCCGATCTGGTGTTGCTGGACATCTGGATGCCGGACACCGATGGCGTGAGCCTGCTCAAGGAGTGGGCCGCCAACGGCCAGCTCGACATGCCAGTGATCATGATGAGTGGCCACGCCACCATCGATACCGCGGTGGACGCGGTGCGCATCGGGGCCATGGCTTTTCTGGAAAAGCCCATCACCATGCAGAAGCTGCTCAAGGCCGTGAGCGATGGCCTGGCGCGGCAAGCCCCACCCACCGCTCAGGCGGCGCCAGCCCCCGCGCCGGTGGCCAGCGGGGCGATGGGCGGCGCGGCAACGGTGCCCCCGCCGGCGCCGGTGCCTGCGGCCATGTCCGACGAGCAGAGCTTTGACCTGGACCGCCCGCTGCGCGATGCCCGCGATGCCTTCGAGAAGGCCTACTTCGAATACCACCTGTCCAAGGAAGGCGGCTCGATGACGCGTGTGGCCGAGAAGACTGGCCTGGAGCGCACCCACCTGTACCGAAAGCTCAAGCAGCTGGGCGTGGACCTGAGCCGCGGCAAGCGCGGCGCCTGAGGGGGCTGGTCATGTGCGCGGCCTGTCGGCTTGGCCTGTGGGCCTGTTTGGCTGCCGGGACCCGCGCATGATGTTGTGGCGCGATCTTCAGGCCCTGTGGCCCCATCTGTCCCCACACCGGCGCCGCACCTTGTGGTGGGTGCTGGGGCTGATGCTGCTGGGCGCCCTGGCCGAGCTGGTGTCCATGGGCGCCATCGTGCCCTTCATCACCACCCTGGTGGATCCGCAACGTGCCCAGGCCCTGCCGGTGCTGGCCTCCCTGATGCGCGCACTCGACATCCCGCCGGCGCAGTTTCCGGTGTGGATGAGTCTGGGCTTTGGGCTGGTGGTGGTGGTGGCGGCCCTGATCCGATTGGTGCTGCTTTGGGCGTCCAATCGACTCGTCTATGGCCTGGGGCATGACCTGAGCGTGGCGGTCTACGGCAAGACCTTGCGGTGGCCCTATGACGAGCACACCCGGCGCAACAGCAGCGAGATCCTGGGGGGCGTGATCAAGACGCAGCAGATCAGCCACCTCTACCTCATGCCCCTGATGAGCGCACTGGTGTCGCTCGTGCTCTCGAGCGGCATTTTGGTGATGTTGCTGTGGATCGATACCTGGGTCGCCTTGACCGGTGCGCTGCTGTTCGCCCTGAGCTATCTGGCCATGGCCTTGACGCTGCGCAAACGCATGTCGGTGCACGGCACGGTGGTCGCCAGGGCCAGTGACCAACGCTTGCAAGAGATGCAGGAGGGCTTGGGCGGTATCCGCGAGGTCATCCTGGGCGGGCTGGCGCCTGCGCACAGCCTGCGCTTTGAAGCCATTGACCGGGTGCTGTCGCGTTCCCAGGCGAGCCAGGCCTTTCTGGCGGTCAGCCCACGCTTTGCCGTGGAGGGCGTGGGTTTGCTGATCATTGCCTTGTTCGCGGTGCATGCGGCCGGCCGTGGCGATGGCCTCAACCAGCTGCTGCCGGTACTGGGCGCGTTGGGCCTGGGGGCCCAAAAACTGATGCCGCTGGTGCAGCTGGTGTATGCGGGCTGGGTGGCGGTCACGACGCACCGCGCGTCCCTGCACGATGTGCTGGCCTTGCTGGAGGCCCCCGATCCGGGGCCGCCGAGCCCCCTGCCGCCGCTGCCGTTTGCCCGCGCCATCCAACTCGAGGGGGTGGGGTTTGCCTACCGCAGCGCGCCCGAACAGCCGGTGCTGTCGCAGCTCGATCTGGCGCTGCCCAAGGGCGCGCGCATTGGCATCACGGGCACCACCGGTGGCGGCAAGAGCACCCTGGTCGATTTGATCATGGGGCTGCTGCAGCCCACCGAGGGCACGATCCGCATCGACGACCAGGCCCTGGACAGCCCGGCCGCGATTGCCGCCTGGCAACAGCAGATCGCGCATGTGCCGCAATCGATCTACCTGAGCGACGCCAGCGTGGCCGAGAACATTGCCCTGGGCCGTGCCAGCGGCGAGCCCATCGACTGGGCGCGCTTGCGGCAAGCTGCCGACATTGCGCAGTTGGGCCCGGTCCTGGCACAACTGCCGCAGGGCTTTGACACGCCTGTGGGCGAGCGCGGCGTGCGGCTGTCGGGCGGACAGCGCCAGCGCCTGGGCATTGCCCGCGCCCTGTACCGGCAATCCCAGGTGCTGGTGCTGGACGAGGCCACCAGCGCCCTCGACACCGAGACCGAGCGCCTGGTGATGGACGGCATCTACCGCCATTGCACCGGCATGACCTTGCTGATCATCGCGCACCGCCTGAGCACCCTCGCGGCCTGCAACCTGTTGATCCGCGTGGACCAGGGCCGCTGTGAACTCACGCGCCCGGTGCCCGCCTGACCTTTTTTGCGCCCATAACCCATGTCGCTCAAGCAAACCATTCGACCATGGCTCAACCGCTGGGGGGTGGACCTGGTCGCCCACCATCCGTCGGTGGGGCGTGCGGCCCTGCATTGGGCCAAGCCCCCTGTGGACCCGGCCGCCCCACCGCTGGTGGCCGCTGGCAAGCACCCGGTGCCGGTGCACCAGATCTACATCACCGATGACGGCGAGCGCGAGCTGCCACCGTTTCTGCGCATGGCCACCGCGACCGTGGCGCCCAGCATTCCACGCGCGGAGCACCGCATCCACACCCGGTCGGACCTGCGCGAGTGGATCGCCAGTGAGTATGGCCTTGCCATGCAGCGCGCATTCGACAAGCTGCGGCCCTACGCCTACCAGGCGGATCTGGCGCGTTACCTGTTGCTGTACCGCTTGGGAGGCTGGTACTTTGACATCTCGATCCGCCTGATGATGGCGTTTGATGTGCCCCCCGAGGTGGATCTGGTGGTGTTTGCCGAAAACCCGGCGCACAGCGGCATGTCCTATGGTTGCAACAACGCCATCATCTATGCCCGAGCGGGCAGCCCGGTGCTGGCGCAGACCATCGAGACCTGCTATCGCAACATCCAGCGCGAGCACTATGGCAAAAACCCGCTGTACCCCACCGGGCCGGCCTGCCTGGGCCGCGCCGTGGCCCAGCACGACGAAGACCTGCAGATCATCCTGGGGGTGTTCACCGACCTGACCCCGGCCTTCGAGCGCAAGACCAAGGGCTTTGTCTTGCCCGACGGCCAGCTGTTTGCGCTGTACAAGCCCAACAATGGCGCAGGCCGTCTGTCGGATGTGGGGGTGGTGGGCAGCAACGACTACCCTGGCTTTTTTGCCAGTCGACAGATCTACGACCGCAGCATCGAGTTGCCCGATTGGCCCGGCTTGCCACCAGTGCCCGCCCCCCACGTGGCCGACAGGACGCCGGCATGAGGATTGCCTTTGGGGCCACCGTCATGGCCCGTGGACTGGACGCGGGGCATATGGACGGAATTGGCCACTACTCGCAGGAATTGCTGACGGGCTTGCAAGCCTTGAATGCGAACTTGCTGCCCGTGGTCTTTGGTCCAAGCCGCCAGACGGTGCTGGCGGGCCTGCCGGTGCATCTCGCGCCGCGTTTCAAGGGGCAGGCCCTCTGGTCGGCGCTGACAGGCTTGCCGGCGCCAGGCCTGGGGGGCATTGCCCGGCAGGCCGACCTGCTGCTGGCGCCCGATCACTACATCCCCAAAACCAGCCGTCTGCCGGTGGTCGCGACCATCCACGATGCGGTGCCGCTGTCGCATCCGCAATGGGTCAGTGGCCGCATGCGGGCGCTGAAGAACCACATCATCCGCCAAAGCGGACATTGGGCGCAGCATGTGCTGACCGTGTCGGCGTTTTCCAAGCAAGAGATCGTGCGCCATTACGGGATTCCCGAGTCGCGCATCACCGTGACGCATGCGGGCGTTGACGAGCGCTATTTCGAGCGGCTGGACGTGACGCTGCGGCGCGAGGTGTGTTGGCGGCATGGCCTGCCCGAGCAGTTTTTCCTGTTTGTGGGCACCTTCCAGCCGCGCAAGAACATCGAGCGCATCCTGCAAGCGCACCAGGCCCTGCCCGAGACCTTGCGACAGGCGTGTCCGCTGGTGATCGTGGGGCGTCCTGGCTGGTCCTGTGAGGCGCTGGTGGCGCAGCTGCAGGACTTGTCAGGCGATCGGCGCGTGCGCTGGCTGCGCGATGTGGGCGACGCCGACAAGCGGGCCTTGATGCAATCGGCGACCGCGCTGGTGTTTCCAAGCCTGTTTGAAGGCTTTGGCCTGCCGGTGCTGGAGGGCTTTGCCAGCCAGACCCCGGTCATCACGTCCAATGTGTCGTCCTTGCCCGAGGTGGCCGGAGATGGCGCCTGGTTGGTCGACCCCTTGCAGGTGCCCCAGATCACCGAGGCCATGGCCACCTTGGCGCGAGAGGACGGAGAGCGCGCCCGCCTGGTGGCCCTGGGCCTGGCGCGGGCACGCCAGTTCACCTGGCAGGACTGCGCCGCGCGCACCCTGCAGGCCCTTGGTGCCTTGCGCTGAACGGGCCAAATGGCAACTGGGAAAAGCGGCCCAAACTGGTGATACAATAGCGGTCTTGGCCCGGTAGCTCAGTTGGTAGAGCAGCGGATTGAAAATCCGCGTGTCGGTGGTTCGATTCCGCCCCAGGCCACCAAATAAAAACCGTTGTCTCCGAAAGGGGCAGCGGTTTTTTCTTTGTTCGCACACCCCCGCACACTCTTCGCACACCTTTGCCGCTGGCATTGAACTGCGGCGCTGCTGCTAATTTGTTGGGGCTACTGTGCTTGTGGTGCTCGGCTTGTTCAAATGCGGGCGCGGGTATGAAGCAGACGCAGATCAGCTACCCCACGCTGGCACTGGCTTAGCAAAGCAGCCCCCCCGCAGCGTCGTATGAAACGACATACAACTGACTCTCAACCGCAGCAGCCCGTATTCACACGATGAGAGACGGCGAACTGGTGCTTTTCTAGCGCAGCCACAGCCGAGTTTGGCAGTGCCGCTACAAGCTCTACGAAAACCAGTGGCACAGACAGACGACTGGGCGCACTGTGCTGGTTGACGCTGTGCGTGTGGCTGGCGAGCTGTATGACGAAGCCCATTTCCAGCCGCCGCGCGCTGGCCACGCTGATGCCCGTCTTGGCCGCCGCAGCCTCCTGGCTGTGCTTGCCTCTGAGTTCCTTGTACTTGATTACTTGCAGGTCCGTTATATGTTTGCCGGGCACCGTGACAACCTCCTCATGGACGCCAGTCACTGTAAAAACCAAACCGCAAAACGCCCCCCGGCGGCCTGCGTCAACCGCTCACAATAGTTGTCGCTGAGCGCTCAAGATAATTGTCGCCCGCCACAGTGGAGGAAATGCGGCGGAATTTGGCAGCGGGCAATGGCGAAAAAATTTGCGAGGACTACCGCCAACTCATTGAACGGTATCTTGTGCCCTTCTTTGGCGAGTGCCACCTACAGACGCTGAAGCACAAAGACATTGCCGAGTTTGAGGTGTGGCGCAATCAAAAAAAGGGTAAGCGCCCCAAAAGCAGCGCCCTAATGACATTTGCCAGCGCCTTCAGTCGGGTGTGTAAGACGGCTACGGAACGCGGCTTGCACAGCGAACGGGTGGTGTTGCCCCAAATGAGCTGCAAAGGTGAATGAGGTATACACCTATGCCACAGCTGAACTGCTGGCGGCTACGGACTTGCATACATTGGCAAAGCAAATGGGAACTTCGGTGGCTATGTTTGAGCGCCATTACAGCAAGCTCACAGCCACTCTGGATGCGGAGAGCTTCCCGAAATAAGCATCATCTTGCGAATCTATTGAAATCAAATATTTGCATACGTAAGAAATAATAGTACTATGGATATCATTATTGAGGAAAAAGGGTGGAGATTTCGATGAAGGAACTGGCCAAAAAGTTTGTGTGTTGCGCGACGATTGCCGCTTTTTTGGGTGGTTGTGCGACATCTGGTAAGGATGTTGCTGCGACTTATGTTTCACCGATTCAGTATTCAAACTACGACTGTGACCAACTTCGGCAAGAGTTAGCTCGCATCAACGGCCGGGTAGGACAGCTGACTGGCCGACTGGATGAGGCATCCAGTAACGACAAAGCGATTATGGGTGTTGGAATGATTTTGTTCTGGCCCGCACTTTTCGCACTCGGCGGTACGAAGCAGCAAGAAGCAGAGCTTTCTCGTTTGAAGGGCGAATATGACGCAGTTCAAACGGCCAGCACTGGCAAAAAGTGTAGTTAAGGACTGTCATGAAAAGAATACTGACAATACTCTCAGTAGCCGTATTGGCGGGCTGTGCTACGCCCGCAGCAGTTGAACAGATGGCTGTTTCATTGCCTGTCATACAAACTAATCCAGTACTCAAAAATAGTGTGGCGGTAGCAGAAGTAACTGGAGGCAGAGAAACAAATCCGATGTGGACCTCACAAGTGTCGAGCAATGCCTTCAGGCGTGCGCTCGAACAATCGCTTGAGAGCGCGGGAATGTTCAGCAAGATTGTTGCAGGTAGCAAGTATCAACTGACAGCTGATTTAACCCGACTTGACCAGCCGATGATGGGCTTCGATATGACGGTTGGCTCTACGGTTCGATATTCTCTGATTGAAACTCAGACACGCAAGGAGGTCTATGCGCGAGTGATTCAGATTAGCTATACGGCGAAAATGTCTGATGCCTTTATCGGGTCACAGCGATTGAAACTTGCCAACGAAGGGGCTGTAAAAGCTAACATCGAATCATTCATCAATGATTTGTTAGCGTTAAAGCTTCATTGATATTGGCGACTTATTTGTTCGCCGCGGCTTGCTGAATGGTGGCAGCAACAGTGGCAGCGTTCATTTCCATCAGCACACACCTATCTTTCACACCTTTGTCCAACTGGCTAATGTTGTTGGTGGTGATGACCTTCCCCCTCAAGGAGCGTGCTGCGAAGGACATCCTCCCCCTTGAGCAGGGCACTCAGAAGTCAATGCACGACGCCGCCATAAGCATGCTCGACCTTGGGAGGGCCGTGACCACGCGGATGGGGTCTTAAAGCCCGTGCCGCGCCAGAAACGCCAAGGTCAGGGCATTGAAGACATCGGTTTGTTCCCGGTAAACGCTGTGTCCCGAATCGGCCACCTGATGGAATTGGGCTTGGGGCAACAGGGTCTGGGCGGCTTGGAACACCGCCGCAAACAAGGGCTGCGTTTGCGCACCTGACATGAACAGGGTGGGCGCCTTGATCTGCGCCAGCGCCGCCACGTTCAATGGCAGGTTTTCATGCCTGGAAAGCGCCAGGGCTTTGATCGGATCCACATTTGAAAAACGGCGCTCCCGAACCGCGTCGGGGAGTTGGTCCAGCGCGTCCTGGCCCATGACAAAGCGCGCATAGATCATCTGGGCCGCCCGGTCGTCGCCGCGATCAAAGGCGGCGCGGGAGGGCACCAAGACGTCCTGCACATAGCGCTCGCGCAAGGCCGCTCCCCCGGGCACCTGATAGGCCCAGTCAAACAGCGGGGGTTCGCTCAAGACCAAGGCGCGGACTTTTTCAGGGTGCGTCATCGCCAGGGCGAGTGCGACATAAGCACCAAATGAGGACCCGACCAAAATGGCCGGTGATGCATCCAAGGCGTCGAGCAATCCGGCCAGATCGTCGGCCTCGACCCAGACCGAATGCCCGGGCGATGCCGAAAGATCGTTGCGGTTGGGTCGGCTAAAGCGCCGGCTGTAGCTGATGGTGCGGTAGGTCTGGGCAAACACCGGCATCTGCCCCCCCCAGGAGCCCAGGTCACCGGTCAGCCCATGGATCAACACCAGGGGGACGCCTTGGCCCGCCTCCTGGTAGTGCAGCGTCACACCAGGGCCGACGCCGATCGGCCGCGGCGCGCTCACCGCGGCGCTCATGGATCCATCGGCAAACGCCGAGCTGCTTCACGGTAGCGCACCGACTCTGCTGCCACAAAGCGACCGAACTCCTCGGCCGACTCGGGGCGCGCGACGACCTCGCCGGTTTTTGCCCGGGACGCCAGGTAAGCCGGGTCACCCAACGCACTGCGAACCGCGGCATTGATTTGGGCTGCGATGGGGGCCGGCAGGGCGCTCGGCCCAAAAATGCCCAGCCAGATGTCGATCGACACCTGGCGCGTGGCGGCCGTCTCGGAAAAGCGCGGGAACTCAGGGGCGATGGCCAAGCGCTCGGGCGACATGACCCCGATCATCTTCGCCTGTCCTGCCCTGACGGGCCCCAGGCTGTTGACGATGGCGGTCACGGCCAGGTCCAGCTGCCCGCCCAACAGGTCGGTCATGACCTGAGCAGCGCCTTTGTAGGGCACCTTGAGCAGATCGATTTGGGCCGCATCCTCGAACATCGAGACCGCCAGGGCCGGCAAGGTTGCCAGGCCACTGACGCCCACCGTGATGCGGCCGGGCTGGGCCTTGGCCAGGGCAATCAATTGCTCCACGTTCGATGCCGGCAGACCAGGCCGCGCGATCAAGGATTGCGCGGCGCTGGTGACTTTGGCAATCGGCATCAAGTCGGCAAGCCGATAGCCCGCGTTCTTGTGAACCAATGGCGCCAGGACCACGTCGCTGTTGGCCACCAACAAGGTGTGGCCATCGGGCGCGGCCCTGGCCACTTTGGCCGCCCCAATGCCGCCCGATGCCCCAGACAGGTTTTCGATCACCACCGATTGCCCCAGGCGCTTGCTGATCTCTTGGCCGATGGCGCGCGCGGTGATATCGGTGCCACCGCCGGGTGCGCTGGGCACCACCAGGGTGATCGGGCGCGATGGGTAGCTCTGTGCCCAGGACGGCCGGGTCAGCGGGGTCAACAAGGCCGAACCCAGCAGGGTGCGGCGGCGCATGGCATGTGGATTCATGGCGAGGAGATGTCGATGTGATGGGGCAGTATGGACAGAGCGACCATTCAAATCCAATGCAAAATCTGGTCAGTCAATCAAGAAACGTGATCGCCATGTCCTCCCCCAATGCGGCGGTGATGCGCTCCCGGCTGTCGAGTCGGGCAAGAATTCGCCAAATCGAAGTCTTTGTGGCCATTGCGCAGTTGGCCGGTGTTCATTCGGCGGCGCAGCAATTGGGCATCAGCCAACCGGGCGCCACCAAGCACCTTCAGGACCTGGAGCGCCTGTTGGAGGCGCCCTTGTTTTTGCGGCATGCCAAGGGCATGAGCCTGACTGCCACCGGCGAACAACTCCTGCCGGTGGCCAGGGCCATTCTGTCGCACATGGACGAAGTCGCCGAACGCACCGCCACCCTCAACGGCAGCGGCCGCAGCCTCGTCAAGGTCTGGGCCAGTCAAGGCGCGATCGCCGCCATCCTGTCCGAGGCCATTCCCGCGTTCAACCAGATGCATCCGCACATTCTGGTGAGTGTGCAAGAGGCCGATCCGGTGACCCTGGCGTCCATGATGGTCAAGGCCGAAGCCGACATGATCGTGGGTCGGCAGCCCATGCAGCGGCCGCGCGGCTGGGCGTTCACGCCCATCCTGGACGATCGCTTGGTCGTCATGGGGGGCCCACGCCATCCTTTGGCCACGCATCAGGGCCCTGTCACGCTCGAGCAATTGGCCCGGGCCATGTGGTTGACCTTGCCACTGCATTCGCACGGCTACCTGGGCATGGATCGCTTGTTCACGGGCAGCGACTGGCCGGCACTCTGGCCAATGATGACCCGCTCTCCCCTCATGATCAGGACCTTGCTGCGCAGCCAGCAGGTGCTGGCCTTGCTGCCCAAGAGCTATATGCACGAGTTCCTGAACAACCAGGACCTCGTCGAGATACCGGTGACCCATGACCTGCCGCTGGCCCCCATCGGCGTCGTGGTCCCCGAAGGCGCCGCGCTGGCCACCAACAAGCTGGCCCACTTTTTGATTGGCAGCCGGGATTAGCGCTTAGCCCGCGCAGTCTTGCTGACCCTGGTGTGTGCTATTGCGGCCGCCGTGGTGCCTGACGTCTGTGGCAAGCGAGAGTCCCATCCTTTGGTCTTGGAACTGTCAGTTTGATTTGGAATTGATGGGGTATTATTTGGTCATCAAAATACATCATCAGATCTGGAGCCGTCATGAACTACAGGTTTCTCTCCCTTGTTTTGCTGTCCTCTGTTTTGGCAACGGGCTGCTCCACCCTGACGGGTGAGGGGACTGGTCAGAACCTTTCCGTCATGACGTACACCCCCGACAACAAAGATTTGACCGGTGCGTCGTGCGAGTTGAAAAACGACGAAGGGTCCTGGACGGCGGTCACACCTGCCACCGTCATGATTCGCCGATCGAACAAGGACTTGCTGGTCAAATGCACCAAGGAAGGAATGATGGACGCTCGCGCCAATGTGGTGTCCAAAACCAAAGCCAATATGTGGGGCAACATCATTTTTGGCGGCGGCGTTGGTGCCATCATCGACCACAACAATGGCAGCGCTTACCAATATCCGCCAGTGCTTCGTCTGATCATGGGGCAGGACAACACCATTCAAGAGGGTTCGAAGTAATGCCTTGGATGCCCCTATCCGTTGGGGCGTCTTGCCAATGAGCCTTGGCCGACGCTGGGGCGCTTGGGCGCTGTTGTTGCTCTTGCTGGCATCCGGCTTGCTGGCCATGAACCGTGTCGCGCGGGATGGACAAGGCAAGGAGGTGGTCATGTCCTTGCGTGAGTACCTGATCAACTCCTTTGTTCAGGAACTGCCAGAGATCAACCGAAAGCTGCCCCACCGAATAGACGAACACACCACCTTGCAGTCCATCGCCTATGCGGAAGGCAAGGTGATCAGCCGGTATCAGTTGCACAGCTCTGCGGCGATCGCTGGGTTTTCAGAAGAGCAACTGCGACGTCTCAAATTTGCCTTGACGCAACAGGTTTGTCGGGACGAATTCAAGCAAAAGCTCTTGGACGTCGATGTCCTTTTTCTTGAGTCCTACCAGGACGCCAGCAACCAGTTGTTGTTTGAAACTTTGGTCAAAAAGTCTGACTGCGTGATGCCCTGATGTCGGACCCGCCATGCAGAGGGCTTATGCCCCCACGTGCGTCACAAACTGCTCGCTGGGGCGGCGCACTTTTTTCAAGTTGACCAGCCAGTCGCCTTCTTCGGCGCGATAACCCAGCGGCAGCATCACCACGCTGCGCAGGCCCCGCGCGCGCAGGCCCAGGATCTCATCGAGCGCGGCCGGGTCAAAGCCTTCCATGGGGGTGCTGTCGACCTGCTCTTGCGCAGCGGCGATCAGCGCGGTGCCAAGGCCGATGTAGGCCTGGCGGGCCGCGTGCTGGAAGTTCTGCTCGGGGCTGCGCTTGGGGTAGTTGGCCAGGAGTTGCTGGCGGTAGTTTTCCCAGCCCTCGTTCTTGAAACCGCGCTCGGCATTGACCAGGTCAAACATCATGTTGATGCGCGCTTCGGTGTAGTGGTCCCAAGCCGCAAACACCAGCAGGTGCGAACCGTCGGTGACTTGGGCCTGGTTCCAGGAAATCGCCTTGATCTTCTCGCGAACCTGCGGATCGGTCACCACCATGAGCTCGTACGGTTGCAGGCCGCTCGAGCTGGCGCTCAGCCGCACGGCCTCCAGAATGCGCGCCAGCTTGTCCGCCGGCACCACCTTGCTGGGGTCCATTTTTTTGGTGGCGTAGCGCCATTGCAGGTCTTGAATCAG
>JACCDI011713028.1_pt1 | contig 14488 bp, 10 predicted proteins | sample 7442791 | NCBI WGS metagenome assembly JACCDI01 (sample SAMN15323434, study PRJNA562643) | freshwater metagenome | isolation source: river surface water | place: USA:Blue River Watershed | collected 2017-08-15 | reverse complement strand
TCCACTTTGAACCAATTCCGAGATCTGTAACTAGCGCGTGGATTTTCTAAAAACTGTGCATCTGTTAATCCGCCTGCTTGCTGGGCTAAATAATGCATGTACGTTTGCTCTAATTTTAATTTCGTTTTATCGTTTAGCTTGTATTCGATATTTGCGAAATAGGTATGTTGATTAAAGCCAGAATTTTCTCTCCAGCCATCTCCTCTTTTAAATTGATAGAACTGATAAGTTGACCACTTATTTTTATTAATAGAGAATGATGTTGTATTTGTAAATAAATTAAAAGAAGCAATCGTATTTTTTTGCTCCAAAGAAAATGCTTTTGTTTGATCTGCTGACTTTAATCTAAAATTAATAAATCCACCGAATTGTGTTCCATATTGTAATGATGCGGCACCTCTTACCACTTCAATTCTATCAATCAAATCAGCAGGTGGAGTATAATAACTCTCAGGGTAACCCAAAGCATCAGCACTTATATCATAACCATTTTGTCGTGTATTAAAATTCGAAACTCTATTTGGGTTAAGTCCGCGCCCACCAATACCCAACTGCAAACCTGCTCCATCATTTTCGAAAATATTTAAGCCAGCTACTTTAGAAAATATTTGTCGAGCATTATTTGCTGCGAGATTCACATTCATCTCTGAGAGCAAAATTACTTCTGATTTTTTACCTGCATATATTGCATCAGCTTCAACATTTTTTAATTTCATGATACTCATGCTCGATGATTTATCACGAACAACAACTTCTGAAATTTCAGACTTCAATGTATCTTTCAATAACTTTTGAGCAAAAGATGTTGAATTCAAAAAGATAAATAATATGCACAAGCTAATTCTCATAATTCAATATCCATTCTTTGTTTTGAAAGCCATCTTCTACTTTCATTAAATCAATTGTTGTATCAATAAATAATTTTGAACCCTGTCCATTTAAGTTCACATATGACTCTACAAATACCTTCGGATGTACAAAACCTTTAGCTGCATAGTGTTGGCCCAGATGATGTGCATATTGTAAAATCATATCTGGCTGTGTAGCCATCATTTTTTCTTGATTTTTTGTTAAGAAATCTTTGTTATCAACTTCTATACGCTTTTTCGTTTTTGAATCTTCAACATAAAAAAAAGCTGTACCTGCTTTTTCCATTAGCATTACTCGCCATGAAAATCTATATCCCTGCTCTGTCCAGAACAGCTTACCAGGGTATGCTAAATATCTAAATGGCAAAATAATTTGTAATGCAAAAAACAATAAAAAGAAAAGATATAATCTATTATTTACGTAAGCAGTAGACACAATATCAACCTGATATTGATCTTTAGATTTCAATATTGATTTTAACTTATTTACTATACGTACATGAAAATTTTCTGAGAAGAAAATTAATGTTGACATAATCATTACATAAGGGAAAACTCCGATTGGAAAAAGTATTCGTGTTAAAAGATGAAATACTATAACAAAAAAATATGCTATTCCTCTTGTTCTAGAATCTATTAAAAAGAATACAATGAATAAATCATAAACAGCACCAAACCATGAAAAAATATAAGCAACAATTTCATAGTTCAATAAAGAGCCGATGATTGGCAAATGAGAATGTGCTGGTAGCCATATTTTAAGAGGCTGCGCTTGAATCAACCAATCATAATTCAATTTAGCTATACCTGCAAATATGTAAACGATTGCAAGTTGAAATTTTGGTAATAGAATATAGAAGTTTGGAACTTCTTTGAGTTCTTTGACCCATGCATATTTCACATCTAATGAGAATGATTTATGTGCAGGTAAGAAAATCATTATGAATGACAATAAACTTACAAAGTAGTAGTGGTTTAAATAATTCGATTGATCTAATAATTCAACATATGTAAAAGTTAAAAAAAATACAGTAGCTGATATTCTATAGAAACATCCGAATAAAATACCTAAACAAGAAAGTAGCATAAAAAAGAAAACAGCGTACATTGCTTGTTCTGGCAATACTTCTAGCCACGAGAAACCATAATATTTAAAATGAAATTCAGGCTTTACATAAAATTCATAGACCCAACCCATTGATATAAAACGGATGGTGCTATACAACATCATGAGCGCGAATATTATTCTAAAGCTCACTAATGTTTCAATTTTACTTTTTTGGTTGATGTAATTATAAAGTGTTGTCACTAGTCACCGTCGTTATCTTGATACGTAATCATAATTCCTAATGCAGAAGGCATATCAGTTTTCATGTAGATAATTGCTTTCTGAATTTCATTATATGCTTCTTCAACAGCAGTCGGATTTGTTCTTATTGCATCAGCTAAATTTGCAGGTAATGATGAAACTTTTTGTTTAGCAATATTTAATTGCTCATTTATTTTTATAGATAAATTTACTCCGTTGTGCTGAGCATTCACCGCATCTAAATAATCATCGAGACCGACACCAGTGATTGTTGATGTTACATTACCATTGAAATTATTTTGAATTGATTCTATATTTAATAAAATAAGTTCTTTAGATATACCTGAATAATACGCTTCAGTCATTTCTGGTAAAATTGCACCCATGGTTTTTTTACCAAGAGGTATACCTATTTTAGGGTTTTTGATTATTTCATAATCAAAATTCAATTGATTAACCAACATACCCAAAGAGCTCCCAACATCTACACCGTTTTTAGAAACAAACTGTGTAGGGTAGTTACCAAGTGTCCATGCTGAATAAACAAATGCAACTTTATCTTTCACATCTAATAAAACATTGTTGATATACTGTTGATTTTTATCGTTTGATAAAAATTCAATTTGATCATTAATGTTATTGTATCTATTGAATAAATAATCAAGTGCGGGCAAACCTTTTGCATCTAAATTTGATGCATTACTTAAGTTATAGTTTTGACTTTGTATGTTACTTGATATTTGAAAAGTATCAGTCGGGAAAGTGTTGATGTTTGCTCTTAATAAGATTTGTTCAGCCGGACCTATTTCAAAAACACTACAGAATTGCCATGCTTTGTAGGTATTATTCATGGCGTTTTGAAGAATCGTGAGATTAACTTCTGAGGGGCTGGACTTAAATTTCGTCCAAACACTATCAAGCTCAGTTATTGAGTTATTTAAACTTTTGTAGTGACGCGGAATTATATGATCAGCATAATGACTTAACAATCCTGTTCTATCAAAATTCACATTCTTTGTTAATGACGAATCATCTTTACAAGAAGTAAAGATGATTGACATAGTTAAGGCTAAATAAAGTAAATTGTTTTTCATAATAATTTACAGAATATCTTTTACCGATTCTAAAGAGTAGATTTCAGCGATTCTGTTTTTTAATGTATCAATTGTGTTTAATGAAATCTCATAATTATTTGTACCTAGAAGATTCATTAACTCTGAAATTTCAGTATCAGTAATCTTCTTTCTGGCATTAAATTTCAATGCATAAATAAATCCACGACACTCTGATAAAGTATGATTTCGTTTGGCATCATCAGCAAAATTTGTTTTAGCTTGATTTAAGTAGTTAATAGCTGTTGCTGCCATTACCTTTTCTAATTCAGCATTAATAATTTGTATTTGTAAATCTCTCGTAGTATAATCTTTATTATTAATAGCAGCTCTTCCTTTTATAAAAGCATTCATTATTGTTTTATTACAATCAAGAATTGCATTTCTCGAATTGATGTATCTGCTTAAAAATTTTATACCAGAAACATTCGTTGGAAAATCTACAGGTACTGATAAGTATCCGAAGGCTTCATCCCAATGATGTTGCATTGCAGTTCCTTGATTTGGTATTATAGTTTCATTATCAACATTCATTTTTTCAGTTGATAAATAGACAGAAGTAATTTGATAATATAAGAATGCACCGTATAATCCTTTTTCAATTACTTCTTTGTATTCTATACCAGCTTCATCAAAAAGATATTTACTCGTACCATCAATACTTGTAATTCTACCTGCAATTCCATTTGCACCTGTATTAGTTGATGCACTCACTCGTTCTAAAGAGTCGAAATATTGCTCGAATAATGCTCTCTCAGATAAAAATGTTTTGTCTTTAATTTGTTTACCTGATGTATTTAACGTTGAATCAGAGAAACGATTGTTGATGTTTGAAAACATTTCCTTTAATAAGTTGGCGTTTACAGTTACACCCTCATTGTTGCCTTTACGAATTTCGATAACTAATTCATCAAGCATTTTTATACGTTGGCTTTGGCCTGTATAATTGACGTTTTCAAATGTGTAGTTTGTAGGTATTTCATAGGTTGATGCAGGGTTTTCTTCGTCTTTTTGGCATGCAGTTAAAATGACGATGCTGCACATAAATAATACTGATTTGTAGATGTTGTTTTTCATATAAATGTTTGCAAATATAAAACCTTATTTAGACTAAGTCTTAACAAGAGCAAAGATTAATCTTATTTAGATTAATTCCAAATAATATAAAAATAAAACTATAAATCATTGAATAACAATGCCATAAAATAAAAATACCCAGAAAGAATAAACGATCTGGGTATTTAAAATATATAGGATACTAATATTAATGAATCACTTTATAGTGTGGAGCCTCTTCTTTTGACGGTTTGAATCCCTCTACCCAATTAATGATTTGAGTGTTATTTACTTTGTTTGAATCATAGATCACTTTAGCTTTTTTAGTATCGTAATTCACTTCACAATATTTCACCCCTTTTTGCTTGTAGATATTCATTTCAATTCCTTTGGCGCAACCTTCAGCACAAGTCATACCTTCAATAGCAAATTCAAAAGTTTGAATAGCAGAATTCGATGAAACTTGATCACGATCATACTTACAACAAGCGGGTAAGTTTTTATAAACTTTATTATCTGCTCTGTATTTTTTAGTATCATGCCCTACTGCTGCTATTGTTTTTTGAATTTGATCATTATCGATTAGAGTGGGATCGTATTCACAAATCACTTTGTTAATTTCAGTTTTCCATTCAACTTTTTTAACGCCATTTAATTTAGATACAACACCTTCTATTCTTTCTTTGCAATGTTCACAATTGCCTTTTGCATAAATGCTATCTACTTTCTGAGCAATGCTAGATTTACAAATAAAAAGTAGCGCGATTATTAATAATTTAATTTTCATTTTCTTTAATTATATTTTTTTTAAAATTATTTAGAATTATTGAATTTATATCTGAATCCGATGTATACTCTTCTTCCATCCATAGGTCCCCATATATAAGCTGCATCAAAATATTGACCATACGGATCATCAGAACCTAATAGATGTGTCATTTGCTTATAATCAAACAAATTTTCAGCACCTAAATAAACCTCCCAATTATTGAATACTCGAGTAACTTGTGTATTTATAATTGTGTAAACTGGAGATTTCAAAGGCAAGTTTGCAGTTTCAAAATGCGGATGTACTTTTGGTAAACGTTTAGAGCCTACAACATTGAAACCAATATTTGCTCTCCATTTTCTATCGAATGATTCATAAGAAAAAGTAGTTAAATAACGATGTTGCGCGATGTATGGATCTCTGATATAAGTACCATTAAACTTCGATTGAACATCCAGATACTTATAAGCAAATTTCATTTCTACAGTTTTAAAAATTTTATAGCTGAATTCTGCTTGAAAAGTATTCGAGAATGAGCCGTTTGATAAATTATAAACATAAACTGAAAGAGGATCTTTATCGAGATCAATTCTTAAACGATTTTCAAATTCTGTACGATATAAATCAAATCCGATACTTCCTTTTCTGTATAACATTGTAAAGGTTCTATTTAAGTTTATACCGTAATTAAATGAACGCTCAGCTTGTAACTGACCTTGAATGACAAATGGCTTAGAGCTCACTAATAATGCAGGGTTCTCAGCTAGAACATGCGGTAGTCTTACACCATAACCTGCACTTAACCTTAAATCTGTTTGATCATCGATAGAATATTTAATATTAGCTCTTGGAGTGTGATACCATTTAGAAGCCATATAGTCTGCACGATAGCCAGCGATTAATGTTAAACGAGGATTTATTTTATAAGTATCTTCAATAAATACACCAGGTGTTTGTTCAGAGCGATCTAAATTTAAAGTATCAAACTGTTCATTGATCAATTCGTTTTTAAAACTAAGTCCGACGTTTACAGAATGTTTCTCTGCTATTTCGGTATTATAAATTAAACGAAGATTTAATAAGTTTTGATTTGCATTATATTTTCTGATACCATAATAACCATTTTGATCATGATATACGTATGAATATTGTAAACCTATACTTTGATATCTTGCTGTAGGTATAACATATCCTGTTCGACCATAAACTTCATAACGGTTAGTCTTAATTTTTTGCCCCCAAGAACTCATATCAGCATATGTGCGATCATAATCAAAACTTGTTTGTCCGCTCATTCTTTGTTCATTCAAATACTTAAATGACAACTGAGACATTAGACCACGTGAGTTATTGTATTTCCATTTACTTAAAGCATTGATATTTCTTACCAATGGCATGTCTAAAAATGTATCACCATTTTCATCAACTTTCGCAGTCATGTCATCGATATGAAATGATGTAAACGTACTTAATTCATCATTAATCTTTGTAGCATTATCGATATTGATTTCACGTCTCAAATTTTCATCTAGATATCCATTCACAAACCATTGATCAGCTTTCTCAGGATCTTTAAGATCTACATTGATCATACCGCTCATAGATTCTGGACCAAAGATTACCGAACCCGGACCTTTAACGATATTGATAGCTTCAATTTGTGTACCTGGTATACCATTCAATCCGTATGTAATACCTAAACCCGATATCTGGGGTGCATTTTCTGTAAGTAATTGAATATACGAACCAGAAAGACCTAGCACTTGTAATTCTTTACTACCTGTTAATGCATCTTTATAAGTAACATCGACAGTTGCATTGGTTTCAAAGCTTTCACCGAGGTTACAACATGCTGCTTTTTTTAATTCTTTAATTGTGATGATTTCAGTTTTAATAGGCTGCATTGAGATCATAGTACCTGAACGTTCGTATACTACTTCTGCATCTTTAAGTGTTACAGTTTTATTAAGAATAAAATTATTTTTTTTAGAAAAAGTAGAGAATGTATCGGTAAAATAACCAATCATTTGAACGACTAAGCGTTTATCATTAACTCCAATAGAATCAATTTCAAAATTACCTTTTGAATCTGAATAAACTACATTGTTGGTATTGATCCAATATATACTTGCACCATCAATACCTTTATTTTGGGGGTCAAGCACTTTACCATTCAACTTCTTTTGTGCGAATGTAGAATGAGTAAAAAATAAAATAATTATAAATAGAAATATTTTTTTCATTGTATTTGATTTAATAAAAATTAAAATAATTACGAAGACGAATCAGCGTAATAATCAAATACGAAAATTAGAGTATAAAATATTTAAGTTAAGGAAGGAACTATAATGTTGACTAGTATCAAGCTGAACTATAGTTTTAGATTCGTTGTCAATAATTGACTTATATTGTATAAACCAAGTTATGATTGCGAATGTCGGATGATCAATATCAACATTTACTGTTTTTAAAAAATCATCTTCAATTTTTACATGATGAGCTTTATTATCGCAACATTCCATTGGCTCAGATTCATCTTCACAACACGACTTTTCTGTTTCGACAATTATGCTAGTTTCACGAAGGTCATCACCACAATAATGAGCATAGACATTATAGCCGATTGAATTCAGCAATAAAAACATAGTCATTAAAAAGATAAATACCTTTTTCATATTTCAAAAGTATGTATAAATTTCTATCTTCAAAAATTCAAAATTGAGTGATATATACCATGAAAAAGCAAAGCATTTACATTTTACTTGTCCTAATAGCAATTTTATCATCTTGCAGTAGCGAAAAAGACAAATTATATAGCGAAATAAAGAGTATTGAAAAAACTTTATTTGCAGATGACATGGGTTTGAACGACAGTATTGCATTAGAGTACACTAAGAAATGTGATAATTATGCAAAAACTTATAGAGATGATGCAAACTCTCCAGAGCTATTATTTAAGTCAGGTGAGGTGCTAAGTGGATTAGGTCAATATGAATCAGCTATTAGAAGATTTCAAGATGTTTACAATATCTACCCTAACTTTAAGAAAAGACCTGAAAGTATTTTTATATGTGGTTTTATTTTTGACACTCATTTACAAGATAAGGTAAACGCAGATTATCATTTCAATAAGTTTATTAAAGAATACCCTAATCATAAATTATATCAAGAAGCAAAAACAGCTTTAGCGAATTCTGGTAAAAGTGCCGAAGAGTTAGTCAGAGAGTTTGAAGCAAAAAATAAAACTAATCAATAGATGATTATATCTTAATAGTAAGTCCGAAATACATCGAAGTATACTTAATCTGAAAAGTATTACTAATATTACTTACACTATTTAGTTCATTTGAAGTTTTACTTAAGCTTGAATTATTTGATTGAAATAAATAATCGATACTCTTACGATAATTAAATCCAGAATTGATAGATATGAATCTACTCAAGCTATATGAGTAATCTATACCAAAGCCATATGCATTGACTATAGAATTTGGCAGTAATGGTGTTGCAATAGTTCTTACATTATATGCACCAAAGTCATATACTCCATTTTCAGAAATTAATAAATTAAATAAGTAATCATAATAACCAGAATATTGTGCTTCAGAGCTTGCTAAATAAGAACCAGCAAAAGACATCATGAGATAATAAGCGGCATTAACACTTATAGTACTTTTATCAAAGGTAAATCCTTTTTGTAATATTAATGGGAATGTTAAATAGGTTAAGCTATTAAATTCATGAACATTATTTAATTCAATAATTCTGAGATATGGATCACCATCGGGGTCTACAGCTGGGTACGAATCAATATATTTTGGCATATATAAATCGTAATTAAAAATATCAAAACCTGCTCCGAATTTAATTTGCCAATTACCTGCATCACTATTTCTATACATCAAACTAACTAGCATTTTGTTTGAGATAGATAGTCTATTAATTACATTGATTTTATAGGGGTTATCGACAATTTCAATAGGTGAATTTTTCAGTATCCCGAATTCTGTACTTAAATCAGCATGTACGGTCCATTTCCAGAATTTAATCGGTACAATATTATTATCGATGTTATTTTTTTTCTTGATGATGCTGAGGTAAACCGGACTTCTATATCTTTTGAATAGCACTTGATTAGATTGGGGTATAAATACAAATTCTTTTGAAGGAGGTACGTCTTTAATCAAAAAATAGCCATTGGGTTCTACTGCATATTTATCACCAGCAGAAGTTAATACTGTATCATTTGTAATATTTTTTGAAATGAATGTTGAATTAACAAATGGTTGAACAACCATGTATTTCTCATTTTTCTCTAATGAATGGATATCGGCTATCCAGTATTTATTTAAATAATGATTAAAGAATATTTCAATTCTGATATTAAAAGTATCGTTGTAGTGAATGCCTTGTCGTGTATATGCATCTATGATTTTTTGAGCATGAAAGACAAAACTTCCATAATTATCTCTATCAAATGAAATGGTGCTTTTATCATAAGGAATAATAGAAACACCCATTCTTCTAGAATAGTATTTTTTAGATAAATAGGTATATTCTTGAACACTAATTTTTTGATTTAAATTATTATCGGGCATAATATCATTAAATATCATGCTAGTTTTATTTCTAAATAATTTATGAAAGTGTGCATAATCAGTATCATTTTTGAAATGAGAGGTTAGCTCATAATCATCAATCAATTGATAGGCATTTTTATAGACGAGGGTAGATAATGAATCGTAATTGTTTACTTGAGCTTTCAAATAAAACGAATTAAAAATTAAAATAAAAAGTACTAGAATCTTATACCTCATTTTACAACAATTCGTTTACTATACTTTTTATTATTATGGTAGACTATTACAAAATAAACACCGGGCAGCACTTGCTTTAAACTAATTTCATTTTCATTCAGTTCATATAATTGATTTCTACCGAGTACATCATAAATAGCAATTGAAATATCTTTATGATTGATTCCTGTTAGTTTAAATGTACCATTACTTGGATTAGGGAAAATGTTAATATCAATTTTTTCTTCTTCTACTGAATTAAATATTAAAGGATCATAATGATTATAAAAAGTATTTGTACCACACGAGCCATTGGCAGTTCGCACATAATAAACATACCTAGTTGTATCGAAGTTATGAGGTAATAATACATACCTCAAATTGGCATTCGGAATATCATGCATAATTGTGAAGCCCTTCTCTACATAGCCCCATTGATAAGTAATACCTGCAGTAGAATCTTCACATACTAATATATTTGTATTAGACTTTCTAACAATGTTTGTCTTATCTGGTGCTCTGTCTTCTTTAATAAATATTGGCAACAGCATATAATTATAACAACCTGTTACTTTATTAAATTGTAGAACGCGAATCGTATCATATCCGGTTTGCTCTGACCAATTTAAGAAGATTGCATTTGATTGATTATTGGTTAAAATTTCAGCTTTATTAACAAACCATCTATAAGAATACAAATCATTTGTTTTATGTAGTTTATAAAATAATTCTTGTTGATTTTTACATACCTCTGTATAACCTACAATTTCAGTAGTGTCTGGTAAATCAAGTACTAATACTCTGATTATGTTAGAAGTATCAAAACCACAACTCATGCCAGAGAAATTTATTAGCCTATAATACGTAGTTGAATGCAAAGTACTAGGTTGGTATGAATTAAATATTGCATTCTGAATATTTGTCCAGTTACTTGCATCTTCAGAAACCTGCCATTGGTAACTATATTGCAAATTGCCTCCTTGAGGTAATACTGCAGAGACTAATCTATTCGGAATTGAATCTTTACAAATTGTATCATTACCAGAAATAACAGCGCCAATAAATTTATCATACACTTTTATTCTAACGATGTTGGTATAAATTACCCCACATCCGAAATTAGAGCTAACTCTAACTCTATAGAATTTAGTATGATCAGATTTAGGTGCTTTAAATTTTTGACCTGTTGAAGCAATAATATTTGTAAAATTAATAGAGTCAGTAGATACTTGCCATTGGTATGCAAAAGATTCACCAGCACCTGAAGGCAATTGATTGAATCGAAGAGTATCAGACTCATTCATAAAGCAAACTATTTGATCAGAAGAAATTATACCTGATTTAAATTCATTGTACACATTTATATATACAGAATCAGAATATCTAAAACATGAATATTTATTCTGTGCAAGAACTTTAAAATATTTTGAGCTTGTTAATTTACCTGGATTATATTTTAAGACATTTACATTAGGTATGACTGTCCAGTTAAAACCATCACTCGATTGATACCACGAATAGGTAAATTTATTATCTGCACCACTTGCAGGCACTACAACTCTTATAGTATCTGGTGCCGTATTATAACATATTGTTTGTTTAATAGATAGTACTGGTTTATTGATATTACTAAATACAACTACTTTAACAACATTACTAATTACTAGGCCGCAATTCGATGCTACCAACACTCTATAAAAAGTAGTTTGAAACAATCTACTAGAAATAAATTTTGTATTGTTAGCTAAGTTTATGTTTGAGAAATTTACGTTATCAGTTGAAGACTGCCATTGATAAGAATAGATACCATTAGCTCCTTTCGGTAATGTTGATATGAATAATGTATCGGTAGTATAACCATAACAAATGGTATCAATATTAGTATTTATTTGAGCTGCAATAAATTCATCATACACATGAATTTTGATAATATTAGAATAGTCAAATCCACAGCCAGAAAAAGAGATAACTTTTAATCTGTAAAATCTGGTATTAAGTAAGGCCTGTGGGTGATAAATAGAATTTGTTGCGCTTACTATATCTGTAAAATTAATAGAGTCTGTAGATACTTGCCATTGATAGGCATACAATCCGTCGACACCACTTGGAAGCGTTTGAAAACTCAAAAATTGTGGAGTGGAGTTATAACAAATTGATTGGTCATTCTTAATTATTCCAGCACTCAATGGTGCATAGACTGTTAATTTAACAGAGTCAGAAAAAACAGTGTCACATGAATTGAATGCTGCTATTCTAAAATACTTTGTTGTTGTTTGGATGTTTAACTTTAAGAAAGTGTCAGTCGCATTATTTAGATTCTGCCAATTAATACCATTTAAAGATTCTTGCCATCGATAGGTAAATATAGAATCAGCACCTCTTGCTTTACTAGTCATTCTCAGAGTGTCAGGCACTTCATTAAAACAAAGAAATTGTGATGAACTAATGACAGGTCGAATAATATTAGGTAATACTTTAATAAATACTGTATCTGAAAATTGTGTACCACAACCTGAAATAGAAGTAACTTTGAGTCGGTAATATAATGAAGTAGTTTGTTGCTGATTAAAAACTAATTGGGTGTCAGTTTTATTAGCTAGATCATTAAAATTTATAGCGTTAGTAGAAACCTGCCATTGATAATTAAACTTACCATCTACACTATTTCTATAATTTACTAAAATTAATTTTTGCGGACTCGTATTATAGCATATAGTTTGACTTGCGCTAATATGAGGTTTTTTAAAGCTATTAAAAACGATCACTTTAATAGTATCAGAATAAGCTATCCCACATCCGAATAAAGAAGTAGCTCTCAACCTGAAATAATAAACTGTATCAGTTAAATTAGAAACAGAGAGTGATAAAGAATCTGCACCAACAATATCAGTAAAATTATTTAAAGAATTAGCTGACTGCCATTGATAAATAAAATTAGCATCGGCGCCTGTTGCAGCTTGAATAGCACGAATAGAATCAGGTATAGAGTTATAGCATATGCTTTGAGATTTTTTGATTTTCGGAGCAATGATTGGAGAATAAATTGTAATCAATCCGGCTCGTGTAGTATCTCTTCTCAAACTGAGTGCTGCAGAATCGATAATACATCTCACTTTTAAATTATTTAATGAAGTATTGACATTAAATAAAAATAAAGTGTCGTTAGTAACTCCAATAAAATTATTTGTATTTGTTATGTTCGACCAACCAGCTGATGTTGAATCTTGCCATTGATACGTTGAATTCGGATGGTTGCTATTTTGAACGAAGAAGAAACCCGAATTGCTTGTGCACAAATTCAAACTCGTACTATTGATTTGAATTTGTGCATGAGCAATACTTAAAAAGCTTAATGCTAAAATTATTATTAATGAAAAATATATTTTCTTAAAGGGCATTTAAAGATTTTTGGGTACTTAAAATTAGTTCTTATCTAATTAAAAGCCAAGCTTTAAAAGAAAATTCGAAAATATACTTAACAAAACACTACTTCATAGTGATTTCGAATTGAGCTAGGTTAACAAATTCTTGCAATCTAGCATTCAATTCAGAATTATTAAGATCATGAATTCTTTCTACACCGAATTTTTCTACGCAAAAAGAAGCCATTGCTGATCCATGAATAATTGCACGTTTCATATTTTCAAATGAGATATCATCTGTTTTAGCTAGGTAACCAATAAAGCCACCTGCGAAAGTATCACCTGCACCTGTAGGGTCGAATACTTCTTCTAAAGGCAATGCTGGTGCAGAGAACACTTGATTCTCATGAAACAATAAAGCGCCATGCTCTCCTTTTTTAATGATTAAGTATTTAGGTCCCATCGCTAAAATCTTACGAGCAGCCTTCACTAAAGAATATTCTTCAGAAAGTTGACGAGCTTCAGCATCGTTGATAGTTAAAACATCGACCATTTTAAGTGTAGCTTTTAGGTCATCCATAGCAACATCCATCCAGAAGTTCATCGTATCCATCACGATAAGTTTCGGACGGTTTTTCATTCTGTTGATGACAGTTTGTTGCACCATTGGGGTAAGGTTACCAAGCATTAAGTACTTGCAATCTTGATAAGAATCAGGAATAATTGGGTCAAAATCAGCTAGTACATTCAATTCTGTAACAAGAGTATCTCTGCTATTTAGGTCGTTATGGTATTTACCAGACCAGAAAAATGATTTTTCACCTTGCTTTATTTGCAATCCTTCGGTAGATATACCTCTAGAATTGAAGTGTTTAATGTCTTTCTCAGGGAAATCGTCACCTACTACAGCAACAATTTTAGTTTGATCATAGAAATAAGAAGCGGCAATACTAGCGTATGTTGCAGCACCACCAACGATTTTATCGGTCTTACCGAAAGGGGTTTCTATGGCGTCAAATGCCACAGTACCAATGACTACTAAACTCATGTGAAAATATTTTAAAAAAAACTTTCGCAAATATTGCATAATTAATTGGAAAGACCTAATATTGCATTCCCAAAAGAAAAGCACGCTTTTCGATTGAGAAAATAACCAGAAACTCCTGAATAGCTCAGCTGGTTAGAGCATCTGACTGTTAATCAGAGGGTCGCTGG
>JACCDI012103440.1_pt1 | contig 14495 bp, 13 predicted proteins | sample 7442791 | NCBI WGS metagenome assembly JACCDI01 (sample SAMN15323434, study PRJNA562643) | freshwater metagenome | isolation source: river surface water | place: USA:Blue River Watershed | collected 2017-08-15 | reverse complement strand
GAAACATCGATGCATGTATCAAAGTACCGTCTTTAAGAATTCTGTGAATAGCACTATCGTGCAAGCCCGGTAAATCCGAGACCCGAAGCGCCTGATGCTTGATTCGCTTCAAGGTTTTGGAGATTATTCGATGAAAAAGACTCAAGTTGCTCTGGCAGCACTGGCTCTGGTGGCTTCGGCTGCTGTAATGGCTGATGGCGTTTCCGTTTCGGGCCGTATCGACATGGGCTTCCAGTCGGGTTCGGGCAGCGCCGACGTGGGCGCAAACTCGGGCGGCTCTGCAGGCCGTGGCCTGACGGACAGCCTGCTGGCACCGAACCTGCTGAACTTCACCGGCTCGGAAGATCTGGGCAACGGCATGAAGGCCAGCTTCAACGTGTGGACCACCTTCACCCCGTCGAACATCGGTGGCGGTTTCGTGTTCCTGCAGCAAAACGTTGGCCTGTCGGGCGACTTCGGTACCATTCGCGTTGGTCAGACTGTTGACTCGTTCTGGGGCAACGGCCTCGGCAACTTCGACGTGACCGCTGGCGGCAACATGGGTTCGGTCGTGACTGCATCGTTCATGCACGGCGCTTCGGGCGTCTTCCATGACAACACCATCCAGTACGTTGCCCCGTCGGTCAGCGGCGTGAACGCTGCTGTAACCTACGTGCTCGACACCGGCAGCACCGCTCGTTCGAGCGCATCGCTTCAGCGTGGCTCCTACTCGGCAGCTGCAACGACTGACGTTGCTGGCATCAAGCTGGGCGCTGGTTATTCGAGCAACCTGAACGCTGACGGCGACGCGAACAAGTCGTACTTCGTCGGTGCCGGCACCGACTTCGGCATCGCTAAAGTCAACGCTTACTACCTGAGCAGCAACCTGGCAACTGGTCTGGCTGGTTCGGCAGGCAAAGCCAACACCATGGGCGTGAACGCATCGGCTCCGCTGGTCGCTGGCCTGATCGGTACGGCTGGTTACTTCACCACCGACGGCAGCGCCATCAACGGTACCAACACATCGGTCGGCGTTCTGTACCCGCTGTCGAAGCGTACCACCCTGTTCGGTAACTACGAAAAGGCAACGGATCTGACGATCCTGGGTCTGGGTCAAGGCGGTGCGGGCCAGGGTACTGCTGGTTCGATCTTCACCCTGGGCGTTGCTCACTCGTTCTAATTCGAAATCGGTCTCGCACCGATTCGTTTAGCCCGATAGAAAAAGCCACCCTTCGGGGTGGCTTTTTTACGCCCTTACAATACGCTTCCACTTTCTACAACTCCGCTCATGCTTCTCCGCCGAATTTACCTGCTCTGCGCCAGCCTGCTGTCTCTGTTCAGCGCGACGGTACGCGCCGACAGTACGAGCACGCCGCAGGACGCTGCCAACGCCCGCTGGTACCTGACCGTCTCCCCATTCACGCAGCATTACCACCCGAAGCCCGAGCATGACTATGTGTGGCTCGTCGGTATCGAGCGCGTCGACAGTAAAGACAACAGCCTGATGGGTGCTTCGTTCTTCAACAACTCATTTGGCCAGCCCAGTGTGTATTTTTACCCGTGGGGCCAGATCTACCCGCGGCTACTCGGCTACGAAAAGCTGACCGCCAAATGGTCCGCCGGCCTGATCTATGGCTATACCGGGCAGTACGAGGACAAGGTGCCTTTCAATTCGAACGGCTACTCAATAGGTTTCGTGCCGGCCTTGAGCTGGGCGCTGGGCAGCGGCTATGAAGCGCAGGTCAGTTTCCCCGGTGGCGCCGGGTTGATGTTCCATCTGCAGGTGCCGCTAAACGCTGCCGCGCGCAAGTAATTCTCTCTGTCAGCAGTCCCTGTCTGCCATTGCTTCAAATCTGGCAACTCAGAGCGACCAATTACAATAGAGAAATACGATCATCCCGGGACCTGCCGTCCCGGCGCGTCCGAGACCAATCATTCATGGACTACCGCAAGGAAATCGACGGCCTGCGCGCCATCGCCGTTGTGCCGGTGATTTTTTTTCACGGTGGCTTCAGTCTGGTATCCGGCGGTTATGTCGGCGTCGATGTGTTCTTCGTGATCAGCGGTTATCTGATCACCTCTCTGCTGGTCGCTGATCTCGACGCCGGCAGATTTTCCATCGCTTATTTTTACGAGCGACGCATCCGGCGCATCATCCCTGCGCTGCTGCTCGTGATCCTGCTGACCTTGCCCTTTGCGGTCTGGTACATGATTCCGGATCAGGTGAGGGACTTCTATGGCAGCCTGATTGCGGTCGCGAGCTTCGTATCCAACTTCTTTTTCGCTACCGATGCGGGGTATTTCGGCGCCGCTCCGCTGGAGAAGCCGCTGCTGCATACCTGGAGCCTGAGCGTGGAGGAGCAGTACTACGTTCTGTTCCCGCTGCTACTGATGGTGAGCTGGCGGCACGGCCGGGCCAGCGTCGGACGCTGGATCGCGATAGCCGCGGTTCTGAGCCTGATCATTGCCGAACTCAGCCACCGGCTATTCGACCCCGAGATTGCCTACTTCCTGACCACTGGACGCGCATGGGAACTTCTGCTGGGCTCGCTGCTGGCTTTCCATGCGGATGAACTGTCGGAGCGTGCGCCTGACTGGCTGCGTGAACTTGCTGCGATGAGCGGCCTGCTCTTCATTGCGATCGGTATTTTCGGATTCGACCAGCACACGCCGTCACCGGGCGTCGCGATGCTGTTGCCAACGCTGGGTGCCGCACTGATACTCGTGTTTGCTCGCAGCGATACCTTCAGCGGACGCTTACTCGGACGCTGGCCTCTGGTCGCCATTGGACTAGTCAGCTACAGCGCGTATCTGTGGCATCAGCCCATCTATGCGATCGCTCGCGTCGGCGGGCTTTACGAACCAAACAGTCTGCTGTTTGGCGTACTCGGCGTCGTAGCCATCCTGATGGGCGGGGTCAGTTATTTTCTGGTGGAACGCCCGTTTCGCAGCAAGACCCGCTTCAGTCGTCGAACCATCTTTGTATTCGGCGCGGGATCACTGCTGCTGATTCTGTCGATCGGAATTGCCGGCCTCGTCTATCAGCCGGCCGCGCATCACTCGCTGCTGCGGAACTGGAAAAAGAAGCAGATGGAGAGCTATGCGCTGTTCATACGCAACCCGGCACTGAGCACGACACTGTCGACCTTCGGTGACGAACGCGGACAACGAATCCTGGTGATCGGTGATTCGCACTCCAAAGACCTGTTCAATGCGCTGCATCTGTACCGCGAGGATTTCACGGGCAAGTATGTGTTCAGACATGCGGCGTATTCTCCGGCTTGTGTGAAATCATTTAACTCAGCTAAGCCCGTCAGCCCGGATTGCGATCTTGCGAGCGCCTCGCCCACCCTCTACCGTGAAGCTGAGGTGATCATGGTCAGCGCGCGCTGGAATAGTGAGATGGCGACAGAGATCGGTGGCTTCATCGACCACTATCAGCGACAAGGCAAGCGTGTCGTGATCACCGGCAGAACCGTCGAGTTTCCGAATGCACCGTCCGTACTGCACCGACTGTTCTGGGAGAACGACATGCGTGTGCCGGCGGCCGATCTGATACGCAAGACGTTCTGGGACAAGAGGACGCCCGGGATCGTCGTCATCAATCAGGCGCTGGAGAGGGAGACCGACAAGCATCGCGGCATCTATCTCGACAAGCAAAATTATGCGTGCGACATCGCGCATCATCAGTGTTTCGCACTGAACGATGACGGTTATCCGCTGCACTATGACTACGGTCACTACACCGTCGAAGGCGCAAAGTTCATGGGGCGCCGCATTGTCGATTCAGGCTGGCTTCAGCCACTGGAACGACGATAAAAGTTCTGTCTGTAATGAAGGTGAACGACATCGCCTGATCGAAAGTTCAGCACGCTTGAGACGTCACAAGCTCGCACGGCATCATCATTGCGGCTGAATCTAACAAAAAAACCGCATCTCGCCAGACTGGTCTGAGTTTTGTTGACCACTGGAGAAATGCAATGAAAATAAAGCTTCTTGCAGCTGCGATCCTGACGCTGCTGGCCAGCAGCCCCGCATTGGCAGAATCGGGCCTGACTTTATATGGAAATATCGATGCATCACTCGTCACCGCATCCGGCATCGGATCGGCGTCTGAGCGCCGCTGGAGCTTTGGCGAAGGTAACTGGGCGCCGTCAGTCTGGGGACTGAAAAGCACGGAAGATCTTGGCAATGGATTGAAGGCACATTTCCGTCTTGAAGGCGGTTTCAGTGCCGCGAACGGCGCAATCGCGAACGGCGGCACGACCGGCGTCTTCAGCCGGATGGCCAATGCCGGTATCAGCGGACCGTTTGGCTCGGTCACCGCAGGCTTGAACCTGTCGCCATTTATCGCCGCGTACACCTCGACACTCGGACTGGCCGGCAACAACTTCTACGTACCGGCATTGCTGATGCATCGTGACGGCTTTGTCGGCTCTGCCAGCACCACACCAGCCTACCCCGGCGGAACGGATGCGGATCCGGAACTCGAGACAACCGGCGGCTTCTTCATTCCGAATTCGCTGACCTACAGTCTGCCGAGCGAACTACTGCAGGGCGTCACCGGTAGCGTGATGTATGCGTTTGGTGGCGTGCCCGGATCCGTCAGCCAGAATCGTTTCGTCTCCGGAAACGTCGGCTATGCCTTCGGGGCATTGAATATTGTGGCAGCGGCTTCGGATCGTGATGCGCAATACCGGCAATATCTGCTGGGCGCCAGCGCCCCGGTCGGGCCGGTCAAGCTTGCTGCGAACTGGGTGCGATTCAATCCGATCAGTGGCGCAACAACCAACACCTTCGTCGTCGGCGCCGAGATGAAACTCATCCCGGCTGCGAGCATCGGCATCAATTACGCGCGCAATGATGGCGCGAACACGCCGGAAATCTACAATCTGTCGGCGGTGTACTCACTATCGAAAACTTTGAATCTGTATGCTGCATTCAACCGCGCGACTGACGGCGTACCGTCGTCGTATTCGGGAAATAATGATGCGGCCACCGATTCCACGCTGGTGCAGAGCGGATCGTCCAATGCCTTCATCGTCGGCATCCAGAAGGGTTTCTGAAAAGGTTTCTGAGCGGTTGGCGGGCCTGTTCACCGGTCGCAATCAGGTCCGCCCGTTCTCAGTCATTGTGTGCAGGCTTGCGTCGCGGCCGAAACACGTCCGTGTCGGCGTAGAAGGCTGCGTCCTGTCCCGGCCACCAGCCCGGTACACCAAGCACCGGCAGATGACAGAAGCGCGCACTGGTAAACCCGGGGCTCAACTCAACAGCCAGTCGGGCATCCAGATCCGCAATCCTTTGGGTAGCCGTATGCTCGAACCAGGATGATTCGACTTCGATGGTCCATACATGGGCCGTGATGGATTTGTAAGGTGTCACCAGCTTTTCCATCAATGCATGACCGAACAGAACGACATCGGCATGCTGCCGGAAGGCGAGCGGATCTTTCAGCAGTACTGCCGACCATTCATGATCACGCAAGGCTCGCAGCCATGAAGCATCATCGCTGATCACCAGTGCAGCGTTCTCGTCGAACAGCGTGGCCGCATCGCGCTGTGCGCCGCGTGTGCCGGCTACGGCAGACTGCAGCATCGCGCTGGCATGCAATGCATTTAGTACGCGTTTGGTTGCCGGAAAATGCAACCAGACCAGCGCGTTGAAAAAATCATGCAGATTATCCCGGGTGGGTATTTGCGCAGTCGAAGCGATATGGGCTTCGTAGGGGGTGTCCGCAGGCAGCGCTTCCTGCGGCAGAAAACTGACTGGCTGTCCGTTCAGATTCATCAGCCCGTGCCTGCTCGCGAGCACGCTGGCAGCAGGTATCCAGTCGTGGCTAGCGGCGAGTGGCTCGCCAAGCTCACGCAGACAGCGCAACCAGGGTCGATGCCAGTCGATCTCAGGGAAGGCCATCGCCTGTGACGAAATCGCTCAGGCGAACTTCCAGCCAAGCTTCTGACCGGCATCAAGCGGCACCAGTACGGTATCAGCCATCTGCAATTCCTGCGGGATGGTCCAGTCCTGACGCTGCAGCGTGACTTGCTCAGAATTGCGCGGCAGGCGGTAAAAATCCGGTCCGTTGAAGCTCGCGAAGGCTTCCAGCTTGTCGAGCGCGCCGGCAGCGTCGAATGCCTGCGCGTACAGCTCCATCGCATGCAGCGCGGTGTAGCAACCGGCACAGCCGCAGGCATGCTCCTTCAAACCCTTGGGATGCGGCGCAGAATCCGTACCGAGAAAGAAGCGTGGATGGCCCGACGTTGCTGCATCGACCAGCGCCTGTCGATGGATTTCACGCTTCAGCACGGGCAGACAGTAATAGTGCGGCCGGATGCCGCCTTTGAAGATCGCATTGCGGTTGTACAGCAAATGATGCGCTGTGATCGTAGCGCCGATATCGCCATCGGCGTCGCGGACATAATCAACCGCATCTTTCGTGGTGATGTGCTCGAACACGATGCGCAGATCCGGCAATGACTGGCGTAGCGGCCTCAGCACGCGGTCGATGAAAACTGCCTCACGATCAAACAGGTCGACATCGGCATCCGTCACTTCACCATGGATCAGTAGCGGCAAGCCGGCTGCCTGCATCGCTTCCAGCGCGCCCATGCAGCGCTTGAGATCCGTGACTCCGGCATCGGAATTCGTGGTGGCGCCGGCGGGATACAACTTGACCCCCTTGACGAAGCCGCTATCGGCCGCGCGCCGGATTTCATCGGCCGTGGTGTTGTCGGTCAGATAGAGCACCATCAGCGGCTCGAACGTGGTCCCCGCGGGAACGGCAGCAAGAATGCGCTGCCGGTAATCCGCCGCCATGGCCGTGGTAGTGACCGGTGGCTTCAGGTTCGGCATCACGATCGCGCGCGCGAACTGGTGCGCCGTGTGCGGAACGACATCGGCCAGCACCGCGCCATCGCGCAGATGCACGTGCCAGTCATCGGGTCGGGTCAGGGTGATCGTAGAGAAGCCGGACATGGTGAGCAATGCGTGACAGGAAAGTCTGAATTTTACCGGACGCTCAGGACTGACCAGAAACCAGCAATGCTGAGCTCACCTCGCCGTCGTCACTGCGCGCCTGCTGCCGCTCCCACATCTGCGCATACAGGCCTTGCCGCGCCAGCAGCTGCGCATGCGTGCCGCGCTCGACGATACGGCCCTGTGACATCACGAGGATCTGGTGCGCATCCGCAATGGTCGACAGGCGGTGCGCGATGACCAGCGATGTCCGGTTGCGCGCGATCTCTTTTAACTGCGCCTGTATCGCCTGCTCGGCGTGTGAATCCAGCGCTGATGTCGCCTCGTCGAACAACAGAATGGCCGGATCTTTCAGCAGGGTGCGCGCAATTGCAACGCGCTGTTTTTCACCGCCCGACAGCTTTAAGCCGCGCTCACCGACGGAAGTCTGATAACCCTCGGGGAGACTGACGATGAAATCGTGAATGTAGGCAGCACGAGCAGCAGCGACAATCTCGTCATGGCTGGCTCCGGGACGGCCGTAGGCAATGTTGTACTCGATCGTGTCATTGAACAGGACCGTGTCTTGCGGAACGATACCGATCGCCTTGCGCAGCGATGTCTGCGTTACCTGACGAATATCCTGGCCATCGATCTGGATCGCGCCGGCATCAACATCATAGAAACGAAACATCAGCCGTGCGAGCGTGGACTTTCCTGATCCGCTATGACCGACGACTGCGGTCGTGGTGCCTGCGGGTACCGTGAAATCGACATCGAACAGGATCTGGCGATTTGATTCGTAGCTGAAGTCAACATGGGAGAACCGAAGCTCGGCACGGGCGACTTTCAGTGGCTCCGCCGCCGGCGCATCAGCGACCTCGCGATGCTGATCCAACAGAGCGAACATACGCTCCATGTCAGCCAGACTTTGCTTCAGCTCGCGATAAATCACGCCGAGGAAATTCAGCGGAATGTACAGCTGAATCATGAAGGCATTCACCAGCACCAGATCACCCAGCGACATGCTGCCATTGATGACACCGAGCGTGGCACGCCATAGCATCAGCGTGACGGCCGTCGCGATAATCAGTGATTGACCCGTGTTCAGCAGTGACAGCGAATTTTGCGAACGCACTGCGGCACGTTCATAGCGCTGCAGACCTTCATCATAACGTTTTGCTTCGTATTCCTCGTTGCCGAAATATTTGACGGTTTCGTAATTCAGCAGGGAATCGATCGCGCGCACATTCGCCTTCGAATCGAGGTCGTTCATCGTTCGACGGAAATGGGTTCGCCATTCCGTTACAACGACGGTGAATGTAATGTAGATCAGTAGCGCCGCGATGGTGATCACGGAGAACCACCGGTCATATTTCAGCGACAAGTAGCCGAGCACCAGTGATATCTCGACCAGGGTCGGCAGAATGGAAAACAAGGTATAGGACACCAGCGACGAAATACCGCGCGTGCCGCGCTCGATATCTCGCGTCACGCCGCCGGTCTGACGATTCAGATGGAAGCGCAAGGACAGCGCATGCAGGTGACGGAACACTTTGAGTGCGATATTGCGCACCGCGCGCTGTGTCACGCGCGCAAAAAAGAATTCGCGCAGCTCGGTGAACGCCGTCGTCGACAGGCGTAGCAATCCATAGGCGATCAGTAATGATGCCGGCAGCGCCAGCAGCGAGGCCGGGCGCTCTGGCGTGATGGTCAGGCTGTCGACCACATCCTTGAGCACCATCGGCACACCCACGTTGGCGACTTTGGCCAGTATCAGGCAAGCAAGGGCAAAGATGACGCGCCATTTCCATGCCCACAGGTACGGCAGCAAGGTCTTCAAGGTGGCCCAGTCATTGCGGGTCCCCTGGTTGGCAGGCGGATCGGGTGGGCGGCTGATGGATCGATGCATTTCTGGGAAGGACAGGATGACTGGGTTATGCTTTTGGGCGGGAGTGTCACCCGATTTTAACGCGGCGGGACACCCGCTTCAGGAGCAATCATGAAACCGACAGAATTGACCGACCTGCCTCCAGGCATGCCCACCCTGCGGGTGATGCCGATGCCGGCTGATGCCAACATTCATGGCGACGTTTTCGGTGGCTGGATCATGGCGCAGGTCGATATTGCCGGTGCAGTGCCGGCCGCAAGACGAGCGAACGGCCGTGTGGGCACGGTCGCCGTGAACTCCTTTGTCTTCAAACACCCGGTCTTCGTCGGCGATCTGCTGTCGTTCTACGCGAAGATCGTGAAGACCGGCAGCACCTCCGTCACGGTGAATGTCGAAGTCTATGCAGAACGCAACCGGTTGCAGGCGGAAATCGTGAAAGTGACCGAAGCGACACTGACCTATGTCGCGGTCGGCGAAGACCGGCGACCGCGCACGCTGCCACCGACCACATAATTTATCAGACTGTGGTGCTCTGACGCAGCTCGCGGCGCAGAATCTTGCCGACATTGGTTTTCGGCAGCTCGCTGCGAAATTCGATCAGTTTGGGGCGCTTGTAGCCAGTGAGCTGGTCATGACAATAGTCCATTAATTGTTCAGCAGTCAGCGAGGGATCGCGTTTGACCACATACAGCTTGACCGCCTCACCGGTATTCGGGTCAGGCACGCCGACGACTGCGCATTCAAGCACGCCCGGGTGCGAGGCAACGATGGCTTCGACTTCATTCGGATAGACGTTGAAACCGGAGACCAGCACCATGTCTTTCTTGCGGTCGACGATACGCACATAGCCGCGTTCGTCCATCACGCCGATGTCGCCGGATCGGAAATAGCCTTCTCGGGTCATGACGCGCGCGGTTTCATCCGGCTGCTCCCAGTAACCCTCCATCACCTGGGGACCGCGAATGCCTATTTCGCCGGGCTGACCAGCGGGCAGTTCATTCCCCAGATCATCCAGGATGGCGACATCCGTGCTGGGTAGCGGCAAGCCGATGGTGCCGGTGAAGACATCGACGTCGACCGGATTCGCGGTGGCGACCGGCGAGGTTTCGGACAGACCATAGCCCTCGATGATGCTTTTGCCGGTCACGGCGCGCCACCGGTCATTCACGGACTTCTGCACAGCCATACCGCCGCCATTACATAGCTTGAGGGATGAGAAATCGAGTTTTGCGAAATCCGGATGGTTCAGCAGCGCGTTGTACAGCGTGTTCACTGCCGGCAGCATATTGAACCGGTGCTTTCCCAATTCTTTGACCAGCGCCGGAATATCGCGCGGATTCGGTATCAGGATATTCTTGCCACCGAGGCGCGTGCCCATCAGGCAGCACACGGTCAGCGCGAAGATATGATAGAGCGGAAGCGCACAGACAAATACCAGCGCATCGACCTTGGGCGGCTTGTCCATGGCGGGCTGCAGCCAGGCCTCGTTTTGCAGCAGGTTCGCGATCACGTTGCGATGACTGAGCATTGCGCCCTTCGACAGGCCTGTGGTACCGCCGGTGTACTGCAGGAAAGCGATATCGTCATGCCCGAGACTCACCGCTTGCAGGGGCTTGTGCGATCCGGCTTCCAGCGCGCTACGAAAGCGTGTTGCGTTCGGCAGCGAATAGGCCGGTACCATTTTCTTCAGCTTTCGAACGACCAGATTGACGAGGGGCCCTTTTACACTGCCTAGCAGGTCGCCCATGCTGGTGACGACGATCGCTTTGATCTTGCATCGGGCAATGACCTGCTGGAGTGTGTGCGCGAAATTCTCCAGAATGATGATGGCCTCGGCGCCGGAGTCGTTTAACTGATGCTCGAGTTCACGCGGGGTGTACAGCGGATTGACGTTAACGACAATGTAGCCAGCGCGAAGCACGGCAGCAATCGCTATCGGATACTGCAGCACATTCGGCATCATCAGCGCGACCCGCGCGCCGCGCGCCAGACCTTGCGACTGAAGCCACGCTGCGAGTTTGACTGACATCGCGTCCACTTCAGCATAGCTGATGGTCTTTCCCATGCAGCTATAGGCGTCGCGGTCTGCGTACTTGACGAAAGACTCTTCCATCAGGTGTACGAGCGACCGATATTGCGTGCAGTCGATCTCTGACGGCATACCGGGCGGGTAAGAATGTATCCAGACTTTGTCCATGCAGCGCCTCTGTTATTTTCGTCGCGCGCCATTTCTGGCGCCCGCATGCTTTCGAGGAATTGTTGGTGGGGAAAGCGGAGGCTGTTGACAGCCTTTTTTCGATCCTAGCGCAATCTCTCGGACTTGTCTGTTTACTGCGCTGCAACAGTACGATCCCGGCTAACCGGGATGACCTGTGCCGGACTCGTCAGCATTGATGCAAGTGCTGATCTTCGCTGAGATTTTTCCATTTTTGCCAGCGCTTTCACGCGGCCATAAAACTGACTGAGGCTGCCGGATCTGGCATACAGGTGCTGAAAAGCCGGCACGAGATCCTGATAGGTGGAGACCAACGCGAAATGAGCATTCGATATCGGTTCGCTGAACCAGCGATCGTAGCCGGCATAGCCGCCCCACGGGCCTGATTTCATCAGGTCATAGTCCTGCTTCATCGCTGCGAACAGCTGCGCCTTCCGGGCGCGCTTCTCGGCGACTGTTTCAGGGCCTTCAAACACGGCGTCGAGCTGATGGCGGTAACGCGATAGCAACTCAAGGAAGTCCTGCTTGCGTTGGCGATACACCCGGTATTGCTCTCGCATTGCCGCATCGCCTTGCGCATCAAGCCAGAGTGCGACGCCGATCTCTTCAACCGCAGTGGCAAAGGCTTCATTAAAGGGTGAGTCTCCCGGAGCGTACGCAACCTGATGGGCGAGTTCATGGAATACCATGCGCGCGACTTCGGCTTCCGGCAAGTGGATAAAGCTCGACAGCACCGGATCATTGAACCAGCCCAGCGTCGAGTAGGCGGGCACACCAGACACCCTGACGTCATAAGCTTGCTTGTGTAAGTTCGCAGCGAATTGCTCGGCATCGACCTTCTGGTAATACCCGCGATAGTCGACACATCCTGCCACCGGGAAGCACCACTGCACCGGCTTCAGGGAGAGCTCCGGCGTTGCGATGACATTCCACATCACGTAGGGCCGCTTCAGGTCGGCATAGCTTTTGTAGCTACCGTTATCCGGTAGTCCGAGTTCCTGAACGGCGAAGGCGCGTATCTCCCGGGTACGCGTCAGCTGGGCTTTCAAGGTGTCGCTGGTGCCCGGGTCAACGAGCCACGCATCAATTGGCTTTGCACTGGAAAGCAAGGACAGCTGTCCCTGCATCGCCTGTGCGTAGTAGCCCAGCTGCGCGCAGCCGCCAAGCAGGCCGCTGAGTAGGGTTGCGCTGACGATCTTCCAGGTGTTGGTCATCGGATTCTCGGGTTCATTGCCTTGTTCTGTGGTGACATGTTGCCAGCGGAGCTGTCTAGGTGCCAGCATCGAGATAGCCGGGGTTTGCGAGCCACGTTGGTGGACGATGATGGAACTCGGAAAGTTCCTTTTCCCGCCTGAAACCCTTGTTTATTCTTCCGTTTTTGTCTGCGCCGCCTTAAGGCTGACTTTCCGATTTTGCAAGCGCCGTCTTTTGCCCGCTCCGGGTAATATAACGGTGAGTCTGAGGCCGGTCTATGCGACCGGCGCTCTCTATGATTGCTGACCTCCGGATGCGTGCCTGATGAACCTCATTGATCCTATTCTGCAGTTTCAAGAAGAACTGAAGCTGATCCGCCGCTCTATCCATGCCAATCCCGAGCTTGCATTCGAGGAGCAGCGTACGTCGGAGCTTGTCGCCGGCAAACTCGAGGAGTGGGGCATTCCCGTGATCCGTGGTTTAGGTAAAACCGGCGTGGTGGGCGTAATTTCCAACGGCTCCAGCGCGCGCAGTGTTGGTTTGCGTGCCGATATGGATGCGCTTGCACTGCAGGAGAAGAATAGCTTTCCGCATAGGTCGGTGCTCGATGGGCGTATGCACGCCTGTGGCCATGACGGTCATACGGCCATGCTGCTGGGCGCTGCGAACTACCTGTCCCGCCATCGCAATTTCGACGGTACCGTGTACGTGATTTTCCAGCCTGCCGAAGAGGGCGCCGGGGGTGCGAAACGAATGATGGATGACGGCTTGTTTGACCGTTGTCCAATGGAAGCCGTTTTCGGTATGCATAACTGGCCCGGTATGCCGGCGGGTCATATGGGAGCGGTGGTCGGGCCGATGATGGCATCTTCGAATGAGTTCGAACTCGTCATTCATGGTAAGGGCTCGCATGCCGCCCAACCCCATAAGAGCATTGACCCGATCATGGTGGCGGTGCAGATTGCGCAAAGCTGGCAGACCATCGTTTCGCGTAATGCCAGTCCGCTCGACTCGGCAGTGCTTTCGATCACCCAGATTCATTCAGGCAGCGCGACGAATATCGTTCCCGATTCGGCATTGATGATTGGTACGGTACGGACGTTCAATATGCCCGTTCTGGATATGGTTGAAACCCGGATGCGAGAGATTGCCGGACACACGGCGGCTGCGTTTGGCGCTACCGTGGAATTCGGGTTCAAGCGCAACTATCCGGCGCTGATCAATCATGCGCAAGAAACCCGGTTCGCACTCGACGTGATGAGCGACGTGGTAGGCCATGAACGAGTGATCACTGATGTAGAGCCCACGATGGGCGCGGAGGATTTTGCTTTCATGCTGCTCGACAAGCCGGGTTGCTACGTGTTCATCGGCAATGGCGATGGCGGGCATCGAGACCATGGTCACGGACTCGGGCCCTGCAACTTGCATAATCCGAGCTACGATTTCAACGATGACTTATTGCCAGTGGGCGCTAGCTATTGGTCGCGGCTCGCGTTGGAATTTCTTAAGCGCCCACCGCTGCGCTGACGGTTGGGCTTACTTCGCTCCAAGCTATTTTCTTTCTGATGATGGACGCGATGCCTCTTAGTTCTTTCTCAAAGCTGGTACCGGTCTTAGTGAGCAGCTTGGTCCTGTCCGGTTGCATGACCTACGCGCCTTCGGAGCGCTTCATAGGTATGCCACGTGAGCAGGTGATTGCCGAGCTGGGTTCGCCGCGACCGGCCCCATCGTCTCTGGAGTCTGTGCGGCGTCTCGATTTTCCGCGTGGCCCGATGGGCAAGCACACGTATGCGGTCGAGTTTGATGAGGCAGGCAAGGTCATTGGTTATCGGCAGCTACTCACCGAGAAAAACTTCGGCTTCATTATTCCGGGCATGGATGTTCAAGCAGTGATCGATCACATTGGCGTTTCCACAGATACATTCGTGCTTGGTCGAGGCCGAGGCTATGTCTGGAATTACCGTTACGAGAATTCGCTGTGCCGTTGGTTTCAAATCGAATTTAGCGCGGAGGACAAGGTCCGCTCAGCGGGATATGGAATGCTGCCTGAGTGTCGCCCCAGGGTTCTGATAAGTCGCTAATAAACGAGCTCAAAAGAAAAAACCCCCAGTCTTTCGACTGAGGGTTTTCGTTAGGGTGCCTGACGATGACCTACTTTCACACTGGTTGCAGCACTATCATCGGCGCGAAGTCGTTTCACGGTCCTGTTCGGGATGGGAAGGGGTGGTACCAACTTGCTATTGTCATCAGGCATAACTTGTAAAG
>JACCDI012201717.1_pt1 | contig 14506 bp, 10 predicted proteins | sample 7442791 | NCBI WGS metagenome assembly JACCDI01 (sample SAMN15323434, study PRJNA562643) | freshwater metagenome | isolation source: river surface water | place: USA:Blue River Watershed | collected 2017-08-15 | reverse complement strand
TTAATTTGATAAATTTTATTGCATTTTAACAGATTTTTTTATCTTTACCCACTATTACTTAACATATATTTAATAAAGAATATGAAATATACACTGCGTTTATTATTAGTGGTATTATTGACATCTGCTTCAAAGCTTGCTTTAGCACAAGCTGGTAATATCATTGGTCAGGTAAAAGACGAGAAAGGGATTACAGTTATTGGTGCAAATGTGGAGGTAATTGAAGGCCAACTTAAAAAAGGTGGAGCTATTACAGATGATGACGGTAAATTCAATATCCGCGCTATTTTCGCAGGTACTTACAATGTGCGTGTCTCTTATTCAGGATACCAAGTTTCTGAAATTTCAGGAGTAATTGTGAGTGTGGATAAGACAACAACTTTAACCTTCAATTTAGAAAAGAAAGGTGTTACGGGTAAAGAAGTAAAAGTAGTTGCATATAAAAAACCATTGATTGATAAATTTAGTCCAGGAAGTACTAGTGTATTAACGTCGAAAGAGATTGAGAAATTACCTACCCGAAATACGCAAGACATGGTATCTACGGCTTCTCCAAACACCTATCAACAAAGAAGTGGATCTGCAATTAGTATTGGTGGTGCGAGAAGTGAAGGTACGTTGTATATCATTGATGGTGTGCAAGTAAGAGGAAGTAGAGGTACCAACCTTTCTCAAAATTCAATCTCTGAAATGCAAGTATTAACTTCCGGTATCTCTGCTCGTTATGGAGATGCTATTGGAGGTGTCATCAACATTACTACCAAAGGTATTACTTCAAAAGTGCGTGGTGGTGGTATTCTTCAGCATTCTGTTGATGGATACAATAATAATTTATTAAACTTTGACCTTTCCGGTCCCTTGTTTGCTCAGAAAATTAAACAAGAAGATGGTTCTTTTAAAAAGAAACCACTTATCGGGTTTAGAATTGGTGCAGATTATCAATATGACCAAGATAATAACCCAAGCTATTACGGCACTTATCAAGTTAAAGACGAAGTGTTAAGCTATATTCAACAAAATCCATTAAGAGTTAGCCCTAAATCTTCTGGAGGTAATACTATTTTAAATTATGCTTCAGAGTATATCACCAATGATGATTTAGTATATACAAAAAGACGTATCAATGCTGCTGCATCTACATTCCGTTTAAATGAAAGATTAGACTTCCAAATTAATGATAATACCAATTTAACATGGGGTACTACTTTTTCATTTGATAATGCAAGAGCCTACAGTAGAGGTACTGCATTATTTGCGCCTTCTTCTATACCTAATTCTAGAAACTTCACAGGAAGAACTTTCTTAAGATTTACGCAACGTTTCAATAATAACGATAAGCAAAAAAATGCTTTGATTTCGAATGCTTATTATACGGTGCAAGCAGATTATCAAGTTGATTATTCTACAACACAAAGAGATGATCTTAAACGTGATTTATTTAATTATGGATATGTTGGTAAATTTGATATTCAAAACCAGCCTTTCTATTTGTCTAATACCATAGACACGGCTACAAAAAGAACTTTAGTGGGATTATATACCTACGACGTTCCAAAAAGTTTAAGTTTCCAACGTGCGGAGGTTAATCCAATGTTGGCAAATTATACATCTCAATATTTTAACTTAACTACTAATCAACCTTTAACTATTGCGCAAATCAGAAATGGTAATGGAATGCTTAATGGCGACCAACCATTATTTACCTATGGTAAATTTGCAAACGTAGGTTACAACTATAATGGATATGGATATGCTCGTGCAGATCAATTTGCATTTGGTGTAGACGCATCTTTTGAATTCAAACCTAAGAAAACAAAACATGCAATTGAGTTTGGTTTGTACTACCAACAACGTGCTGAAAGAGGTTTTTCCGCTCAAGGTGCTGCTGGACAAGGAACTGCATCAGGCGCTGGTTCTATTTGGCAGTTGATGCGTTCTTTGGTTAATAAACACATGACTAATTTGGATAAGGACAACCCAATTTTCTTGGTTGGAGGAAATCGTTACACTAAGTCTGATGTATTAAATGGAATTGTTACACCTGGTTTAACAGATACGGTTATCTACAATAGATTGTTTGTTCAAAAAGATCAATCGCTTTTTGATTATAATTTAAGAAGAAGATTAGGTTTAAATACTAAAGGTCAAGATTTCTTGAATATTGATGCTTTAGATCCATCAACATTTAATTTAAACATGTTCTCACCTGACGAATTATTGAATAGTGGTAATCCATTGGTTAGCGCTTATGGTTACGATTATTTAGGTAATAAATTGACAGGTCAAGTCAACTTCAATGATTTCTTCACAAAAACGTATACCGTAAATGGCAATAAATATTTCTCTCGTGAAGTAGGAGCCTTCCGCCCTAATTATATCGCAGGTTATATTTTAGACAAGTTTGAGTATAAAGACATGTTATTCAATGTGGGTCTTCGTGTAGATCGATATGATGCAAATACAAAAGTGCTTAAAGATCCTTATACGCTTTATGCAGGTTTAACAAAAGATCAAGTAGCGGGAGCAAAAAATATTTTCAACAAAGGCGTACATCCATCTAATATTGGCAGCGACTATGTTGTTTATGTTAATGATGCGAGTTCTTCAGATCCATCTGTAATTGGTTACAGAAAAGGAGATGTTTGGTATGATCCGTTTGGTAAAATTGTTGAAGATCCATCTTCATTGAAATCTTATAGCGGTGGTAAAGATCCTCAACCATTTATCCCTAAAAACACCATTAAAATGGATTCTACAGGTTACGACCCTAATAATTCATTTACGGATTACAAACCGCAAATCAATCTTGCGCCACGTATATCTTTCTCTTTCCCAATTTCTACATCTGCGTTGTTTTATGCACACTATGATTTAATTGTGCAACGCCCTAAAACAAATGTGTTTACTTCTCCATTAGATTATTTTACAATGTCGCAAAATGCACAACAAGTAATTAATAATCCTGATTTAAAACCGGAGAAATTAATTGATTATGAAATGGGTTTCCAACAGAAGTTGACAGATAACTCAGCCTTGACTTTAAGCTTCTTCTATAAAGAAAGAAAGGATATGATTCAAGTACGTCCATACTTGTATGCTTACCCTATTACATATTATACTTATGGTAATAGAGACTTCTCTACAACTAAAGGGGTTTCTATGAAATATGATTTAAGAAGATTAGGTCATTTAAGAATGAACTTAAACTATACGTTGCAATTTGCAGAAGGAACAGGTTCTAATGCTAATTCAGCAAACGGTGGTTCTTCTTTTATTTCTTCTGGTGGTTTATTACAAAACTTTATTGCAGCAAGTTTGCCAAATCTTCGTTATGTAACACCATTGTCATATGATTCACGTCATAACATTGTTGCTAATATTGACTATCGTTATGAAGATAAAGAAGGTCCCGTATTAGCTGGAAAACATTTCTTAGAAAATGCAGGATTTAACTTAGTAATGCGTGCAAGAAGCGGAGAGCCTTACACTTCATATGTTCAAGCAGCATCTAATATTGTAAATGGTGGTGTAAATGGTTCACGTTTGCCTTGGCATTTTATGATGGATATTCGTTTTGATAAAGACTTTATGCTTACAAAAAAATCTACTACATCTAAAGGATTAATGAAACAAGGTATTGCATTGAATGCCTTTGTTTATGTATCCAATTTATTGAACATTAAAGATGTTTTAGGTGTATATGGATATACAGGAAGAACAGATGATGATGGCTTCTTAACCTCTACATCAGGAGCGCAATCAATTGCCAATTCAACCTTTGCACCTTCTTATATTGACTTATACAATTACAGTATGATTAATCCAGGTGCGGTGAATTTACCTAGAAGAATCAATATCGGTATTAACTTTAATTTTTAATTGAACCTCTTTTAACATAGTTACAATATGATACGTTTTAAAAACCTACTTAGCTTAAGTTTATTAGTTGTAGTAGTATCTAATATTACAGCATTAGCTCGTCCAAATGCAGGATATAATGGATACCGTCAGAAATTATTGAAAACTACAGGTGGTTGTAAGCCAGCTGAAGCAAGTATCGATTTAGATATTAATAATGTGCGTGCACGTTTGATGACCGGTGGTGATATGTGGTGGGATAATGGTACCGGAGAAGCACGTTATGAAGTTCCTAAAGGATCTAAGAAAAACTCTTTATTTGCCGGTTCTTTGTGGGTAGGTGGTTATGATGCTCAAAAACAATTAAAAGTTGCTGCGCAAACTTATCGTCAAGATGGTAACGACTATTGGCCTGGTCCTTTAGATGTAAATGCTGGTGGTACAATAACTGCTGCTACTTGTTCTGATTGGGATAAATTCTGGAAAGTAAACAAATCAGACATTATTGCATTTGTTGAAATGAAACGCGCTAATCCTTCAGCTCCAGTTACCGATCCAAGATATGAAAGCATTTTAAAATGGCCTGCAAAAGGTAATATCTATGCTACAGGTACAAGTGGCAACAACTTAGGTTTGGCTTCAACATATTTATCTAATACCTACGCAAATTTCGTTGACGTAGATAATGATGGTAAATATGACGCAACAAAAGGTGATTATCCTAAAATTGATGGTGACCAATATATATGGTGGGTATTTAATGATGCAGGTAACAGTAAACAACAATCTAATACCGATGCTATTAAATTAGAAATACAAGCAAGTGCATTTGCATTTACAACTAAAGATGCGATGAATGATGCTACCTTCTATAATTACAGAATGTGGAATAGAGGTAATTTAACCCTTGATAGTACTTTTGTATCTACTTGGACAGATGCCGATTTGGGTTGGTTCCAAGATGATTATATTGGTTGTGATACGATTCGTGGTTTAGGTATTTTATATAATTCTAAAACAGTTGATGGTGATGGACAAGTAAATTCATATGGATCTAAAGCACCTATGGTGGGAGTAGACTTCTTTGTTGGTCCGATTAAAAAATTTAAAAGTCCTTATACGGGTTTAGATACTTCTAAAAAATTATCCATGGAGGCATTTACCTATTATAATAATGACAATTCACCAAACTTAGGTAACCCTGCTAATGGAATTCAGATCTATAACTATATGACTGGTTCTATGCGTAATGGAACGCGTTTCCATAATGACTATTTACCTGGAACAAGTTGTGTGCCTGCTAATGGTACAGGTGCTGGTCCGGATACAAAATTCTTGTTTACGGGTGATTTAGGAAAAGTAGAATGGACTGAGTGTAACTGTTGTAATGCAACAGGTGGTTATGCCGGAGATAGACGTTTTATTCACTCTTCTGGTCCTTTTGTATTAGAGCCAGGTACGAGCAATGATATCACTATCGGAGTTGTTTGGACAGCAGATGTGTCAGGATGCCCAACCGCTAATTTTAGAAAAATTAGAGCAGCAGATGATTTAGCACAAGGCTTATTTGATAATGGCTTTAAAGTTGTTGAAGGTCCAGAAGCACCAAGATTAGTGATCCGTGAAATGGATAAGAAATTAATCATGTATTTAGTAAATGACTCAATCAGTAACAACTTTGGTGAGAAATTTGGTTATGATACTAATGCAAAATATCGTGTAGCCTCAGGAAGAGCTAAAGCAATAAAAGCTGCTGATTCTTTATATAAATTTGAAGGATATCGAGTATTCCAAGTTAAATATCCAACTACAACTGCTGCAGATATCATTAATAGCAAAGGAGAGGTAAATACAGATGTTGCACAAGAAGTATTTCAATGTGATATTAAAAATGGAATCTCAACCATAATCAATTATGATAAAAATATTGAAGTAAGTGACACTTCTTGGAGCGCTATTACTAAAGTAAAAGGTGCAAACCAAGGTATCAGTCATAGTTTTGAAATTACACAAGATGCGTTTGCGAGCGGGCAAAGTAAAAGTTTAGTAAATTATAGAAACTATTACTTTGTTGCAGTAGCCTATGCACACAATCAATTTGCTGCTTTTGATCCAAATCCAAAACGAATAGATTCTACACAAACAATAGTGTATTTAGAAAGTGCAAAAGGTGCTGGAGGTATTTCTATCCCAGTAGTAAGTGCTATGCCAAATCCTGCTAATGGAGATATGGGTACAGTGCTCAATGCAAGCTATGGTTCTGGAGTTATTATCAAAAGAATAGAAGGAACTGGTAATGGAGGAAATGCAATAGATTTAAGTGACGCATCAGAAGCAGAAGCCTTAAATTTTGGTAAAGCTAATAACTTAGTATATAAACCAGGCGCTGGCCCTGTTAACGTGAAAGTTGTAGACCCGTTAAAGCTTAAGAAAGCAGATTGGGAATTATACATTACTGGAAGATCTTATGCTGATACTAATAGAGGTATTATCCCAGATTCTGGTACTTGGAGATTAGTGGATATTACTAATAATGTTACCATTTACTCAGAAAGAAATATGGCTAAATTAAACGAGCAAATTTTAGAGCAATATGGCTTATCTGTAAATATAACACAGACACTTCGTCCAAATGACGAACAAGATCAAGGCAATGGTTACATTACCTCAGATGTTACTTTCGAAGACCCAACAAAACCTTGGTTAGCGGGTGTAAATGATGGGGAACAATCTTCTATGTTCAACTGGATTAGAAGTGGAAAGAGTATAGATAATAAACAATGCTTTTCTGACAATAAATACGACACCTTAGATCAGGTATATGAGAAAATGTTTAGTAATAATTTAAATACTAAAGGTACTTGGGCTCCTTATTCTTTGGGTGCTTATGATGGTGTTTCAGATTCTTGCGGCTTAAACATGGTTAAGAGAAGTTCCATGAGAAGTTTAAATGATTTACAAAGTGTAGATTTGGTATTTACCGCTGATAAATCTAAATGGACAAGATGTCTAGTTTTGGAGATGCAACCAAAAGCATCTTTAGCAGATGGTAGAATTCAAAAACTAGCGCCAACTGGGGTTAGCGACTTGCGTTCTAAACGATCTTTATATATAGATAATCAAGGTAATCCTTTCTATAGTAGCGATCCATCTGATACAGCTATGTCTTGGTTCCCTGGATACGCTATCAATCAAGAAACAGGTGAGCGTTTGAATATCGTATTTACTGAAGACTCTTATCAAAAATCTGAAAATGGTGCAGATCTAATTTATAATCCTACAGCTACAACCTTAGATGATTTTGGAAATCCAATTTTTGGTGGCCGTCATTTCGTCTACATATTAAGTAGTAAATATGACTCTTGTAAAGCATTTAAAAATGAATTGACTAATAATCCAGTCCCTGCATTAAGCTTCAGAGCATATAATAAATTTATGTGGACGGGTGCTACTATGCTAAATCAAGGTTATAAATTGAAATCTTTTAAAGATGGTATCATACCTACTACAACTCGTTTGAGATTTAGAGTGCGTAGACCATACGCTCGTTTCATGCCAGATGTTACAGTGGCTGAAAAAAATGGAAGAAACCCTTTATACAGTTTCTCTACAAAAGGATTAGCTCCAAGCGCTTTAAATGAAGTAGGTAACCCATATTCAGATAAACAAGCTTTATTAGATAAAATAAATGCGGTGCCTAATCCTTATTATGGTTATGCAGATTATTACGAGAGCAATAGATTAGATACTCGTGTAAAAATAACTAACTTACCAAAAAGAGCTACGGTTACTATCTATTCTTTAGACGGTACTTTGATAAAACGCTTAGAGAAAGACAATCCAAATCAGTCATTCTTAGAATGGGATATTAGAAATAATGTAGGCTTACCAATTGCTAGCGGCATGTATTTAATTCATGTAAAAGCAGACGGAATTGGTGAGACAGTATTGAAATGGTTTGGAGCAATGCGTCCATTAGATATCACTACATATTAATAAAATAAAGAAACATAACATACCAAAATATTAGGTTCATGAAAAGACATTATTTAAAATTAGCTTTGTTTTCTGCATCGTTTTTAATGATGACAGCTGCATTTGCTGGTAATAAAGATAGAACAGGACAAGCAGGTGCAACTGAATTGCTCATTAATCCTTGGGGTTCAAGCACCGGCGTTTTTGGAGCAGATTTAGCTTGTGTGAAAGGTATTAGTGCCATGAAAGTAAATATTGCCGGACTTGGTTTAACTGAAAAAACAGAAGTGGGATTTACCAGTATGACCTACTTGAGAGGTTCTAATGTAACTGTAAATAATTTAGCTTTAGCTCAAAAATTGAAAGGCGGTACAACCCTTGGTGTTAATATCATGTCTATGAACTTTGGTGATATTCAAAAAACAAGTACTTCTAATCCAGACGGTGGTATCGGTTCTTTTAAACCTCAGTTTTTCAATTTAACCGTAGGCTTTTCTAAAGAATTTAGTAAGAATATTTTTGTTGGTGCTGGAATGACTTTTGTTTCTGAACAAATTGAAAACATTAAAGCAGGTGCTGTTTGTCTTGAAACAGGTATTCAATATGTTTCTGACGATTTTCATTTTGGTATTACCTTAAGAAACATTGGTTCTACCATGCGTTTTAGTGGCGCTGGTTTTAATGTAAATACAGACGCATCTTCTTATAGTCAATATCAATTAAACAGATCTATCCCTCAGGAGAAATTTGAATTGCCTACTTATTTAGCTTTAGGAATTGGTTATGACTTTTATCTAGATAAAAAGAAATTAGCTAATGTAGATGATAAACCAAAACACCGCTTAACAGCAATGGGTAGTTTTACATCTAATTCTTTTATCAATGACTATATTACAACCGGAACAGAGTATGCTTTTAAAGAGCAAGTTATGTTTAGATTAGGATATAGATTTGAAAAGCAAAATGCTGAAAATAGCTTTTATACAGGTTTAAGTACAGGTTTAACCGTACAACACAAATTAGGTGAAGATGGACCAACAGTTGCAGTAGATTATTCGTTTAGAACAACTCAACAGCCTGCAAATGGAGTTCACAATTTTACACTTCGTTTGAATTTCTAATTTAATTTTTTATTATTTTTATATCTACAACGCTTTCTTAAGAAAGCGTTGTATTTTTTTCTATAACAAAACACATAAGCTATGTCTGGTATTAATTATGTTTCAAAAGAAACTTTAGAGCAAATGAAAGCTGAACTTACTCATTTAAAAACAGTAGGAAGAGCTGAAATAGCAAGACAAATTGCAGAAGCAAGAGAAAAGGGTGATTTAAAGGAAAATGCTGAATACGATGCGGCAAAAGAAGCACAAGGGCATCATGAGGCAAAAGTGGCTCAATTAGAAACAGCTATCGCTTCTGCACGTATTTTAGACACGAAAGATATTGACTTAAGTAAAGTTTCTGTTTTAAGTAAAGTTAAAGTGCTTAATCATAATACAAAAAAATCCATTGAGTATTTTCTAGTTTCTGAAAAGGAAGCAGATTTAAAACAAGGCAAGATTTCGGTTACATCTCCAATTGGCAAAGGTTTATTAGGTAAAAAAATAGGTGAAGTAGTAGAAATAAGTGTGCCGAGTGGAACTCTGAAATTCACCATTGAAAATATCTCTTTATAATGGCTTCTATTTTCACAAAAATTATTAATAGAGAAATCCCCTCTCACATTATCGCTGAAGATGATGAGTTTATTGCTATTTTAGATGCTTTCCCTTTAGTGGAAGGGCATGTTCTAGTAATTCCAAAAAAAGAAATCAATAATGCTTTTGATCTAGATGATGATTTATTGAGTAAGTGGATGCTTTTTGCTAAACCGATAGCTAAGGCTATTCAAAAATCTCTGCCTTGCAAGCGCTGTGGGGTAGCTATAATAGGACTTGAAGTTCCACATGCGCACATGCATTTAGTGCCCTTGCAAACGGCTCAAGATATCAATTTTACTAATAAAACCATTGAAGTGCCTGATAGTAGGCAAGAGCAGATTGCTCAGTTGTTGAAAACGAATTTAAAATAAAAGAGACGCGTTAGCGTCTCTTTTATTTTAGGGTAGTACTCCAAGCTTCTGCTTTATGTTCAAATAGGGCTTTCGTTTTTGCCCAGGTATCTTCAAAAAAAGCCGAAGCTCTATAATTAGCTATAGCTTCTTCGTTAATCCAATGACTATAAGTGAAGTGAATGCAAGGGTCTTTAATATCCTGTAACATATCAACACTTTGGCATCCTTCAAAAGAAGGAATTTGTTCTTTTCGCTCCTCAAAGAGTTGATGAAAGGCACCAATATGCTCCGGTTTAAAATGCATTTTTACGATGCGAATGATCATTTGAATTGTAATTTAAGGGTGCTATAAATTAAATGATCTTTTCTTTGTACGCTAAGACCAAAAGTATTAGCAGCATGTCCGAGTATTTGTACAATTTCTAAAAAACCCGCTTCATTAAATCTGCAAATTTTAGATCCTGGTTCATGGGTGTGATAGTCGGTGCTGATTTCATGAATCTCAGATGTTCTTGAAAAAGTAAGCGTAAAGTTGCGTTTATTCCAGGTTTCTTCCCACTCTTTTTTCGTGAAATTGATGATGATATTGCCAAAAGCATCAATAAAAAGAACATGGCAATCTAGTGTATTGCCTTTAGCAAAGGATGGAAGGAAAACACTTTTGCTATTATTATTTACCAATGGGAAATTTGCTAGATCTATAGTGTTCGACTGAATGGCTTGACAAATAGGTATAATAGCCTTTATCCAATCGGTAATAAAATCTCCCTTTTCTAGAGTAGCTATTTTATAGGAAGTAATTGCCTCTTTTTCAAAAAGTGAAGGTATGATATCATTGTCGGCACTAATAAAATAATGACCTTCTGCTTTATGTAAAATAATAGCTGGTGGCTTACCTTGAAATAACCCAATGAGTATAAGATGAATGCTATTTTGAGGATAAAATTTGTAATTGCTAAGCGTTAAATAGGCAGCTTCAGCTACATTATTTGTACTTACATGATGTGATACATCAATAAGCTGTGTAGAAGGTATTTGTTGTAGTAAAACACCTTTTATTTTTGAAATCGAACTAGAATTCGATCCGAAATCTGAAAGCAAGCTAATGCAATACATAGGATAATGATAACTGTTCTTGTACGCAAAGGTACGAATTGACTTTTAGAAACAATATTTATTATTCCGTATTCGTTATGCTTACAATAGATTATTTTTGCAAATACTATTGATTTTTCAGCCATACATGCGTACCTACTTTGTATATATTCTTATTGTTTTTGCACTTTGGAGTTGTAAAAAAACGAGTGTGTCAGATCCTTCTGACTATATCTCGTTTTCTACAGATACCCTCTCCTTTGATACGGTATTTACAAGTCAAGGTAGTTTTACCTTACCCTTAAAAATATACAACCCTCAAAATAAAACTATTGTCCTTAACAGTATTAAGTTATTGCAAGGTGCAGCTTCTCCATTTAAATTAAATATTAATGGTATAGCTAGTATTGAAGAGCAAAATATTACCATGCAAGCTAAGGATAGTATGTATGTTTTTGCTACCGTTAATATCAATCCTAATGCTTCGAATTCGCCTTTCTTAGTTGAAGATAAACTAGTTATCAGTTTTAATAACCGCGTATTCGAATTGCCATTGCAAGCAAGAGGGCAAAACGCTTATTACATTGTTGATAGCACTTTGCAAACGCAAACTTGGAAAACAGATAAGCCCTATGTTATTATTCATAATGCGGCAGTAGATGAAAATCAAACCCTCACTATTCCAGCAGGATGCCGTGTATACATGCATGCCGATTCGCGCTTATTTGTTTTGGGAACTCTAGAAGTGCTAGGTACAAAAAAAGATAGTGTGGTCTTTCAAGGAGATCGATTAGATCGTACTTACTTTGGTGGTAAAGATTATCCAGGCGAATGGGGTGGTATTTATTTTACTTCTTTTAGTAAAAACAATATTATTCAATATGCTATTATCAAGAATGGAGGTGCTAGTACTAAATTAGGAACGGGTAGTTTTATACCAGCCACTATTCAAGTGAATCCAGATTCTGTTTTAAGTGCTATGCCACAACTTACATTGAAAAATACCATCATTAAAAATTCCTTTGGCTATGGAATTATAAGTTTTGGAGGAGAAATTTATGCAGAAAATTGTTTGCTGCATGATTGTAGCGCGAGTGTTTTGGCTATTCTCCAAGGGGGAAACTATAATTTCTTGAATTGTAATTTCTTGAATATACCCGGACAAACATTGGCAAAGACCACTCATGTGGATCAACCTTTATTAGCCTTGTTAAATTACTATGATATCGACAATGTCAATTATGTATCTGGTAATTTGTCTGCAAATTTTACTAACTGTTTGTTATGGGGTTCTTTATCCGACGAAACATTTATCAATAAAAAAAACGGAGCAACTTGCTCCGTTCAATTGTCTAATTGTATGATAAAACAACAAAGCGGTCTTCCTACTTTTGTTACTCAGAATAATAATCTATTTAATAAAGATCCTTTATTCACTAGCCCAAGTGTGCTTAATTTTATTCCTAAAGCAAACTCGCCTTTAATAGGAGCGGGCATCACATTAAGTCAGTATACCAAAGACTTAGCGGATAAAACAAGAACAACACCATATGATATAGGTTGTTACAACCACTAAGTTATTAATTAGCAATTTTAGGAATGGCTAATTTAAACCATTCAGTAAATTCATGAGGTGCTGAATTTATTCTATTTTTTAATTCATCAAGAGCAACAAATTCATAGTCCATTACTTCTTCTTCATTAGCATGGATAGAGCCATCATAAATACCTTTGTAAATATGGTCGTATTCGTTTTCAATGAGGTCATTCCCAACACTACTTTTGTAACGAAGGGTAAACAAGTTTTGTAATGGACAATCAAATCCTAATTCTTCTTTTAGGCGTCTGTGTGCAGCTTGTAAGGTACTTTCTCCAGGCATTGGGTGAGAGCAACAAGCATTGGTCCATAAACCACCCGAATGGTATTTGTTTAAAGCTCTTTTATGTAAGAGCATTTCTCCTTTTTGGTTAAAAATAAAAATGCTAAAGGCTCTATGTAATTGTCCGCTTTTATGAGCTTCTAATTTTTCACAAGTACCTATCCATTCATCTTTTTCGTTTACTAGTATGACGTGGTTGTTGATTTGTTTCATAGCGTCTTAGATTAAATTGGCTTTAAAAATTAGTTTAGATTGAAATACAATGAATAATTTATGAAAATTATTTACGCGAATTCTTTTTTCAATAACATGAATAGCGCGTGTATTTTTAATTTTTCGGAATAAGCAGTAATAGTATTGGTAAGCGGTATACACGCCAAATCGGGCACCATTAGGCAGTTTTCTGATGCCTTCTAGGCTGTCTTTAAAATCTTGTTCAATATCCGCCTCAATTAGTTTTTTAGATGCTTCATTAAATTCATAACTAGTTAATTGAGGAAAATAATTTCTATTGAGATCTATTTTGTCAGCTTGTAAGTCTCGTAAGAAATTTATTTTTTGAAAAGCTGCGCCTAATTTTTTTGCTGCCGGTTTTAGTTGCTCATATTGTGTGATATCACCGTTGCAAAATACACATAAGCACATAAGGCCTACTACTTCTGCAGATCCATAAATATATTCGTTCAATTCTTCAGTGGTCGTATAATCTGTTTTCTGAAGATCTAACTCCATACTATGCAAGAACGCTTTTATTAAGCTATGGGGTATAGCATAGTCGTTTACTGTTTTTTGAAAACTATTTAAAATTGGATTTAAGCTGATACCTCTTTCAATAGCCAACCAAGTTTCCTTGGTAAATTCTTCTAACAAAGTAGCTTTATCGAAATCATGAAAGGTATCTACAATTTCATCGGCATATCTAACAAATCCATAGATATTGTATATCGGTTGTCTGATGTTTTTATCTAACAAACGAATAGCAGTAGCAAAAGAGGTGCTATATGCTTTAGTTACCAATTTGCTACAATCGTGCGCGGTGGATTGAAATAGTTGTATCACTTGTTTAAGTTTTTAAGCGTTAATTGAGCAGCTAATTTTCCAGAGATAATTGCTGGCGGCACACCTGGACCAGGTACTGTTAATTGGCCCGCATAAATTAAATTATGGAGATGTTTATTTTTAATTGATGGTTTTAATATGGCTGTTTGGTCTAAGGTATTAGCAAGGCCATAGGCATTTCCTTTAAATGCATGATAATCGGCTATAAAGTTTTTGGCAGCGTAGATACGTTTATAAACAATATGGCTTTCAATATCTTCACCAAAATGTTTTTCTAGTTTGGCCATTGCTTTCTTGAAATAAGCTTCTTTAATTTCTTCTGTATCTATTAATCCTGGAGCCGTAGGAATTAGTACCATAAGATTTTCATTTCCTTCTGGAGCAACACTAGGATCGCTTGCAGAAGTACAGTTTACATACATCAAGGGGTCACTTGGCCATTGAGGCTGAGTATATAGTTCTTGTGCGTGTTGATCAAATGGAGCATCAAAAAGAAGATTATGATGTAGGATGTTTTTTAATTTTTTATTAATGCCTAAATATATTAATATACTCGACGGAGCCATCTTTCTTTTCTCCCAATAGT
>JACCDI011368829.1_pt1 | contig 14512 bp, 10 predicted proteins | sample 7442791 | NCBI WGS metagenome assembly JACCDI01 (sample SAMN15323434, study PRJNA562643) | freshwater metagenome | isolation source: river surface water | place: USA:Blue River Watershed | collected 2017-08-15 | reverse complement strand
GGCGTGACCGCAATCCATCCGGTGATCTTGTGTGGGGGGAGCGGCACCCGGCTCTGGCCGATGAGCCGCAAGGCGCTGCCCAAGCCCTTTCTGCCCTTGGTGAGCGATGAGACGCTGTTCGAGCAGGCGCTGCGCCGGGTTGCGGACCGGGCGACCTTCGCCCCGCCGATCGTGGTCGCCGGCGAGGCCCATGCCGATCTCGTCACGGCCCAGCTTCGCGGGCTGCCGGGCGCGCGGCTGGTGATCGAGCCTGCCGCCCGCAACACCGCCCCCGCGATCGCGCTGGCGGCCGCGCTGCTGCCACCCGATGCGGTGATGCTGGTCTGCCCCAGCGACCACCATGTCGCCAGCCCGCAGGCCTTCCGTGCCGCCGCGCAGGCCGCGGCCGCGCTCGCGCGGCAGAACTATCTCGTATCCTTCGGTATCGCTGCCGACCGCCCCGAGACAGGCTACGGCTATCTGAGGCGCGGCGAGCCGCTCGAGGGAGGCTATGCGATCCGGAAATTCGTCGAGAAGCCCGACCTTGCGCGGGCCGAGGCCTATCTGGCGAGCGGCGAATACAGCTGGAACGGCGGGATTTTCGCGTTCCGCGCCGGGCACATCCTGGCCGAACTCGCCGCGTATCGTCCCGGGATGGCGCGGCAGGTGGCCGAGGCCGTGGCCGGAGGGCGCGAGGAGGGCGCGCGGTTCCACCCGGCGGCCGCGCCTTTCCTCGCCATCGCCGGCGAATCGATCGACTATGCCGTGATGGAGAACACCGCCCGCGCCGCCATGGTCCCGGCCGACATGGGCTGGTCCGATATCGGCAACTGGGCCGCGCTCGCCGATGTGCTGGCCGGCGATGCCGACGCGCACGGCAACATCCTGCGCGGCACCGTCGACCTCGCCGGGTGCCGCGACGTCCTGGTGATGACCGATGGGCCGCGGGTGTCGGCGGTCGGGGTCGAAGGCCTGTGCATCGTCGTTGCAGGCGGCGAGGTGCTGGTCACCACCCGCGACGGCGCGCAAGGCGTCGGCAAGCTCCCGGGTGCGGCCGGCCAGTGACCGCGCGCCGCCTCGCCACGCGCATGGTGCCCAAGGTCTGGGGCCGCGACACGCTCCCTGCGCCCTTCGCGGCACCGCCCGGCGAGAGGATCGGCGAGATCTGGTTCGAGCCCCCGCCCGAGCTGCCGCAGGTGCTGGTCAAATACATCTTCACCTCGGAGAAGCTGTCGGTTCAGGTTCACCCCTCCGAGGCTTCCGCGCTGGCCGGCGAGGCGGGCAAGGAGGAGTGCTGGCTGGTGCTGGAGGCCGAGGCCGATGCCCGGCTCGCGATCGGCTTCGAACGCGAGGTGACCCCGGCCGAGATCGCGGCTGCGGCGCGCGACGGGAGCATCGAGAGCCTGCTCACCTGGCACCCGGCGCGGCCCGGCGATTTCTTCTACCTGCCCGGCGGCACCGTCCACGCGATCGGCCCGGGCCTCGCGCTGGTCGAGGTCCAGCAGACCAGCGACACCACCTTCCGCCTTTACGATTATGGCCGCCCGCGCGAACTCCACCTCAATCGCGCGCTCGCGGTGGCCGAGGGCCTGCCCCATCCCGCCGCGTATCGCCGCTCGGTCGCGGGCGGTGCGGCGGTGCTGGCCACCGGCCCGCACTTCCGGCTCGACCGGATCGAGGGGGAGCCCGATGGGGCCACGCTCGCCGCCTATCGGGGGGTGCTGCTGGCGCTGCCGCTGGCGGGTGAGGTTTCGGCGAGGGACGGCTCGGCCCGCGCAGGGGCGGGGGAGTGCCTGGTTGCAGAAGGGCTGGACAGTCTCGATTTCAGCGGGGCAGGCGTGACCCTGCTGACCCGCGCGGCCTGAGCCTCAATCGCCCGCCAGCAGCCGCTCGATCTCGGTCATCCCGTAAGGCTTGCGCAGCACCGCTTCGGCGCCGAACCGCGCGAAGCTGGCCGCGCCTTCGGCATAGCCCGTGGCCAGCACAAAGCGCACGCCGGCGGCGCGCAGCGCCTCGGCGATGGGTTGCGAGGATTCGCCGCCGAGGTTGAAATCGATGATCGCGAAGTCGGGCGCCTGTTCGGCGATCGCTGCCAGCGCGGCTTCCACCGAGCTTTCGAGACGGACCTCGCCGACCCCGAGGCGCTTGAGGTTCTCCTCGGTATCGAGCGCGATGATGATGCTGTCTTCGACCACCAGCACCCGCGCGGGCTGGGATGCGGCGGCGGCGGCAGGACGGGCTGTGGGGGCCGGGGCAGGCGCGGATGCGGGCGCAGGGCTGCGGCGGGCCGCGCCCCCGGGGGCCGAGAGATAGCGTGCCGGGACAAGGAAATCGGCCTCCAGGCCCGCGAGGCGGTAGCGCACATCGGCCTCGCCCTGAAGGTCGTGGGGGATCGAGCGGGTTATGATCGTCGAGCCGAAGCCGTGGCGGGTCGGTGCGGTGACCGGCGGGCCACCGGCCTCGCGCCAGCCGATCGCAAGGTCGCCGAAGGCCGTACGTGCGAGGCTTACCTCGACTGTCCCGGCGCTGGCGGAAAGGCTGCCATATTTCGCCGAGTTCGTGGCGAGTTCGTGCACCACGAGAGCGATGATGGTGTAGGCCTCGGGGCTGATCAGCACATCTTCGCCCCGCAGCCGGAAGCGCGCCCGGTCGATGCCGCCATAGGGGGCAAGCTCGCCCTCGATCAGCCGGACAAGGCTGGCCGGGCCCCAGTTCTTCTCGGTGATGTTGTCATGCGCGCTGGCGAGTGCTGCGATGCGCCCGCCGATGATCGCGGCAAAGCCGGGCACTGAAAGCGCCTCGGCCTGCGACTGGGCGACCAGCGCGCGGATCAGGCCGAGAATGTTGCGCACGCGGTGGTTGAGTTCGGCGATCAGCAGGTCCTGCTGTTCGGCCGCGCGCGCTCGCTCGCGGGTCAGATCCTCGCTCATGCGCAGGATCACCTCGATCAGCGTGCGGCGCAGGCGGGCGGCAATCTCGCACTCCTCCGCGCTCCACTCGGCGCTATGGCCGCGCACGGTCTCGTGCCAGGCGGCAAAGCTGGCGCGCGGCTGGAGCAGTTCGCCCGGCGCGGCGGCGGCTTTCTGCGGGTCACCCGCCCAGGTCACGGTGCGCTCCAGCGGACGGCGCCACAGCACCAGCGAATCGCGTGTGCCGCGCGACAGCGGCAGCACCAGAGCGCCCGCCGCGCGGCCCGCGAAGGACGCGGCCTCGGCGATCTGGTCGGCAAGGCGGGTCGAGGCGTGGGTCGCACCGCCCAGCGTGCTGGCGAGCAGGGGGGCGATGATCCGGAACTCGGCCTCCTCCGGTGCCTCGCCGCTGGCGCGGTATTCGCCATCGGCGAACAGCGAGATGCCGTCGTGCGGGATGGTGCCGCGCAGCAGCTCCTCGATCATCGGCAGGCTTTCGGCAAGAGCGACCCCGCCCGCCATGCGCAGCAGCAGCCGGTCGTTCAATTGCCGGGCCCGCTCGCGCAGGGCCTCGGCCTGGGCCACCAGTATCCGGTCGAGCATCAGCGAGAAGGTCTGGCTCAAAAGCTCCGCCACGGTGCGCAGCGAGTAGGGCGGCAGGCGGGCCCCGCGGTGGTGGCAGGAAATCATCCCCCACAGCCGGTCGTGCCGGACGATGGCGATGGCAAGGCTCGCGCCCACGCCCATGTTGCGCATATAGGCGAGGTGCATTGCCGAGTGCGAACGCAGCATCGACATCGACAGGTCGAGCGGCGCGTCGCCCGGGCCCGATGCGGGAAGGATCGGCACGGCGGGCGCGTTCATGTCGGCGATGATGCGGAAGCGGTTGCGGCGGAACAGCTCGCGCGCCTGCTGCGGGATGTCGGCGGCGGGGTAGCGCAGACCCTCGAACGACTCGAGATCCTCGTGGCGGTCCTCGGCGATCACCTCGCCGCTCTCGTCGGGGTGGAAGCGGTAGATCATCACCCGGTCATAGCCGGTCATCTGGCGCACCAGCCGGGCGGCGGTGTCGCACAAGACGCCAAGGCTGGAGGCCTGTTCGAGCTGGGCGATGACGGGCACGATCATGCTCACATGATCGGCGAAATCATTGCGGGCATGGGGTTCGAATTCGATCACACCGAGGCCGTGGCTGTGATGCACGGCGCAATCGAAGGGGCGATTTTTCGCTGACAATTCAAGGCCGAAGCGCCGCTCTATGGCATCGGGAGCGGCGGCTGCGGCGAGGGCGGCGGTGAGGCTGGCGAGGGCCGGAGCAGCGATCACCTGCGCCAGCGGCGTGCCGGTTTCGGGCAGGGCCGCAAGGTCGAGGAGCTGTGCGACATTGGCCGAGGCATGGACGATCCGCCCTGCGCCATCGACCGTGATCAGCCCGCCAAAGCTCTGCACCGCGCCGATATGGTGGATCGGCTCGCGGTCGCATTCGGTCAGCGTGTCGGTGCGCTGGTGGAGGTTCATGCCCCGATGCTTTCAGGCGTCTTTTCGGAAACCTGCGCCACCTCGGCCACCCGCAGAAAATGGGCGAACACCGCTTCGGCCGCTTGCGCCGCGCCCTCGGCCTCGCCCTTGGCGGCGGGCTGTTCGATGCGGGTGCGCAAGGATTGCCAGAACCCCATCATGGCATCGTCGCCGAGGAAGGCGACCGGCCATGCGCCGCCCCCGGTCCGGGCCACCTGCTTTGCAATCGCCCTGTTGCCCAGTGCCGAGCCGGCCAGCACCCAGGCCGCCCCCAAGGCGGCGTGTTTCACGTGAAACACGGCCTCTGGCGCGGGGCTGGAAGGGGTCTGCAAGGGGTCAAAGGGGGGGCTGGAGGCAGGCAGGGGCGCGTTCAGAGCCGCCAGATCGCGCTCCAGCAGGGGGGTCTGCGCCGGCGGGACCAGATCGGCGGGCGCATTGGCGGCGAGCCACGCCTCGAGCGGCGCACGGGCGGCGTATTGCAGAGCGAGGAAGCGCGCATAATCGGCGCGGGTCTGCCAGCCGCTGGCGTCCTGCATCGCATGATCGAGAAGGTCGTGCGCAGCCACGGTCGCGGCCCTGAGGTGCGCGCGAAGGCTCGCGTCACTGCCGCCGAATGCCCCATCCCTGACCGGTGCCATCTGACCCGTCCCTTTCCGCCCGACCGGCTTTCAAGCCGCTCTACCCGCGATCCCGCGTCAGGCAAATTAGGCAAAAGTCGTGTCCAGCCAGTATGACACAGGTCGCATCGCAAGGCAATTGCGGCTCTCGGCTGCCCCCCTTTTGCGGTCCCCCGTCAGGGTGCGAGAAGCCGGCCGGCCTCTTTCTTTACGGCGGCCTCAAGCGGGCCCTTCATCACCGAGAGCAGCAGCGGCAGGTCCATCTCGATGATGACCTCGTGCTCGCGGATCTCGACCCCGCCCGGGATCGACTGGCCCATCACCTCGGCGGTGATGGTCATGCGGTCCTCGTTCGGCCAGCCGGTCGTCACCCGGGCAAGGCCCGCCGGGAAGAAGCCGCCGATCTCGTCCGCGTGCCTGTGCATCCGGCGGCGCACCTCGTCCTTGCCGAGGGTATGGGGAAGGGCAACGCGCATGGCTCAGCGTTCCTGTTCTTTGGCCTGCTTCGCGGGGATCGCGGAGAAATCGGGCAGCGGCACGCCGGTGTCGGGCATCCCGCCCGCATCCTCCAGCGCCTCGGCCCCGCCATAGCGGTATTCGAGATAGCGGCTCCTGATCGCCAGATCATCGAGCGCGCCTTCCGCGAGGCGGCGCGTCACGCGGTCGACCTCGCCCGAAAGCTTGTCGAGGCTCTCGACGAGGCGCTGATCGGCGGTCTTGCCGGCATAGTCCTCCTGGCGAAGGTGCGCGGGGATCTTGCGGTAATTGTCGATCGTCTCGGGGATGTATTCGCCTACCAGCTCGCGCACTTCGGCCATCGCCGGCTCGTTCTCGCCGAGGCCCTTGAGCTGGAGCCCCAGCGCATCGAGCTGCACGCCCAGCCGGTCGACCAGCACCTGTGCGGGCGGGGGAAGGGCGGGGCGCTGGGCTTCGAGCCACAGCTCGGTGCGGGCGACCATCTGGTGCGGGTTGCCCTGCTTCAGTTCCTCGCGCCGGGGCACCTTCACCTTGCCCGACACCGCGAATACGCCGACCGCGATGACCGTGGCGAGCAGCGTCGCCATGAAGCCCCAGAACAGCAGCGGGCCGATGACCGCGCTAAAGATCCCCGCCCCGATCCAGATCGCCACCACCGCCAGCGCGATGTTGCGCACGCGCTTCAGCAGGCTTTTCAGCTTCAGTTCTGCCGAGGCCTTGCCGATGCTCCCGCGGGACGCGGGGCGATGGGTGCCGCCATCACGCTGGGTGACGAGGCTGCGCTTGGCCTCGCGCAGGATGCGGTCGGATTCGGCGGTCGTATCGGGCATTATTTATCCAGCGCGAGCAACGAAGGGGTTTGCGAGGCGACCTTCGCCTGCGCCTGCGCCTGGCCTTCGGCGCGGGCGATATAGCCCTTCGACCGCTCGACCTCGCTGGTGAGGACATTCACCGTCTGCTTCATCGAGTCGAGCGCGCGCACCTTGAAGGCGTCAACCTCGTCCATCGTGTCATAGATGTTCTGGAAGGCGCGCTGGAGCGTCTCCAGCGGGATCGTGCTGGCGGCGGCCTGTTCGTGGATCTGCGCGGTCTGTTCGCGCAGCAGCGTGCTGGTCGAATCGATGATGTCGCTGGTGGTCTTGTTGAGCGCCGTGATCTGCCCGAGCACGAGGCGCTGGTTGGTCATCGCCTGCGCCACCGTCACCGCCGTGCGCAGCGCGCCGACGGTGGTGGTGCTGGCGCGGTCGACGCCCTTCACCAGCTCGACATTGTTCTTCTTGACCAGATCGAGCGCGAGATAGCCCTGCACCGTCACCGCCATCTGGGTCAGCAAATCCTGCGTGCGCTGGCGGGTGTAGAAGAGCGCCGTTTCGCGCATCGCCTTGGCCTTGGCCGGGTCTTCAATCTCGATATCAGCGGCTTTGGCCTCGAGCTTTGCATCGAGCGCCTTGGAGACATGGATCATCTGCTCAAGCCGCCCCATCGCGGCCCATAGCGTCTGGCGCTCGACATCAATCGCTGCATTGTCCTTCAGCAGCTCATCCTTGCCAGAGGCGAGGTGGGAAAGGATGGACGAAATATGCCCTTGGCTCGATTTATAGCTGTCGAAATAATCCCGCATCTTGCTGCCCCAAGGGATGATCCCGAACAGCTTTTTGCGGGTGAACAAATCGTCTTTCTTGCCGGGATCAAGGTCCTCAATCGTCCGGCGCAGCTCGGCCAGATTGGCACCCACGCCCGCATCCTTGTCCATCGCGCGGACGGGACGGTCGAGGAAGCGGTTGGATTGGCCCGCCGCCTCGGCAATTTCCCGGCGGCCCATATTGACGAGCTGATCGACCTTTTTGCCAAATTCGGGGGAGCTGGAATCAAGGCTTGCCAGCTCCTCGACAAAGGCGTGTGCCTTTTCCTCAAGCGCGGTTTTCTTGGCATCGTCAATCGGTACCAACCCAGCTGCCTTTTGAGGCGCAACAGCGGGGATGGGTTCCGGCGCGGTCAGCTGAATATCGGTATCCTCAACTTGCGTGGCCACGGGCGTCTCCTTCTTTTCAACCCTAGATGGGTCGAATAGCTGTATTATTCAAGTATAACACCGAGATTTCCGTTGCGAAAGGGCGTTTTACGCGGCCCAAGCGACCTCATTTTCGCGGTCATAGGCGGCCAGCGCGGCGTCAAGCGAGGGAAGAAGAAGGCCACGCCCGGTGGTAAGCGCCGTCGATTTGGCCACCGATTCACCTGCCGCTAAAATCAGCTTTGCATCGAGCTTTGCTTGCTTTGCTGCCTCGCGGGCAAGGTCGAGCCAGCTGATCTCTCCCTGATTGGTCAGGTGCCAGATGCCCTTTTCCCCATCGAGCAACAGGTCGAGCGCGCCGTTGACAAGGTCGGGGACATAGGTGGGGGACACGCGCTCCTTCGGGCTCGCGGTGACCGTCTCTCCGCGGTGGAGGCGGTGGAGGGTATTCCAGAGAAAGTGGTAGCGATCCCATGGCCCGAAAAACGCGCTTGTCCGGATGATCAGGCTTTTGTCCCACGCGGCTGACACAAGCCGCTCCGCCTCAGACTTGCTCGCGCCATAGGCACAAAGCGGATTGGTTGGATCGTTCTCCAGATAGGGGCGACCAACCCCGCCATCAAAAACCAGATCTGAGGAAAAGGTGACGAAGGGGAGGCCGCGCTCGGCACAAGCCGCAGCGAGCAAGGCAGGCCCGGTTGTGTTCTCGGCAAAGCATCGGTCCCGCATCGCGGGCGCTTCAGCCACACGGACAAAGCCGGCCGCGTTGATCACCGCCCAAGGTTGCAAGCCGGCAAAGGCGCGTCGGATCGACCCGGCGTCCGTGATATCCAAATCGGCCCGCGACGTCATGACATGGTGGATGCCGCGTAGCTGGCAGATGCGTTTGAGCGCGCGGCCCAACGTGCCGGTCGCGCCCGTAATCAGAAGCGGGGCGGACCAAGGCGGCGCGGCGATCCGGCGGCGGACACGTCCCTCGCGGGTGAAGCGGCTCGGCCGCGCCCACCAGCCCGGCGTTTCAAGAATGGGGTGCGCAAAGCTGCCCTTCTCGGCAAGGGCAGCTGCCGCTTTGGCGACAAGTGTCGGGCGCGGGACGGGGGCGCTAAAATCAAACAGCCCGGGTTCGACCACGCCTTCTTTGCGGGTGAGGAGCGAGCACCAATCCACTGCCCCAAAGACGGACCATAAGGTCACGGCGCGAACATCTGCCCCGTCTGAGCGTAGCCCTTGCGCGCCCTGCCAGACGTTAAGGAACCAGCGAAGCTGCTCTTCACGCGTGCAGCTGTTATGCGCCTCTGTCACTGCCATCGGCAGTTGATAGCGGGCCCAGCATTCGCGCAGCCGTGCGGCAAAGCCAAGCCGGCCATCGGCTTCGGGGATGCGCACCGCTTCAGTATCGACATAGCGATGACGCCCGTTCCCGCCGACGGGCAGGTCAGGATAAAGGTCCACCCGGTCGTCGAGATAGCGGTCGCTTGTCAGATAATGGTTGATGCCGATCAGATCGGGCTTCCCCATGCCTGTCTGCAGTTCCGCCAGATCCGCCTCGCGCACACCGCATCGCGCCAGCCCCTGATACCAGCGATGGCCCGGCACCATACGCCCCGTCAGCAAATCAAGGCTCAGCCAGCGCCGCTCATTTTCGTGCGCGGCCTGATAGGCCAAGCGCCGCGTGGCGAAGCTCCGCCCCAAATCCTCGGTTTGGACAAGCTGGGCGCCAGGATTGATGATTCGCACGGCCTGCATCGCCAGCGCCACACCGCGCGCTTGATAGACGGTGGCGCGCAGAAAAGCCGCAAAGTCCTGCTGGTGCGGATACCAATGGCCGTAAAGGCAGGCGAAGCGCGCGGTGGTCAGCGGCTCGTTGACTGGCGTCCACGTGTCGATCCAGGGGTAACGCGCCGCCACCTTCACCGCAAAAGCGGCGAGCTTTTCGGGAAAGGCTGGGTCAACAAGGCTCGTATAGCGCGGCCCGCTGCCGTGATGAACAAGCCCGGCAATCACGTGGATGCCCAGTTCCTGCAGCCGGTTGAGCCGGGCGTCCGTCCAACGCCAGTCGCAGACTTCGGGATCATCCGGGGCGATGCTTTCCCAAATAATCGGGTAGCGCAGTGTTTTGACGCCAAGGCCTGCGAGCAGGTCGAGATCCTCAATGCGGTCGGCATGGCCCGTCTCTTGCGCTTGATTGCGATAGCTATCGCCCACGCGCACCATGCTGCATTCCACGCCTGCCCATAGCTCAAGGGGCGGCGGCTGGAGGGGGATCGGCATTCGGGTCTCCACATATTGGCAAAAGGCAAGAACGCCTCGCTCAACAAAGGGGTTCCCCTTTTTGGAACCAGCGGTGCCTTTCATGGGTTGTCCATTGACCGATTTATGGAGGCAATAATGGCAGATCGCAGGCCCCCGGAGGGCAACGAAGCACCCGAGGGAATTAATCGCGCGCAACAAGATGAGGGACAGGTGCGCGACGCCGCAGATATGCTCCGCGCGGGCGAAACCATGCCCGTGGGCGCGTCCGACCATGGCCGCCATAACGACCCGGCGGATGTCATTTCGGACGATGTGCCGGATGTGGTCGACCGGATGGAAGAAATGGTCCGCTCTGGGCGGATCGATCACGATGCCTATGCGGACGAACCAATTTATGATGATGCCGAAAGCCCCTTTGGCGATGCGGAGAAAACGCTGCGAGGGGATGAGGCTTTGCCATAAGTTTTACGCGTAGAGATGCAGAGGACGACGCGTCATTGCGCGCGCCGTCGAGGCGGCGTCCCTAAACCGCACCAAAAAACAGGGCTTCGACAAGTTCAGCCCCAACGGATTTAGCGTGGCGCCGCTACTTCCCCCGGGCGGCGATCATGTCCTCGATTGCCACGAACTTCTCACGTGGCGCACCGTCGCGGGCGCGGGCGATTTCGGCGGCATCGATCTTTTGCCAATCGCGGAAGGTCACAATATCGACCCCGCGACCCTCGAGCAGCGCGTCAAGCGCCGGGCGGCCGGGCTTGCCGCCTGATGCGGGCATGTCTTCTGCAATCAGATCAATAATCGCAAAGCCATCGGGGCGGTTGGTGCCAATTGTCCCGGTTGGCCCGCGCCGGGCCCAGCCAACGCAGTAAAGGCCGGGCAAAATCCGCCCATCGACATTGGCAAACCGGCCGCGGCCATGTTCATAGGGCACGCCCTCAATCGGCGGTGTTTGATAGCCGATACAGGCGACGACCAGATGGCAGGGCAGAATATAGCGTTCCCCTGTGCCCACCGCGCGCAGATCAGCATCCAGCCGGGTTTTCTCGACGATGATCCGCTCTGCCCGGCCATCGCCCTCAATCGCGACGGGCATGGCAAAGAAATCAAACTCCACCGCAATGTCGCGCGCCGGGCCATGGGCGGCGGCAAAATCGCGCAAATGGGTCACCGATTTGCGCATGCCGGGCTCAAGCAAGGCATCGTCGCCTTCGGGCGGAAAATCAGCGAGATCGACGACGGGGGTGGCGCGGGCCAGATGCCCCAATTCGCCCAATTCCTTGGGCGTCATCGCAATTTGATGCGGCCCGCGCCGACCGAGCAGCGTGATCCGGCGGATGCCCGATGTTTCCAACCTGTCCAGCGCATGGGCGACGATATCGGCACCTTCAAACTCGGCCCGCGTCTTGGCCAAGATGCGGGCAACATCAAGCGCGACATTGCCATTGCCGACAATCACGGCGCCCGGCCCGCTCAAATCTGGGTCGAGCCCGGCAAAATCCGGGTGGCCATTATACCAGCCGACAAAGGCGGCCGAGCCGATCACGCCGGGCAGATCATCGCCGGGGATGCCCAAGGCCCGGTCAGACGGGGCACCCGTCGCCAGCACAACCGCATCGTAAAACTGGCCAAGCTCTTCGATGCTGACATCGCGGCCCACCGAGACATTGCCGACAAAGCGGACATTGTCGGAAAGGTTCACCGCTTCATAGCGCTTGTGGACGCCTTTGATCGACTGGTGGTCGGGCGCGACGCCAAAGCGGATCAGCCCATAGGGGACGGGAAGCCGGTCAATGATATCGACTTTGACCGCATCGCCGAATTTCTTCTGCGCTGCCTCTGCCGTGTAATAACCGGCAGGTCCTGATCCGACCACCGCGATATGCCGCATGCGCGTGTCTCCTGCGCTTTTGGGGGATGCTGTCGTTATTCTGCCGCGAGCGCCATGGGCTCCGTCTGCGGCCCCCGCAGCACGACGCCGGGCGTCGGCCCCTGCATCACGCCATCGCGGAAGGTCACTTGCCCCGATTTGATCGTCGCGACATAGCCCTCGGCCTTTTGAAGGAGCCGCTTCCCGCCGGCGGGCAGATCAAACGCAAGCCATGGTTTGCCGAGCTTGAGCTTGTCCATGTCGATCACATTGAGGTCGGCGAGCATGCCGGGCTTCAGCAGCCCGCGGTCATGAAGGCCATAGAGCAGCGCGGTATCGCGGCACTGGCGCTTGATTGCGTGCTCGAGCGCGATGCGCTTGCCGTTCCGATCGCGCACCCAATGCTGGAGCATGAAGGTAGGCGACGCTGCATCGCAGATCGTCCCGCAATGCGCGCCGCCATCGGACAGGGAGTTCACCGTGTCGTCAGAAAGCTGCAGATCTTCAAGGAAGTTCAGATTGCCATCGCGATAGTTGAGTACGGGGAAGTAGATAAAGCCTTTTCCTTCATCTTTCATAAGCAAATCATAGGCATAGGCCTCACCCGACATCCCCGCTGCTGCTGCACGCGCCGCGACACTTTCGTCCAGACCCGGCTCATAATTAAAGTCCGGATCCATCTCGAACTGCACCGCCCAGCCCCCCGCAATCACGCGATACAGGTCCGCCACATCGACATCAGGGATCTCGCTCGGTTCCGTGATCATCCGCTCCCGAAACGCCGGGTCTTTCAACCGCGCGAGTTTCTGCTCCCAAGGCAGTTCGGCAATCTCGGCCCAAGCGGGCCGGAAGAGGAAGGGATGAACCGTCCCTTGCCACGCCATGATGATACCGTTGCCGCGCAGCGCGATCTGCGCAACGATGTTCGCGCCATTGTCATTCTGTGCCCGCATTTCCGCGATCTGCTCTTCAAGCGGGAGTTCCTTCGCGATGCTCTGAAGCGCAGCGAAGGTAACCGGAAGGCCGGTCTCACGGGAAAGCTGGCCCATCCATTCAAATTCATTCCATTCGCGGCGCAGATCGCTTGCCATTTCGAACACGCCATGGCCGACACGGCCCATCGCACGCCCGATTTCGATCAGTTCTTCCGCGGTCGCCGTTGTGCCTGGCACCAGTTCGCCGTCGATGGATTTATGAAGCACGGTGCGCGAGGTGGAAAAGCCAAGCGCACCTGCGCGCACGCCATCCTCGACAATCCGCGCCATTTCCTTGATGTCCGCCTCGGTCGGGATCGCGCCCGGGCGTTCCCGGTCGCCCAGCACATAAGCGCGGACGGCGCCGTGTGGCACATGGGTGCCGACATCGACGGTGCGGGGAAGTTCTTCGAGTGCATCCAGATATTCGGGGAAGGTTTCCCAATTCCACTTCATGCCCTCCGCCAGCGCCGTGCCGGGGATGTCTTCCACGCCTTCCATCAGGCTGATCAACCAGTCGTGCCGGTCTGGCCGCGCGGGGGCAAAGCCAACCCCGCAATTGCCCATGATCACCGTTGTCACGCCATGCCAGCTGGAAGGCGCCATTTCCGCGTCCCATGTCGCCTGACCATCATAATGGGTGTGAACGTCCACAAAGCCTGGCGTCACGATCTTGCCTGTTGCGTCGATCTCTTCACGGCCCTTCGCGTCGATCGTGCCGATGGCGCTGATCAAGCCACCATCGATTGCGATATCCCCTTGAAAGGGTTTGCTTCCTGAGCCGTCGACAATGGTGCCGCCGCGAATGACCAGATCATGCATCCCTTGATTCTCCTGCATCGTCTTTATTTTCAGCTAGCCTATCAGGAATATCTTGGAGGGAAAGTGCCTTGCAGAATCATCCCGGTCGGCGTGGTGGGCTGTGGATAAGTCTTGACTCATGCCAGCTCTAACCGCAGTTTTCGGTCAGGGTATCCGAGTCGCCTACGTTGGCCGGATAGGGAGATGTCGGCTTTGGCCGGGCGTTGGGGATGTGGAAATGTACATTGCTGGTCGACTTGCTTTGCAGTCGCCGTCAACGGTGACGCTGCCCGCAACTGGGGAGGGGATTGCTCCTAATCCCGACATTTTGAGCTTCCATGGCTGTGACATCATCGTTCGCCATATTTCAGAAATGGGCTTCGAAGCAGAGCTTTCTACCCCGATCATGGAAGGCGCGTTAGTGCGTCTGCGTTTGCCAGGGGCGGGGGCGATGATCGCCCGGGTAAAAGAATCAAGCTGCGGCCGGTTGATCGCCGATTTTGTGAACCCGGTTAGCCCCAGCCGTTTGGGGAAGACGCTGGGCATGGCCTCTTATTCACGGCAGGTCGCCTAACCAAGATTTCTAAGTTTCTGTGTTGTTTTGGAGGCTGCAGACGGTTGAAAAAAGTGCGCTTATCGGCCGCGCGCCCAACTGGCGTTGAGCCGTGCGCCAAGAATAGCGAAACCGGCACCTAAAAGCGCTCCGCCTGCCACGTCGCTTGGCCAATGGACACCGAGCAGGAGCCGCGAGGCGCAGACCCGCCCTGCCAGAAGGAGTGCCAGCACGACCCACCCGCTCCGCCGTCCTGCCGACGGGATCAGCAACGCAGCCAGCAGCAAAATGGCAACCGCGTTCGTCGCATGGCCGCTGGGGAAAGAGAGATTGGCGAAATGGTCAAGATGCGGCACCACGTCAGGCCGTTCCCGCGCGAAGGCCTGCTTCAACAAGCTCGAAACGGCACCGGCAACAGAGGGCATGACGAGCATCAATAGGCCCGCCCGAGGCCGTTTTTGCCAGACCAACCAAAGCGCGAATGCGATCATGATGATGGAGCGCTGGGCAGCATCCCCTGCCCAACTAATCCCTTGGAACATGGCGATCAGGG
>JACCDI011255544.1_pt1 | contig 14512 bp, 10 predicted proteins | sample 7442791 | NCBI WGS metagenome assembly JACCDI01 (sample SAMN15323434, study PRJNA562643) | freshwater metagenome | isolation source: river surface water | place: USA:Blue River Watershed | collected 2017-08-15 | reverse complement strand
CCTCTGCGTTCATCGTAAACGCGCAAACAGCTGGCAAAATATTTGTTGGCGACAGCCAAGGAAAACCCTTCAAGTTTGGATCTGAAAAAAGTAGCAATGTTGTTTTGGAAGCTGTCAAAGCTTACAATGCAAACAACTCTGCAGCCGAGACTGCCTTGTGGTCTGATGAAATGATCAAGAAATATGCAGAGGCCAATAAAAAAGGTCATGAAGCCTATCAATCTGTTGTAAACAAGCCGATGGCAATCCTTCCCTTGTATGCTGAGGGTCAAAAAACAGAAGTTGTCCTATTGCAATCTACCGAGGAGCGCATATTCAAAAATGGCTCAAAGCAAAATTTGAATTTATTCGAATTGTTCCAAGTAGATAAGTCGGGGAAAATCGCAGGATTCACACAGTATTATTCAATCCCGGCAAACAGCGAATATGGAAAGACCTATGGTGGAAAATACATCGCTGAAAAACCAGGATCCGAAGTTGACGGCAAAGCGTTTGAATTTTCAAATCGTGGAGAAGTAGCCGCTATCGAAAAATTAGCAAAAGCATGGAACACCATGGATGCGAAGGCATTTGCAGAAGTAATTGCTGATGAAGTAACGATTGAAGCATTTGATGGCACAAAATCGAAACTAACAAAAGAGATGCTACCTGCGATGTTTGCTGAGTTCAAATCATTGGATTGGAAACCTGGTTTAATTCTTCCATTCAAATTACAAGATACGGATCCCGTATCTGGCATTATCGTATACTCATCTGAGAAACGTGTATTGAAAGATGGAAGTGTATGGGACAAGGATTTAATTGAAGTATTCCGTTTCAACCTTGCAGGAAAAATTGACCAAATGACTCAATTTACAAAAGAGAAAACAAAAAAATAAGCTGATTAAGTCCGTGGGCATTCCGCTCACGGACATTATGTTAAACCCCAAAAACCATGAAAAAACTTACCTTATTATTCATTGCAATCTTTGCAATCACAGCGATCACATTCGCACAAAACAAACCCATTTATATCAACATTGCATTTCACAAATTGAAGCCAGGCCACACCATCGATGAGGCAATGGCGCTCGAAAAGAAATGGAAAGTTATTCATTTGAAACGTAAGTCTGCGGGACTCATTGGTGCCTGGGCTGTTTATCCGATTATGAATGAATACAAATCAGAATCCGTAGATTATGATTATGTATCCTTAAATGCATCGGAAGATTTAAATAAGCTTACACAATACCCAGAAGCTATGGGATTAGCATTGATGAAAGAAGATCCAAGTTTTTATTCCTTAATGGATGAAACGTTAAAGGTTCAATCGATTGTTCGAAACAAATTAACTAAGGTTATGGAAGCAACTTCTCCATCCAATGATTTGAACTCGATCATTTTGATGGAAACGATGCAAGTCGCACAGCAAAACTATTTTGCCTATATGGATTTCGAAAAACAAGTTAAAGCCATCCAAACAGATCGAATCAAAGCTGGCAATATCCAGGAATGGGCATTTTTGCAACATTTGGCACCTATTTCCTATGAAGGTTCTGGCCAATTCACAACACTTACTTTCTTCAAAGACTTATCCAAATTAGACTTTGATTCAAGCCCAGTCTATATCAATGGGGCAAAAAAATACATGAATTTGACTCCAGAACAATTCACTAAAAAAGTAGGAGATTTACGTAGCATCAACCAATCCGTATTATTACAATACGCAGTGGGCACATTTAACTAGTTCTAATTATTGGCCGACTCGCATGAGTCGGCCTTTTTTAACCCAACAATCATGAAAAAATTAATGCTAATCGCTTGTATAATCGCAGGCGGAATGATGTCTTGCTCGAAGGAAGAATCTCAAAAACCTGCGGGTGCTGTCGGATTTATACTTGAGAAATCAGACAATATTGATTTGAGCATCAAATCCATGACTGCATTGGCTAATCTCGATTCTGTTACCTATCGTTCTACCTACTCAGAAGATGCGGTATTTTATGACAACTTAGATTCGATGGGCCTAGATCAAAACATCGCGGTTATCGGTGCTATGAAAGCGAAGGGCGTGACGATGAAATTAGACAAAATCCTAGATATCCATGAAATGGTATACGATTCAGCATCCTATTATGGAGCTAGTCATTATGTATCAGCTTACGCGGTATTTACGTTAACACGTGGAGACTTAACGAAGCAAGTGGTTATTCACTCCGTAGATGGTATCAAAGATGGCAAGCAGGTCGTTGAATGGTTGCGTTATGACACGAAGAACATCGCCGAAATCATGAAATAATTCTATTTCCCCCTCCGTTACCTTTGGCAAACCTTGGAGGATTGCCAAAGGTACGGGGAAAGGAGGACTCGATGTCCTCCTTTTGTTTTATTATCAGTAACTTGATTAACCAAAATTACTCCATCCGATGAAACATACTTTACTCCTTTTAGTTGCCCTAATTTCCTTTGGCAGCTTGGCCCAAAACCTGCCCGCAGGTGACCCCGTCCAACTCGGTTTATCGAAAGAAGGACTGGCACGCGTCGATGCCTTTTTGGCAAAAGAATCAGAAAACCAACACATCCCTGGGTCGATCGGCATGATCGTCCGACATGGGAAAGTTGCTTATAAAAAAGCCTTTGGCAAAGCAAATCTTGAGACGGGTGAAGCGATGCGCACCGATCATCTGTTTCGGATGGCCAGTATGACTAAAATTATCACCGGAGTTGCGGGTCTTAAATTATTCGAAAGAGGATTATTTACAATGGATACGCCGCTTGAGACGATATTGCCCGAGTTTGCCAATATGCAAATTTTGGTCGGATACGACACCTTGAAACATCAATTCATCACACGTCCTGCCAAAAACAAAATCTTAATGAAGCACGTATTTACACATACGTCGGGCATTGCCTACCCACCCTTCTCAAGTTTAGGCCGTGAGGGCTATCTGAATGCGGGCATTACGATCGCTTTCCCCAAGGGGGACACAAAATTAACCATCGCGGAAATTATACGCGGAGTGGCAAAATTACCGTTGGTTCATGAGCCCGGAGAGAGCTGGACATACGGCATGAATCTCGAAGTATTAGGTCGTGTAATTGAGGTGTTGGATGGTCGCACGTTTGCCGACTTCCTTCGCCAAGAAATTTTTACGCCCTTAAAAATGACAAGAACGTTTGTAGGTGTTACGCCTAACGAATGGAAAAACATGGCACAGGTTTACACGCAGGACAGATCAGGGAAAAAGTCGGTCTATACGGATGAAGCTGGGAAGCGTCTTTTGGGATTCTCGGCAGACATGTCGATGGACTACTACAAGAACACAAATACCCCCTTGGCCATGGGTGGAACGGACATTGTTAGCAATGTAGACGATTATGCTCGATTCTTCCAAATGATCCTGAACTATGGAGAATTAGATGGCGCACGCATTTTGAGTAAGAAAACGGTTGAAATGATTGAGAAACCTTTATTCGATGTAGCGACGAATGACGGAGTTGCCAAAGGTGTTACGGGTAGATCACAGTTCAAAGCTGGCGTAACCGTTTATGTTTATCCTGAGGAACAGGCCAAATTCGAAACGATCTCAGCAGGTTCATATTTCTGGAAAGGTTATTTTGGAACGCAATTTTGGGTGGACCGCAAGGAAGACATGATTGGAATGGTGTTCCTACAAATTGCACCTGAACCTACGCGATTCAATGAAAAATTCCGTCATTTAGCCTGGGGAAGTATCGCGAAATAACCCGCACTTACCTTTGGCAATCCTCAAACCAGGTTTGCCAAAGGTACGAGGGAAGGAGGACACGATGTCCTCCTTTTTTTATTTTATCAATTACTTGAATTTATTCTCCAGCGCAAGTACGCGCTTGGCCTTTTCGTAGTATTTGCTTTCAACTAAGATATAATCTGTATCAAAGGTACTGATTGAAAACAGCGGAATTTGGTTATCTGCCAAAGTCTTTGACAAAGCTGCTAAAATACCTGTTAACGAAAAATCGAGCGGTCCTTCTACTTTAAAACCCTTCCAATTTTCAGCTTTCTTAATTCCTGCGGGTGCAAAGCGCTGATCGACCACGATCGACAACTCATCATTCGTTTTAGCTATGGAATAAAAGCTACCCTGGTAGGCCCATTCCGGAACTTTGGCATCGGGCGCTAGCCGACAAACCGCATAGGTATCCGGCATGAGGGATAAAGTTAAATTCCGTTTTTGTGCGACACTTAGAAAACTGATGGATAATAACGCGGCTGTTAGCACAAGCGTGCTTTTGATTTTTGACATGAATTATGTTTTAGTGCTCCCTTACCTTTGGCAAACCTTGGAGGATTGCCAAAGGTACGGAGGATTGTGGACTTGATCGATTAGTTTGTATTGATTATCAGATAATTGGCCAGCATTATCAGTTGGCCTTTACATTTAAATCACGCTAAACCCCTACCTTTGGCAATCCTCAAACCAGGTTTGCCAAAGGTAAAGGGAGAAAGTTCTTACCAGCCATACGTCAAGGTAAGGCTATAATTTCGAGGCGAGATCGGATTCACGGAATTATCATCGTGCACATTGTAATTAATCACATCTCCCAAATTAGCAATTCTAGCGCGTAAAGACATCTTTTTATAGGTATATCCTGCTGTCAAATCCGCCTGTAAATAAGCTGGCAATGCGATGAGTCGATAAGCGTCGTTGGCCACCAACACGCGCGTCGACCGACCGGCAAATCGCTCCCCGATGTACACCGTTGTCAGACCCACTTGTAATCCTTGATGCCGATATTGAATTCCGACATTTGCCGTGTGGCGCGGGTTATATTTCAGCAAACTACCTTCGATGTAGGTATTGCTTTTGACATATTTGGTCTCATTGAAACTATAACCACCCGAAAAACTAAATCCAGCCATGGGCTTCGACATCAAGTCTAATTCAATCCCTTCGCTCTGCACGGAACCGGCCATTTCTTTGACATAAGAATAGGTCGTGGCATTGACCAAAGAATTTTGGGCCAAATTATTATTCAAAATGCGATAGGCCGTCACATTTACCGAAACTAAGCCATCCAAAATATCATTCTTTACCCCTACTTCGTATTGATCGATCAACGAGGGTGGCAAGGCCTTGTTGTTGATATCCACACCCGTATTCAACGTAAAGGAATTCGAGTAACTCGCAAAAATAGCATGGCTTACGCTTGGCTTAAATACGATTCCCAAACGGGGTGAAAATGCACCATCAAAATTGGATGAGGACGCGGTTTTCTTTGTCGTATAGTTGTAAACGTCACTGCGTGTTTGTTGGTAAGAATAACGAATTCCCGCCAAAACCTTCCACTGCTCATTCAGATGTATCAAATCCTGTGCATATATACCAAAGCGGCGAATCGGGGCCACGGTTTTCGTCAAAGCAGTCATAGCCGGTTGGTCACTACGAGCCGATCTCAACGCATCGCTATATACGTTGACCGTATCATAGCGATTAAACTGATTATAGGCATAGGTATCCGTGTCATAAAAATCGGAATCCACGCCTAGTAAGACTTGATGTTTCATGCCAACAAGGTTTAACGATCCGATGAAATCCAATTGGCTAATCCCATATCGCTCCTCCACTTCCGACTTCTGCAAATTGCGAATCCATTGCCCATCCGACGTAATTAAGGAACCTGCATTGGGACGCGTGTTTGAAAATAAATGACTGCTGTTTTGGCGCAAGCCGCTCATCCATTTAACCGTCCATTGCTCGTTAATTTGATGTGTCAATGTGGCGTTCAGGCTACTTTGCGCCGACTTGATGTTTGACCAAGCAACACCCAAAAATCGCTCACGAGGGATGTCAACAATTTTGTAATTAATGATTCCCGCACCGAAATCAGGCGTTCTTTGGTCGGCCAAATAATCCCCTTCCACAATCAATTCCGTCTTTTTACCTAGCTTAAACAAGATCGACGGATTCACATATACGCGCTCAGAAGAAACACCTACCCGAAAACTATTGGCCTGCTCGGCACTCGCATTCAAGCGAACGGCGATGTTTTTGGAAAGGCCTCCATATACGTCAACAGAAGGCTTGTACATACCCCATGAACCCGTACGAAGACTTATTTCACCACCGAAATTGAATTTAGGTTTCTTGGTCACCAAATTTAGCACACCCCCAGCGGCCACATTTCCATACAGAATCGCAGCACTACCTTTCAGAATCTCCACTTTCTCCACCCCACTCAGTTCCGAAATCATTCCGTTCGCATAGCGCATTCCATTCTTAAAGGTATTTGAGCTTGCCATCGAAAAACCACGCGCCGCAATTTCCTCTTGGTAGCCACCGGTAGCACCGAAAATATAAACGCCATTTGTGTTCATCAATACGTCACTCATGCGGTTGACCTGCTGGGCCTCCAACAAACTTTTATCCAGCGTCACGACACTTTGCGGCAAATCCATGGGTTTTATAGGCAATTTTCCGATGGTAATCGGCTTCTCGTTCTGACTTACAAAGCCTACGACAACAATTTCTTTCAAATCATTACTGGCCTCAACCAATTCCAAATCCAAATGAAGTGTTTTATCTGCAATTAGATTTACTTTTTCTTGCAAGGTTTTATAACCTACAAATGAAGCTTGCAAGGTGTACATACCCGGCTTCAAGCCTTGAAAAGTGAATTTTCCTTCGGCATCCGATGGCTTTCCGCGTTTCAACTCGATGAGACGAACAGAAACACCTGGCACAACTTGCTGTTTCGCATCCCGTACAACACCTTCCAAAGAAGCCTGCTGACCATAAACAACTGTAAACGAACAAATTAAAAGAATTATTAGGCGGATCATATACTTATATTTGTTTAGACTAATTATAAATAGAGTCCAAAACTAAATTGCACACTCCGCAATTGCAAGCTTATTTAGAATTATTTTAAATAAGTATCTATAAAAAAGAAATCACCCCGCTTTACCTTTGGCAATCCTCCAAGGTTTGCCAAAGGTAGTGGGGTGATATGAGAGATTTGGGATATTGACTGATAAAGAAAATCAGCAATTTGATAATCGCAAAAACGAAGGATTATTAGCGCTTGCCCGTGTAAATATCAACAATCTGAGCTTTAGGCGTCTTATCATTGATATACCACAAAAACTTCACGCGTTTGTTTTTCGCATCAAAACTTAGCGGAAGAAAATGACCTCCATATCTTGTATCTAACTCCCATGTAGGATTTTCAAAGGTATTATTTCCTTTATTGATCCAAACGCGCTGAAGAAACGTTTCCCCTCCGTTGGACAGAAACAACACATCTTCCATACCATCAAAATTCACATCAGCAATGATGTAATCACGAATTCCATTTGACACATAGGTATTCTGCAAACCAGCTAAATCTTCAACTTTGGACATATCCGAATCACTACTTCTAAATATTTTCTGATCGCCAATCCCTCCTTCTACGAAATAGAAAAGGTTTTTCTTGGTCGGCATAGATGGATTCTTCAATGCAAAGAATTTATAACAACCATATTTAGGGCCAAATGGCAACAGAGAGGATATCTTAGTGCTATTGTATGAATTTTGAGTTAAATTAATTTTTAATACGTGTGATGTAGGCGTCGGATATGGATCAATGTATGGCGCAGAAATAATATCCATTTGACTGTCATTATCCACATCTTCTAAGAGCACAGAACCCGTTGAATTCATCGGATTAATGATTCGATCCATTTTTAAGCCCTTATCATTCTTAAAATAGATCATTTCGTCATCATTGAATACCTGCAAAACCAAGTCCTTATCTCCATCACCGTCAACATCATCAACATCAGCATTATGATGAAAACGTTTCGTATCCGTTAAACCTGCAACAGAGGTATATTTAAACTTACCATCTGCGGTACCCAAGAAAAGGTGATTGTTGAAACCTGGAAATCTTCCATCTACCTTAAGCGATGGAGTTTCTTTCCCATGATCTACTTCAAAAAGATCTTTGATGCCATCTCCATTCAAATCTTCATAGAAGAAAGGTGATTTGGGGAAGCCTACATCGTAATATCCACCTAACAATGTACTCGTATTTTCCGTCATTTGACCCGTCAAACTGTCAATTTCAAAGGACCGAAAAGTTTCATATGTCGTCTCAAATAGTTCTGTATAGGCCGTAATCAAATTGTACTTTCCGTTAATTTTAATAAGCTTAATCGTTTCCGGATGAACACTATTGAAAGCAACCGGCTTAGTCATGTAGGCAGGTCGCCCACCAGAATATTTAGTTGAATAGTCAGGCGCTCTTTTCTGAAAAACAGCCTGTAAACTGATTGCCTTATTCACGATAGTCGTAATGACCGAATCTTTGCTTGTGATATCCCCCTTCCATTCGCTAAACATCGCTCCCGCAGCAGGAATCGCCGTTAATTTTACTGTTGTCCCCGAAGGATATTGGGCTTGCGAAGCCACCGCTACAATTTCTTCTTTGACCGTACCATTCCCCTCAATCGTCAAATTAAGTGGATATTGACGCTTCTCAAATACCCCCGTAACGCGCTTATCTGTATCCATCACCAAATTTCCTGGATTTGAAGTACTAGCAAAGGCGCCTTTCCATTCCTTGAATAAGTACTCTGCCGCAGGTTTGGCCAACAATTGGACGGATTCACCCTTCATAAAAGTGCCTGAATTTGGTGTAACGGATCCCCCAGTAACCGGAGTCACGTCAACAAATAATTGATAGGATGGTATCGCATCGTCCTTCGAACAAGATAACAAGAAGGCAAAAGCGCTTAAATAAAGAGTAATTTTCCGCATCGATTCTGTGTTTAATAATTTATGGCTTGCGCCGCTTATAAAAATTAAAGGTTCAAATCCTTTGAAACCAGTTTTTGCCCTTCGGGCTTTAAGGAATACAAACTCTGCCGTTTATCCACCGAAGACGGATTCCGTATGATCACATTCCCAATATTGTATTTAACTTGAAACTTATGATTGATTTTCGAAATCACTTGTAAACGCAACTTCCGTTGATTGTCAATATTCTTCGTGGAAATGCCCAAAATTTCATTTACTTCCACGGTGGAAAGTCCCTCGGATGAATCCATCAATGCCTTGACCAAATTGAGCTCCGCTTCATCCAAATCCAAGTTTGGCTTCTTGCTTCGCACAATTACATAATATCCCATTCCTACACTCAAGGTTAAAAAAGCCAACAAAAGATAGAAATAAAGTTGACTTGGGGCTTCATAAAATGCACCGATCGGCTTGGCTATTTTCAATAATTCAGGAATGGAATAAATTTTTCGCTTCCCGCCTTCCGCATCCCAATAGGCATAAATAGTGGACGGGTCGGTGAACATGTCGGGGGCCGACTGAAAATTCGCATCCGCGCGCTCCACCTCAAAAACCTCGTTCTTAACCGGGTCGATGACATAAAGCACTTGATCTGAAAACTGAACAAAATAACGACCTGTCCAAACGATTTCCCGATTTTTGGCTTGTAAAATTCGAGGATTAATTTCCCCCAGTAAGGTCCAGTTATGTTGATTAAAATCAAACGAATAGATGTTGGCCTCCAACGCTGTCGCCTGATTATTCAAAAAATCATGGTATTCCGACCCACCCGCATAAAACAAATCGCTTGAATCAGAATAGCCCTGAAAACCATTAAATATTGCCTTGGGACCTACATTATTGGCTTTGATATTTTCCCATTCATTTTCCTTTTCCGCATAATAGGTCAAAGCCTTGCTAAAATTCCAAAAGCCACTACCGCCAAAACTATACAATATGTTTTTCCGCTGGAATACTGTGGCACCAAAATTATATCCGGCATAAAAGGTTTGATCGATGCGCTGCAAGCGTTTCGTTTGTCCGTCAAATACTAAGACCTGTCCCGTACCGGCTAAGCTAAACCGTATGCGGCCATTGGCTTGCAAAAAATGATGCGGTGCAATGCGCGGAGGTAAATGATTTACAAGATTGGGATCAACCTGGATGCGTGATTGCATTACCCAAACTCCAGGAGCTTGTTCAATCTGCAGGGTTTGTTCAAGTATATCGATGCGTTTACGTGTCTTTGATTGCGCATCAAACCAGGTTAAAACTTGGCCGCTGGCTAAGGCATGATATGTGTTAAAACATAACAAACTTAATATCAAAATACCCAATCGTATACGTATACCCATGCAATAGTTTTGTCAACATACAAACCTAATCAGAGCCTAGCGATTAAACACAGAAAAAAACGTGAATTTGAAATTCACACATTTTTTATTCGGCAAAAAGGCTTAAAAAAGATTATCATTAAACAGATTAAAAATGTCATTCTCCCGCACTACCTTTGGCAAACCTTGGAGGATTGCCAAAGGTTAAGCTATGAAAAACAAATACCTCGTATCGATTATCTTATTGACTTTTTTCGTCATCTCGTTCATTTCGAATATCATCGGACCCATTATCCCCGACTTGATTCGAACCTTTCACCTAAGCCTTACCTTAGTTTCTCTCCTCCCCTTTGCCTTCTTCATTGCCTACGGCGTTACGTCCATTCCGGCAGGAATTTTGCTCGAAACATTCCATGAGAAAAAAGTGATGTTGATGGCTTTTGGCCTAGCAACGTTAGGATCCCTACTCATCGTTTTGTCGCCGCATTACCTAACTGCCTTATTATCCCTTTTCCTCATCGGCAGTGGCATGGCGATGTTACAGGTTGTGATCAATCCGCTGCTAAGAACCGCAGGTGGCGAAGAACATTATACGAATTATTCGGTTTGGGCGCAGTTAATCTTTGGCTTTGCCTCGTTTTTAAGTCCGATGGTCTATCAATATTTCATTGGCATAAACCTGCCTTGGCTTAGTTTATACATCCTTTTTATTGGCATTTCGGCGGTCATGATGTTCGTAACCGTTAGCACCCCATTTCCCAAAGTCGAATTAGCCCAAGACGAGAAACCGGGTGCCATTGCCATCCACCTCGAACTCTTCAAAAACAAACAAGTGATTTTGTACTTCTTAGCCATGCTCTGCTATGTAGGTACCGAACAGGGAATCGCGACATGGATTTCGCAATTCCTCCAAACCTACCATGGATTAAATCCGCAGACCGACGGCGCCAATACGATTGCCTATTACTGGGGTCTGATGACCGCCGGAGGTATCTTAGGCATTGTTTTATTGAAATTATTAGACAGCCGAATTGTACTGGTAGCTTTCACGTTTCTAGCTATGATAGCGCTCGCTTTTGCGCTCTACGGGAACGCCACCATGGCGCTAATCGCTTTCCCGCTGATCGGATTTTTTGCCTCGGTCATGTACCCCATCATTTTTTCGTTGGCCCTAAATTCAGTCTCCGAACACCATGGATCCTTCGCCGGCATCATCGTTACCGGCATCGTGGGTGGCGCCATTTTTCCCTTCATTGTCGGGGGAATTGGCGATATTTTTGGCCTAAAAACAGGTATGAGTATCCTGTTTCTGAGCATGGGCTATATTTTTAGCATTGGTTTTTGGGCCAAACCTTTGGTTTCAAACAAGCGGATCTTCGATTAAAGCACCAAATCACCCCATCCTTGTCGGTAGGTTCTCCGTAGAAACTGATTCGCCGGTTCGTAATTGGTGACACGCATGTTGGCCCCATCCCATTTAAGCGCCTTGTAGCGACCACTATAGGAATAACCTTCCATGGCACCATACACGGGATCCATCTTTTTGACCTTTTCGCGGATGTTGAAGCTCCTCAACAATAAATTACCCAATAACACGGTTTCCGTCAACGGTCCACCATAGCCTTCAAAAGGAGAACTCACCTCCATATTACCATAACCCGCGATACTCGCATCGATCCACTGCCACCAGTGTCCATCCATCCCACCTTTCACGCGGGCATATTTTTGCGGGATGTGACTCGCCGCTTCTTGCAATTCCTTCGAAAACAAGCGGGGATGTGAACCACCCCATCCACAGGCAATAACGCCTTTGGTCCCCATAAATAAGGTTGAACCCTCAAAATCATTTTCACCCGGATAATCCCCAAGTGCATCATTCATATTCACGTCGGGTGCCAAAGCCTGCAAACGCTCCGGCGTAATCCCGCCATCCATCCAATACAAATCCAAATCCTTGCCGTTGTTCATCGTAAACCGGTATTTCAAGGAACTCGAAATAGGACCGCTTTCCAGATAGGCCGACTCCTTAAATACGCCACTGTAGGTCGTGGAAGCACTTCCCGATACCTCATGTGGATAGCCCAAATTCAATAATTTAAACGGCGGTCCCATGATGTGACATCCCATGTCACCCAAGGCACCTGTCCCAAATTCCCACCAACCGCGCCAGTTGAAGGGCACAAGATTCTCTATGTAATTTGTTTTTGGTGCGGTGCCCAACCATAAATCCCAGTTTAATTCTTTCGGGATCCGACTCGGGGTTTTCGGCCAGGCAATGCCTTGTGGCCAAACGGGCCGGTCGGTCCAGCAATAGACTTTGGAAATCTCACCAATCAAATCCGCTTCGATCCATTCGCGCATGGTTTGCATGCCCTCACAAGATGCGCCTTGATCGCCCATTTGGGTAACGACTTTGTATTTCGATGCAGCCTGTGTAATAATTCGAGCTTCATGAATGTCATGGGTCAAAGGCTTCTGCAAATACAAATGCTTTTTCATCTGCATGGCACGCAGTCCCACCAAGGCATGGTTATGATCCGGAATCGCTACCGTGACCGCATCAAAATGCTGACCTTCTTTGTCGAACAATTCCCGCCAATCTTCGTAAAATTTGGCCTTCGGAAATTGCTTGCGTTTCGGAGCGGCTTGTCGCTGATCCACATCGCATAGAAAACCGATGGTCGAATTGTTATTGGGTGTTTTGGCTAAATGCTGGATATCATTATCCCCCTCGCCTCCGCAACCAATGGCCGCGATGACCAATTGATCACTGGGTGCGACAAATCCTTTACCTCCCAAGACATGGCGGGGAACAATAAAAAAACCCGCCGAAGCGAAGGTACTTTTCTTTATAAATTCGGAACGTTTCATTTTTTCAAGGGTCTAACAGAAACTTCTTTGAAATACACGACATCTTCATCGCCATGATTCTGCAAGCCAAAATACCCGGAATCCGGTCGGCGTCCTGGGTAAGGTTCAAAATCAAATTTCCTTGCCGGCACAGGTTCTCCTTCCCGGTAATCCGTCACGAGTTCATCGTTTAGGTATACAATCGTCCGCGGACCGTCTAAGGTGATCAACATCGTATTCCATTCAGGACCCGGTTTTCCGGGTTTGCTTTTGGGTTTTGTAAAAGCATAAAGCGTACCGCTGATGTGATATTCATCTTCGCCGGAGGTTTCTGGATGATTGTCAATTTGCACTTCATAGCCATAGAAAACGGGCATCCATTCTTCTTTAGGTTCGACAGGTACCTTCACAAAAATGCCGGCATTGCTATTGAATTTCTGCATTTTGTAAACGACTTTGATTTGGCAATTACCTAATTTTCCACCGGTCCAATACAAGAGTCCCATACCGCCTTTGCTGGCGAGCAAGCCATTTTCAACGAAACGAGAGCCGCCTCCTACGTGTTTCCAACCGGTCAAATCCTTGCCGTTGAAAAGTGATTTCCAGTTTTGCGCATGCAAGCTAAAGCTTAGCAAAAGCACGATAAATAAGCATATATTATTTTTCATGTTGGTCTACTTGATGGATGAAATCGATAACCCCTTTCATGTAGACCTTTTGGTCATCCCACATGGAAAGGTGACTTCCGTTTGGACAAAATAAATAGGAGCCTTTTTGAACCATTTTACTTTGTTCCTCCATGGCTTTGGGATCCATCGTGTCATATTTTCCTCCGATCATCAAGGTAGGAACGGAGATTTCTTTTAGGCGGTTTTTGATGTCCCATTTTGCCAAAGAACCTCCAATCCCAAATTCACTGGGACCCTGCATTTGCGTGTAAATGACACCGTTTGCATGTTTCAAGGAGCGATTCAGGGCATCTGGCCATACTTGCAAGCGGCAAATGTGTTCATGGTAAAAATTCGGAATCAGTAATTCCATGTAGCGGGGATTGGCGAAGTCTTTTTTCGCTTCAATCGCTCGGATTTCTTTTAAAATTTGGGGATCCATTTGTTTGGCCAACACCTCATCCGCATATTTTCCATATTCGGGTGCGCTAGCGACCATGTTGGAGATCAACAAACCTTTCAGATTTTTCTGGTATTTCAGCGCATATTCCATCCCTAGAATACCGCCCCAGGAGTTCCCCAAAATGTAGAAATTGGACGCATCCGCCCCGATCGCCATGCGAACTTGCTCGACTTCTTCCACGAAACGCTCGTTGGTCCACAAAGTCGTATCCGTTGGCTGGTCGCTATAATAGGATCCTAACTGGTCGTATTCATAAAACTCGAATCCCTCCCGTTGGAAAAAGGTCTCGAAACATTCCATGTATTCGTGCGTCATGGCAGGACCGCCATGGAGCAATAAGATTTTGATTTTGGGATTATTGCCAAATCGTTTCGTCCAAACCTTGAATGTGCCTTTCGGCGTTTGAATGGGGATCAT
>JACCDI010333958.1_pt1 | contig 14518 bp, 12 predicted proteins | sample 7442791 | NCBI WGS metagenome assembly JACCDI01 (sample SAMN15323434, study PRJNA562643) | freshwater metagenome | isolation source: river surface water | place: USA:Blue River Watershed | collected 2017-08-15 | reverse complement strand
CACGCGGAAAAACGCAAAAATTTGAAGATTATATATCTTTAAAAATAAATATTAAATTAACAATATTTTATTGATTATTTATTCAAATAAAATACTAAAATAATTTACTTGTAAAACTGCGTTTTTACGAATGAGTTTTGGAACTTTAAAAATTAAAAAGTTATATCGGTTTTAGAATATTTTAATCTATATTTTTAGAATTGATCTTTCCGATGAAAGAATCTTAAAAATTAAAGTTCAAATCTCATTCATATTTATGGATGAATTATTAAATATTTATTTATTTAAATAACAATATTTTGTTGATTATTTATTTAAATAAATACTAAAATAATTTACTTGTAAAACTGCGTTTTTACGAATGAGTTTTGGAACTTCAAAAATTAAAAAGTTATATCGGTTTTAGAATATTTTAATCTATATGTTTAGAATCTATCTTTCCGATAAAAGAATCTTAAAAATTAAAGTTCAAAACTCACGCGGAAAAACGCAAAAAATTAAGTATTATATATTTTTTAAAGATATAATTATATTAACAATACTTTATTGATATTTTAATTAAAAATTATTTATTTAATTAGTTAATGTTATTGATTCATATTTATGAATGAGTTTTGAGATCTAAAAAATTAAAAAGTTAGAAAGGAATTAGAATATTTTAATCTATATGTTTAGAATCTATCTTTTTGATGAAAAAATCTTAAAAATCAAAGTTCAAATCTCATTCATATTTATGGATGAATAAAAAAATAATATTAATATTTTAAACTTAACTATGACTCAATATTTTTTTATAAAATTCTTTAAATACTTCTTTTAATTTAAAGAAAAATAAAAAATATTTTTTTTATATAAAATTTGTTTTTTTGTTATTAATAATTAGAATAAGAAAATTTAAAATGGATGCAATTATCAAAATTATGGCTTTTGTAGGTTTTGTAGTAATTTTACTTTATTTAATTTACAAAATGTGGGGATATGTCGATTATCGTGCTAAAAAAAAAGCAAATTCATTAATTAGACCTCCTCTTGATTATATGAATACTGTAGGTATTAAATGTCCTGATTATTGGACTTATATAGGTACTGATGATAATGGTAATTATATATGTGCAAATACTTATGGTATACCATTAAAATCAGGTGCAACAGAAGCAAATTGTTATAATAATACAACTGAAAAAAAAGTACATTTTGGCGCATTAACAGATAATTGGGAAGATATGACAAAAGATGAAAGAAAAGATTTTATTAAAAGTAATAAACCTACAAAAATAACAACAATACCTGGTTATAATGATACTAGATGTAATTTTAGTAAAAATTGTGTAAATGTATGGTCTGGTGTACAAAATCAATGTTAAATAAATATTGTAATATGATAATATATTTTTTTTAATTATTATGAAGAATTTAAAACTTCATAATAAATGTATTTTTATTTTTATTTTAATAATAATAGTTTAAAAATGAGTTTAAATAGGGTTTAAAAAAAGTAGAAAAAACAAATAGAGTTATTAAATTCTATAAAAATGAATTGGTTTGAAAAATATAAACCTAAAAAATTAGATGATTTTATATGTTTTAAAGATGAAATCGAAAAAATTAAAAAATGGATAGATGATTATAAAAAAAATTATCATACTTCTAAAAAAGTATTATTATTAATTGGTCAAAGTGGTATTGGTAAAACTAAAATGGTTGAGGTTTTATTTGAAGAGTATGGTTATAGAAAAATAGAATATAATTCATCGGAGATCAGAACAAAAAAGATATCAGAACTTTTTGAAAAATCGGTATCTTTTAAAAATGTATATGAAATGATGGATGAATCAAATAAACCAGTTGGTTTTTTAATTGATGAATTAGATGGATTATTTGGTACAGGTGATAAAGGAGGTTTTACAGAATTAATAGATATATTAAAAAATAATGTAAAATATGAAGATTATTTAGATAGTATTGAAAAGAAGAAGAAGATATCAAAAGCTAAAAAAACAAAATTAAGTGAAAATAAATATGTTAAATTAACAAATCCAATATTAGCAACATGTTTTGATTCAAATGAAAAAAAATTAAATGAATTAAAAAAATATTCAGAAGTTATTTATTTTCAAAAACCTTTATTAACAACAATCATTGATTTTATACATTTTTTTGAAAAAAATGAAAATTTTAAATTAAATGATGAATTATATGAACTTATTTATGATTTTACAAATGGTGATATTCGAAAATTAATTAGTTTATTAGAACAAATGAAAACTTATATAAGTATAAAGAAAAAAAATAAAAGTAATGAATTATTAATCATTGAAAAAGAAGATTGGTTAATCTTTAATAAATTTTTTTCTCAAAAAAATAATGATGAACCACTTTTATATGAAACTGCTAGAATATTATATGATAAAAATTTAAGTTATGATGAATGTGAAAGGATATTTGAAAAAGATTGTTTATTAATGCCTTTAATGGTTTATCATAATTCAATAAATGCTTTTAAAAATTCAAAAGAAAATATAAAAAATAAAATAAATCATTATCATCAATCTATAAAATCTATTTGTACTCATGATAATATTCAAACTCTTATTTTAAAATATCAATATTGGGATGAATTAATTAATAATGCTTGGGTTTATAGTATGCTTTTACCAAATAGACATTTATCTGAATTAAATGCATCAAAACAAAAATTAGAATCAACAAATTTATTAAATAAGATATCACAAATGTTAGTAAATAAAAAATTAGTTCAAAATACTCGTCAATCTTTTCATAAATTAAATTTAGAATCAGATGAAGTTTTATATACTATTCATATTTTATCATATTATTTAGGAGATGATATTAATATTAAAACTCCTACAAATGATGATGATAATGAAATAGATATAGAAGAAAATATAAAAATAGAAATTAATAATCAATTAACGGATTTTATGAATGAGTATGGTATCAAAATGGAAGATTTAGAAAATATAATGAAAATTGAAAAATTAAATACTGGATTAAATAGTAAAAAAAAGAAATTTACTATGAAAATGAAAAGAAAAATTGAAGATCAATTAAATTAAGAATAACTATCTCCTGGATATATAACTGATGATGATGTTTTGTCTCTTTTAATATCTTTATAACATACTTTACATTCTCCTGTATTTTTATCTAAACATTGACAATTTGCATATGGATCATATTTTCCATCTTTAAAACATGATGTTGGACCAAATGCTGGTTTTAATCCTTGTTCTGAACATATTTTAGATAAATTTTTGGTTGGATATAAATAATCAGGTGTATACATTGGTCTCATTTTAAAATTTTGAAAATTTTCATGATATTTACTAACTCCATATAAATATAAAAATAATATTAAACATAATGCCATTAATTTAAATGAACTCATTATTAATTTTGATTGTATATGTCTCATCTTTATACTATATCTAATTATTCTTTCGATTTTTTATTTTTAATTTTTTAAATTAAAAAGAGTACTTAAAAAAATTAATTAAAATTTAATAATATTTATTTGTTAATGGGGCACAAAGAAGATGAATATTGATTATTCTTTAATTCATTTTGTTTTGCAGCTGCTGTTTGAGGTAACCATTGAGGACCAGGAATTGGAGCAATAATATTACAAGGATTATCACCCATACCAGAACATAAATTGCAACAATCACTATTTTGGATACATTTACTATTAACAACTGGTTTTGAAACTAAAGGTTTAGGTTCAACATGATAAGCTAAAGCATTATTATCGAATTCAACAAATTGTTGATTTTCAAAATAATTCATGGGTGCACCAATTTGAGGTCTAATTGACATAAAATCTTCTTCTGTTTTATTTGGTTTTTTCATATCTTCTTCTTTCTTTTCAATATTATCAAATACTTTTACTTTAGCATTTTGTTTTTTTTCTTGCATTTCTCCTTGTTTTTCTTTTAATTCATCTTTCTTTTCTGTTTTATCTTGATATTCACCATCTTTTGGTTCTTCAGATGATACACTATCAGTATTATTTTCAAATCCTTCAATATCTCCTTGATAATGTTCCATCATTGCTAAATCTAAATTACTTAATTTTTTAGCACCTTTTACCATAACTTTGGCTAAAAACATTTTACATAATAATAATAATCTCTTTTTATCTTTTTTAGATACCATCATTCTAGCAATCATATCTAAAATAACTAACATAACTAATATACCAGCAATAGGAATTAATAATTGATTAATATAAGAATTTGATGACCATTTTTTCATCTCCATATAACCATATAAAAAGATACCAAATAATAATGCTAAAGGGAAACGGAAAGCATATAAAGGATTTTTATATAATAAATAATTTTCAATCATTTTTTCGGAACATATATCCATTTTATATATCTCTTCTATATTATTTAATAATATATTTTCTTAATTTATTCATTTTTTATAACATAAATTATAAAAAAATTATTTAGAAAAATATTTTGCTTTTATATATTTATTGTTTTATTATTTTATTCTTTAAATATTTTTATTATATAATAAGATAATGAATAAAATTAATACTAATAAAATTGGAGGGAAAATATGGAAATAACCCATATTATTGAAACGATTCAATATCAAAAATTTAATATATTGTTTAATATTTGCTAACCATTGGTTTAAATAAGGGAAAACATTATTCATTATAACTAAAAATGCATATCCTACTAAAACACCAATAACAACAATAACAAAAGTATTCATTTGAGGTGATTTTTTCATTAACATTGCTACCACTAAAACAACAACAACAATTGAAATACCATATTCAGGAGTAATAGTTAAATTCTCAGTAATCATATTATATCTTTCTACAAAAAATAGAGATTTTTTTTATGAATAAAAACTAAAATTATCCTTATAATTATCTTTATTCTCTTTTTTATCATCTTTCTCTTTTTTTTCTTTTTCTTCAAAATATTCTTTTTCTTCTTTCATTAATTCAATCTGTCTTTTTAAATCACCGTTTTCCATTGTTAATTCATTTATTTTATCAAACATTTTTTTATTCATATCTTCCATAATCCCAAATAATTTATCCATTTTTTCATTCATTTGATTTATCGTTTGATTCATCTTCATCAAATCTTTTTCCATTTTAATTCTTTTTAAATCATTCTCTTCCTTTTCTACCAAATAATCTTCTATTTTATTATTTTTAATTTTTAATAAATTTAATTCTGTTGTTAATTCGTTATAAACATAATTCAAATCTATCTTTTTATACTGATTATCCTCATCTTCACCATTCATTCTTCTTTTTTTAATATCCATTTTATTTATTTTTTTCTTTTATATATTTTATATTCACTTTTTCCTTAAATTCATTTTTTTAAGTTAAAAATAAATAATAAATAATACATTTTAATTTAATTTATTAATAATTTAAATTAATTTAACTTAAAGAAATGGAATAAAAATAAAAAATAATTATTATTATTAATTAATTAGCAAATACAGGTGATATAATACCACCCATACATCTTAATATTTGCCAATTTATAGCATAAAAATAACAAAAAAATGGTTGTTCAATTGGATAAGTACCATCAATATTAATTTGAAATTCTTGATTATCTAAACGCGAAAAGTTTTGTGTACCTGATGGTTGAATTGGGGATTCTGGTTCAATTGCAAAACTTAAACAATAAAGACCTAGTTTACCCCTTCCTGAATGATATTTAAAAACTTGTAAATTTTGATAATATCCATCATTCATCTCTTCCATTCTGTCATTATTATTAAATATTGGTTTTGCTGTTGCCATAATTCTATAATAATTTCCAAAATATGTTTGTAAATTTTGATTTGTTATTTTATCAACACTATATGATTTAAATTGATTTACTATTGGTGATAATCCATCAATATATAATAAATTTGGTATATTATTTGATGTCACTGAAGGATTTGTACTAAAGTTATATAAATATTCACCGTATTGATTTTGTATCCATTGAAAACTATTCGGATTTTCATATCCTGAAAAATTATACCAATCATTACTTAAATCTAAATCATCTCTTGTTAAATACCAAATAATTTCTGATACTGGATGATTTAATGTTAATTCTAATGTATTTGGGCCCTGTCTTAAACCTGGATAAAAATAAAATTGAATTTGAGGCATTAAATATTCTCTTGATGTTAATGCAAATTCTTTTCTTTCATCATCTCCTAAATAAATATAATTAGCCAAAAAATATGTATTACTTTGCCAATTGTTTTGTGTAAAATAATAAAATACATTTGTATAATCAAATATTACACCTCTCGTATTTATACCCTCTGTATTTCCATACATTAAATAATTACGAATTGATACATTTTGATCACTATTTGTATAATCACCAAACATTCTTTTAGGAGATATCATTGGACTTCCAATTCTTATTAATTCATTTAAAGGATTAAAAATAACATCTATAAATATTTGATTATATTGTACTGATACTAATGGAAGTGCTAAACCAGAATTTCTACAAAACCAAAACATTAAAGGTATATATAATCTTCTAGCTTGAATAGCTAATTGTTGTTTATTTATATCATCTACTAAATTTTGACCACTATTTAACATAAATGGTTCACCTCCTACTAAATTTATAAATTTTGCCTTTTTATCAATTGGTAAAGTTAAATCAGTATATATTTTCAAAAAATCACCTCTTTGTACATCTAATACTGTACCATCAGCTCTAATTGATATCTCTTTTATTATTCTTGTTCCAACTTCTTCAACCCATCCAACTGGTATTTTATTATTTGTAAATAATGCTGGTAAATCATATACCAAATATGTATCATATAATAAATCAGCATTTCGTGGTATCTTTATTGTTGCTTTTGTTTCTTGATATGGTATAAATGTGGGTACAGTATCAAAATAAATAGATATGTATTCAGTACCAAAATTTGTATGTCTACGATATACTGCACGGAAAAAACTAATCATAGGATTTCCCGTTAAATAAATATCTTCTGCACCATAAAAAATTAATTGTAGTATTCCTCCTGGCATTTATTATATTATTTATCCTTAATTATTATTCGGTTTTTTATTTTTTTTAAATATACTTATTTATATTTTTTATATACGTAAATATTTTAATTTATTTTAAGTACTTATTTTATATATAATTATTATTTTATTTTAAAAAAACTGAAAAATTGAACTTAAAATAATTCTAATAATAAAATAATGATATAAAAAGTATATTGAATCAATATATAAAAAAATGGATTTATCATATGAATCCGAAGAGACAACCCAACATGCATGTGGTCAACGTAAAAATAAACAGATTGAAGATATTGAATCATTTTTATATAAAAAACTAGATAGTTTTAAAGACAATGATTTTGTCAAAGAAAAAGATATTCAAAAGATTAGAAATATTGTTATTGAACTTGTAAAAATGGATTTTACAGATGAGATTAAATACAAATTGGCAAAAATTGATTTTACTAATCCTTATTTATATGCTGATTTTGTATATATTTTAACACTATTTTTTGGTGTATTTTATACACTATTTAATTTTAAAATGATTTATGAACAAATTGAAAAAAATATTTTATCTTTTTCGCTATATTTTATTATTGGTTTACCAATTTTTAAAGCAATTTATTCAATCTTTATATTTGCTATTTGCGATTTTTTCGAATTTGTAAAGTATGAGAAGATTGAAACTACAGGAAAAGATAAGTTTAACAAAGCTATTCTAGTTCTACGACGCAAATTTGGTATTCAACCTAAAAAGAGTCAAATGAATTATTTTTATCTACAACTTCGAAATGAGAAGAAGATTGAAAGAAATGAATTATTAGAGAAGTGTTTAATTGCAAAGAGTATGAGAAGTGAATCAGGAGTTATTGTGAATTCAGTAATTATGCCTCCTGATAACTTTTCATGTGCATTTGATTGTTATTATTGTCCCAATGTTGAAGGTTATTCAAGATCATATTATCCTGGTGAACCTACTGTTGAAAGAGGTGCGCGTAATGGATTTTCAGGATTTAAACAATTTAGAGAAAGAGGACATGTATACTTATTTAATGGACATCCTGTAGATAAATTTGAAGTGATTGTATTGGGAGGTACTTTTAGTAGTTATCAACCTAAGATTGCAGAGAATTTTATTTGTGATTTATATTATGCAGCAAATACAATGATGGATAATTTAGATACTATTCGACCTCGTAAGAGTTTGGATGAAGAGATTAAGATGAATGAAGATGCACTTTGTAAAATCATTGGATTGACGATTGAAACCCGTCCTGATATGATAACTAAATATGAACTTAGAAGATTTAGAAGATATGGTGTAACTCGCGTTCAATTGGGAGTACAACATACAGATGATGAAATTTTAGATAAACTGAATCGTCAGTGTAATCAGGAAAAGATTATTGATGCAATTGAATTATTGAAGTGTGAAGGATTTAAGTTTGATTTACATATTATGCCTGATTTACCAAATTCTACAATTGAGAAAGATAAGAAGATGTTGACTACAATGTTGACTGATTGGAGATATCGTGGTCATGGATTAAAGATTTATCCTCATAATGTTATGAAGGAAACTGAAGTTTACAAATGGTATGAGAATGGTACTTACAAACCTTATGCTGAATCAAACCCTGAAGAATTTGTTGATTTAATGGTGTGGACAATGAAGAATATCCCACCTTACATTCGAGTTAATCGTGTTCAAAGAGATTTTCCGGGAAATGCAATTTTGGGAGGTAACAAGTGTACTAATTTAAGACAAGTTATTGATGATAGACTTAAAGAAGATAATTTTCAATCGAAGGATATTCGTTCGATGGAGATTCGACAGAACAAATTCGATCCAGATAATGTAAGAATTATTCGTTATGATCTTCCTACAAAGAATGGAATTGAAGTATTTTTGGGACTTTACAGCTGTACTTGTACTGTTTTTGGAAAGAGTTGTTGTATCCCCAATATGATTCATAAGATGAAAAATGATTATTATCAAAAGATGTTTAATACTGATTTATCCTTTTATGGTGGATGTGGTAAAGAGAATAGAATTCATGGATTCTTACGACTTCATATGACAAAAGATTCTGGTAAGGAAGCTTTCCCAGTACTTAAAAATAAGGGTCTGATTTTGGAGTTCCATGTTTATGGTAAAGTTCAATCCACTTATTCATCAAGAGAGAAATCAAAGTCACAACATAAAGGATTTGGTACTATTCTGATTGAACATGCAGAGAATATTGTTAAACAAGAGGGTCATCGATATAATGGTCTTAATGGTATGGCAGTTATTGCAGGAGTTGGAGTAAGGAATTATTATAGAAAGAAAGGTTATGAGATACCTTATGAAGAAACATATCATGGAGACTTTTTAATTAAGAATTTTTCGAAAGAATTAACAAAGAAGATTGATTAATTTTTTAATTCTATAATTTTATAATTTTATTAAATAATATATTTTTTTATATTTATATTTATTTTTTATATGAAAAGAATAAATATATAAATAAATCATAGGGATTATATAAAAATAAAAATGCTAACAAATAAATTTAGAAAAAAACTTGAAAGAGCTATTGTTCGAATTAAAGTTGAATCCATTGAATTAAATTGGGAGATGCCTTTTCAATTAGATAAAATTGGTTCAGGTCATGGTTCTGGATTTTTTATTGATTCAACACATATTATAACATGTTCTCATGTTGTTGATACTTCAAAAAATATTTATATTGAAATACCTTCTTTAGGAAGTGATAAAATAGAAGTAAAAGTAATTGGTATTTGTCCTCGTTTTGATATAGCTTTATTGAAAACAGTAAATTATAAATCAAAGGATTATTTAAAATTAGGTTCTTGTAAAAATTTAAATTTAGGAGATGAAATATTCGTAGTTGGATATCCTGTTAGTTTAGTTCAAGAAGGTGTTAATGATAATTTTAATCTTAAATATACTAAAGGTATTGTATCCGGTACACAATTATCTTTAATACAAGTAACCGCAAATATTAATCCTGGAGTATCGGGTTCATGTTTATTAAATGGTGATAAGGTTGTAGGTATTAATAGTCAAAAATTAGTTGGAGATAATATTGAAGGAGTTGGTTATTCTGTACCTATTGATTTTTATAAAGTGATTGAAAAAGAATTTAAGAAAAATGAAAAAACAAGTGGATTTAATAAACCAACTATTATAAGAAGACCTTCTTTAGCATTTGAATATTCGAATTCAAATAAATCACTTTTTGAATATATATCTAATAATCATATTGATGAAGGTATTTATATATCAAAATTATATAAAGATTCACCATTAAAAGAATTAGGAATGAAAGAAGGAGATGTTATAACTAAAATTAATAAAAGAAAAATAGATAATTTTGGTATGGTTGATTTTGATTGGTTACAAACAAAATTAGATATTTATACTTATTTAAATCATTTTTCCATTCATGACAAAATTCAATTTGAATATTATCGCAATGAAAAAAAAATAAATAAAATTATGACATTAAAACCATTTATTCAACCTATAAGATTAAAATATCCTTTATATGAAAATGTTGATTATATGATTTTTTCAGGAATGGTATTTATGGATTTATCTTTAAATCATATTAAGAATGATCCTGAAAAATTTTTTAAATATTTAAATCCTGAAGAACAACAAGAAAGTAAATTATTATGTTCTTTTGTTTTTCCTAATACTCCTATGTTTATTTTAAAAAATATCAGAAAAGGTGATGTTATTAAAAAAATTAATAATCATCATGTTAAAAATTTAGATGACCTTCGAAAAAATATACAAAATCCTTTAATTCATAAGAAAAAAGAATATATTAAAATTGAAACTGAAGATGGACAAATATCAATGATTGATTTAAAAAATAGTATTGTACAAGATATGGTTTTTTCAGATATATATAAATATGATTTGTCTAATTTTCATCAAAAAGAAATTAAAAAAATGAGTAAAAGTGATTTAGAAAAAGATATTTACTCCTTTATTCATGTTGCAAAAAAAAATTAAATATATAAAATTTAAAATATAAAAAATAGAAAAAAAAAAATAGAAAAATATAAAAAATGAATTTTTATTGTAAATATTTTATATTATATAATATAAAGTATATTTATTTATATAATGAAATTAATATTATTAAGACATGAAGAAAGAAATATGTTAGATCCACGATTTTTTACTGAATTAACTTTAAATGGAAAAGAAAATACCTATTCTTTAATAAGTAATTTAAAAAAAGAAAATATTGATATTATTTTTTCATCACCTTTTTTAAGAACTATTCAAACAGTATATCCATTTGCTAAAAATAATAATATACGAATTAATGCTGAATATGGATTATATGAATATATTCATAATCCTATTTTTAATGAAGATAATTGGTATCATTCTTTAAATGAATATAACAATGATAAATATTCATATATTTATAATATTTTAAATCATAATTATAAAAGTATTGTAAAAAAAGGAGATTTTGAAATTATGGAAAATAATAGAAGTTTAGAAAATAGATTAATTAAATTTTTTAATTATTTATTAAATAATTATCAAAATAAAACTGTTTTATTAGTATCTCATATGGGAACTATTAATACTATTAAAAATCTTTATATAAAACCTACTAATAGAAGTGAAAATTTTCCAATGGGTCATTATGAAATTTATAATATTAATTAAATTTTAATTTTTATATTTTTTTAAATTTTTATATTTTTTATAAAAAAAATATCAAGAATGATTAGAAGTATTTATAAATATGGCATTTAAAAAAGATTTTATATTTTGGATTATTATTTTAGCTTTTATACTTATTATTTTTGGTATTTATTTATCTAAAAATACACCACTTGACTTATTTAATAAGAAAGATGAATATGCTCCTTCACCATTATTTGATTTTGATGCTAATAATGTAGCTGAAAAAATTAATGAAAATATTCAAGAACATTTTGTTAGTCCTCAAAATCGTCAAAATAATATGAATCGTGGAAATAATCAAAATCGTAAAAATAATATGAATCGTCAAAATAATATGAATCGTCAAAATAATATGAATCATAGAAACAATCAAAACAGTCAAAATGAAGAACATTTTAAAGAAGAATCAACATCCAATCAAGTTGAAGGTGGAGCATCTCAATACTATAAATGGGGTTTACCTGAAAAAGATAAAGTAGATAATTCAAATGAAGAACCATCAGGTGGAAATACCGATTATACAACTTTTGATTATGAATGGAAAGGTCCTGATTGGCCTCAATCTAATGGAAGAAAACCTTGTAAAAGCAAACCTTGTGTATGTGACGAAAAGGATAAAGATTGTTGTAAAGAAAAATCAGAAAGAGAAATTTGCTATAGTTGTGATATAACTGCTAATAAAGATATTGATAAATATGTATTAAAATCATCAATACCTCCTTGTCCTGATATGTCTAATTATGTCACTAAAAATATGGCTCATCCTGATATTAATATGGATGAATATGTTAAAAAAAATGAAATCGAACCTTGTCCTAAAGTTGATCTTACTCAATATGTATTAAAATCTGAAATACCTGCTTGTCCTCCAAGAGTTATTTGTCCCGAATGTCCTATTTGTCCCAAATGTCCTGAACAAGTACCTTGTAAAACAATTAATGAATATAAAATAACTGATCATCCTCATATGAAAGATTATATTAAAAAATCAGATATATTAAATTCTGATATTGTTAAAAAATATATTAAAGATAATTATGTTGAAAAATCTAAATGTATGACTATTCAAAATAAAATTAGTGATAATTCTAATCAATCATCACAATCATCTCAATCTTCACAATCATCTCAATCATCACAACCACAAATATCTAAAGATTCATCAAGTAATGTTCAAGGATTATATGCAGGTGATTCATTATATGCTACTGTTTAAGAATAATTTAAAAATAAAATTAAATAATTAAAATAAAATCGTTTATAATATCTTTTTTTTAATATAATTAATTATAAATAATAATATAATTAAATAAAATGAATAAAAAAATAGCAATTTTTTATACCGGTGAACCACGTACTATTTTTAAAACTATAAAATATTTTAAAAATATTGTTTTAAAAAATGATAATTATCATGTATTTGCAGTTTTACAAAAAACAAATAATTATCAAGATATTAAAAAATTAATTTTTGATAACTTTAATAATAATCTTAAAAAATTAGAATGGTTTATTAAAGATGATGAAGAGTGGATACAAAAAAGAGATTATATTGTTAATAAAATTGAAAGAATGGAAGATAGATGGAAAAATTATATTAGAGATTCAGGATCTATTATTGAATATTATCAAATGTATTTAGCATATAAAAATATGGAAAATTATGAAAAAGAAAATAATATAAAATATGATTATATTTTTAAAATTCGTTGTGATAATATTATAACTCAATCAATCCATTTTGATTGGATTGATTATGATAAAGAATTTATTAAAAATTATTTATATGAGATAAAAAATAAATTTAATATTGATTCAATTATTAATTATAAATTAATATCTATTTTTATGAATACTATTTATCATTTTAATCGATTAAATTCAGTAGAAAACTATACAATAGCTAATTTTAAATGGGTTAAACCTAATTATATGATGACTGATGAATTAAAAAGAATTTTAAATATTAATAATGAAGATGATTTTTTAAATGAATTTTATGAATATTTTAAAAATGAAAAATACTGTTTTATTTTTAGAACTAATAATATCTATTTTATGAATCGTACTCATTTTCATCCTATTCATATTTTATATGAAAATTATGCACAAATTCGTTTTGATGATAATGAAGATCATTATTGGTTTAATGCTGAATCACAATTTGTTAAATGTTTAAAAATTAATAATATTGATGTTTTTGATTCATGTACTCAAATTGAAGAAAAAAGTTTATATGAATATAATAATCAAAACTATTTTAATGAAAATGAAGAACTTAAATTAAATGATCCTAATATTCTTTTTTTTATTTGTAGACATTAGTTTTTATTTTTTTATTATTTTATTGATATTTTACCAATATCAAATATTTAATTTTAAATACAATAAATTTTTAAATATTTTTCCCTTTAATTGGAAAAAAAATAAAAGTATAATTCATATTTTAATTTTGGAAAATGAGATCTAACTGACTATTTAGAATTAGTTCATTTCGGATTTTAATTTTTATAATTTTTATTTCATTTTTTTTCCAAATAAAGGGAAAACAATTAAATAACAAAAAATATTATAATTTAAATAATTAATAAAAATATATCAAATAAACATTGATACTAAATATTTAATTTTAAATACAATAAATTTTTATAATATTTTTCCCTTTAATTGGAAAAAAAATAAAAGTATAATTCATATTTTAATTTTAGAAAATGAGATCTATCTGATTATTTAGAATT
>JACCDI010123170.1_pt1 | contig 14525 bp, 28 predicted proteins | sample 7442791 | NCBI WGS metagenome assembly JACCDI01 (sample SAMN15323434, study PRJNA562643) | freshwater metagenome | isolation source: river surface water | place: USA:Blue River Watershed | collected 2017-08-15 | reverse complement strand
TTACACTTTCTGCTGAAAAAGGTACATTCAATCGTTACGATGTTTTTCGGTGGCTTAAATCAAAGGAATCAGAGTTTGGCATTGATGCTACTAGAATCCTAACGATGCTACCAAAGCGTACCTTTAATTTACCTGCGGTGTGCGCCGAGTTAAAAGAGCTAGAAACAAAACGCAATATATCAGAAATGGTATTAGCTGTTGAATCAAAGCTAACGGCAGGAGCAGAGGTATCTGACTTAATGCAAACGCTTGACAATGGTATGGCTAAACTTTCAGATGAAGCAGTATCCGAAGAAGTAACTACTATTGGGTCAGTGTACGATAAAGTAATTGCCCAACTGGAAACTAACGCAGGGAACCTGAAATTTAGTGGCATTGACACAGGTTCAAGAAAGTTAAACTATGCGCTAGGCGGTTGGCAAGAAGGGATTAGTATTATAGCCGCTAGACCCGGAATGGGAAAAACTATTGCAGGATTAGAGCATGCTAAATACGCTTGTTTATCAGGTAAGAGGGTTTTGTTTTTGTCATTAGAGATGCCGAAGGAATCGCTGTTGTACAGATATATTTCAAGCGAGATTAGCGAGTACAACTATTCTGATTTAAAAGCAAATCGGATTACGCAGGAGGATGTTAAAAAGATTAAAGCGTCCAAGGCAAAGATGTTAAAGGAGTTGCCTTTATTCTTTTACGATTCAGATAACAGAGATGTTAATTATTTGTCAATGCTATTGGCAGGCGAATGCAGAAAGAACAAGATTGATATGGTTGTAGTAGATTATTTACAGCTTATCCGTGATGTTCAGATTAAAGACCAAAGCGATTTTGCGCAGGTGTCGTCTGTAAGTAACAAGATGCAGAAGTTATCTAGAAAGCTAGGCATTCCAATTATCTGCTTATCACAGCTGTCAAGAGATATTGAGAAGCGTACTAGCCGTGTGCCACAGCTGTCTGACTTGCGGTCATCAGGTAATATTGAGCAAGATGCTATTGTGGTAATTGGATTGTATCGTGATGATTACTACAAGTATGTAGATGCAAAAGCAAGCGGTCAAGCAGTGGCTCCTATGGACAATACATTAAAGTACACAATACTTAAAAACAGAGATGGGAATGTGGGCGACATTGTAAGATATGTTGATGTTAAAACCAATAGAATTGCGGACGATGAATCAGAGTTGTTTCGATTTGTTGAGAGTGGAATAACCTACCAAGATTCGCAGATTAATAAGATAAAGGTTGACTTTGATGCAGGTGTATCAATACAGCCATTTTAATATTTGTTTAAGGGGTTAAACAAAGCAGACTATTGTGGCGACCTCTGTTGCAAGGGGTTGCAGATTAAGGGTCGCCCAATATGTCTATTAAAGAGAAACTAATATGAATATGATATACAAAGAGTTAGCCAAGTTTAAGCACATCAAATATTATGATGAGCCTCACAAGTATTTTATTGGAGAGCAGGAGCTTGTATCGGGTACTACATTTATTGGTACGCTTAAAGAGAAGTTTGATGCGCAGAAAATGGCAAAGTTGTCTGCTAAAAAGAAAGGCGTTGAGCCAGAGGTATTGCTAGCGGAATGGGATTATAAGCGTGATTTTGCATCAATCAAAGGTACACTACTACACGCCTTTGCAGAGAACTATTGGGCTAATAAAGTGTTCCCATACGATGAATCTATTGCCATTAATAAGTTTGGCGAAGATGTAATAAAGGAGCGCTTGGATGAATGTATTAGAATGTTTATTGAGTTCTACAACGAGGCTTCTAAATCGTTGGTTCCTATTGCAATGGAGCTAGTGATTGGAGATGCAGAAATGGGCATCGGCGGTATGGTTGATAAGCTGATGTGGAATGAAAAAATGGGGGAACTGCAAATTTGGGATTACAAGACAAATGGAAAGATACGGATGAAGTCTGAGTTTGGTAAGCGATTTAAAGCGCCTATCAATTTTATCCAAGAATGCGAATATGAGGCTTATTCGTTACAGCTAAATTTATACAAGTACATTATTGAGAAGAATACAAACTTGAAAATTGGAAGGCTGTATTTAGTATGGATACATGAGGAAAACGAGAAATTCCAAGTAATTGAATGTAAGGATTACATGGATGTAATTGCATTGCTTTTTAAAAAATAACTAAACAAATATGGAAGACAGATTAGATGATTTGAATCACGAGGTCAAAGATTTGCTGAAAGAAGCATACGACCGAGGTGTGGAAGATGGTGGTCAGTACACCATTAACCAGTTTGCAAGCAACAAGCTAATGATTAGCGAGTTTGTTGGGTATCTTAATCGAAACTACAATTTAATGCAGAGTAGCGAAGGGTATCTAGGATTATTTACCGACAAGAGAACAGAAAATGTAGTTCCAATTGGAGCTGTTATTGATGTATTCTTTTTAACACGAGATAGCGATGACTTATAGAGCAATTACATCCAACAGAGTAAAGAAGTACCTTCGGGAGAAAGGTATTCCTTGCAAGAACATTGAAGGCTCTCTTAATGTATTGATTATGAAAGCTAGCTCTAAGAGCCACTACTGCGTGGTAGAGATGAGAGAAATGGAACAAGAATGGTATGATAAGCATAAGCCATTTAAGTTCTCACGAGTTTATGCAAAGACACTTAAAGGATTATTAGACGGAATAGAAAAGTATTTATATGAATAGAATATTAGCATTAGCAATGTTGTGCGCTTCATGCGAGGTAGCAGAACCGCCAAAGCCCGTAAGTGTAGAGAAGCTAACGGCATCGTATTCAATCAATCATCAACCACATACTGGCGTTTTTAACCCGCAGTATTTACCAAACTTAAAGTACAATGGAAAATAAACAAACAGCAGTAGAATTTCTGATTTACCACATTAAGCAAGATAGATATGTGCATTGTAAAAGTACAAAAGAATGGAATCAAGTATTCGCACAAGCCAAACAAATGGAGAAGGAGCATATAATGATGGCTTATAATGATGGTCGAATAAATCAAGGACTAAAACAAAATAAGAATGCAGAACAATACTACAACGAAACTTATGGCAAATAGAAAACCTTTAATAACACGCAACCACTTGAATTGTCCCGTATGCAACAAAGACTATGCAGATACCAATCTGATAGAGCAGTTTGATGAGCGAGGCATTATGTTTCAAATGGCATTTGTTTGCGATTGCAAGAGTAAGTTATCATTAAGATTGCTAACCAACAACTGGTTTAAAATATATGATGCTACCGAAATCGAAAGAAGAAAAAACCAAAGAGCACGAGAGATTAGAAAATTTAATAGAAACCCATTAGCAACAGAGTTATGACACCAAAAGAAAAAGCAAAAGAATTAGTAGATAGGTTTACGCCAAGCACGAGACAGTATAATAGTGAATTTGGATGGGAGGATTCTCTTTATTATGCCAAAGAAGCTGCATTAATTGCAATAGATGAGATATTGTGGGTGCTGAATGAATTAGACCACGATTTACCTGATGATGATGCTATATTGTTTTATAGTGAAGTTAAACAAGAAATAGAAAAATTATGAAAGCACAATTTTACGTCACAAGACGATTCATCGAAGTATTACCTAGCGTGAGAGTACGCGTGGGCTTCACAACATTACCTACGTCAATCACTTTTTCGTGGATAATCTTTTCAATCAGGATAAAGTTATGAGTATGACACCAAAAGAAATGAAGGTCAGCATGATTAAGGAATTAGAGCAATCATACAACCTTAACAAAGCAGATGCAATTGAGATGGCAATGTTTGCCGTAGACAGAGTTATCAATTATAGTAGACTATATGATAACATGTTTTGGATGGAATTAATGGAAGAATTAGACAATGATAGTTTAACAAGAAAATGAAAAAGAAAATCTCACTTAAATACTACCGCAACCCCGAATCAACGGAGATTGTAGAAATTGATTACAATGAGCTTAACCAAGATTACTATACTAATAAAGGCAAGCGCCGTTGGTTGCTAGGTTCAGCAGAAGACCGCATTGAAGCATACCTGCTTCGCAAGAATTGGGTTAAAATAAATGTAGCTCAGTTTAATAAGCTGTTAGATAAATTTAACGCAGAAAAAGATGAGCAACGATAGCGAAAAATATTATGCTATGGCGATCGAATGGGGCAAGAAATACCTAGAAGATAATACCGAGCCAAAAGAATTGCGCATTAAAGTCGGAGAGATAATTACCAATGACTTGCAGTTTGTTGATGTAAATATTGACCGAATAGCCCACGGAGGAGGCAGGGAGCGCCAAGCAGCTTATGCTAGACTAAGAGAGTTTAAAATATTTATAGAAAATTGTAAACCAATTGTTGACAAAATCATTTAGTTTACATACCTTTGTTCTGTCCTAAGAATTAGGGCATTGGAGAATTAATGACAGCTCGGAAAGACGAGCGTTAGTCAGGTGGCGGAATGGTAGACGTAAAAATTAAATAGGTGTAAAAACCTAGATTTATATACAGGTTCGAATCCTGTCCTGACTACGGAGAGATGGTAATCTCCCTATATGGCATCCAGTCCGTTAAGCTGGAGAACTTACCTGACAGCTGGAAAGACAGCAAATTTTTAAACCAAACACAATGAGCAAGCTACAAGAAATACTAGACAATTATCCTGACATGGAGTTTGTTAAAGCAGATGGCTTTGATGAAGCAGTAATCGGTATGACAACTGATTTTAAGTTAGTGTATTGCGTAGGCGATATGATTCAGGTCTTGATTGATGAAGGTATGGAACTTGATGATGCAATTGACCATTTTGAATACAATGTAGTTCGCAGTTTGCCTTATGTAGAGAACGCACCAGTGCTTATGTATGCAGATTTTTTTTAACCAACCAAACAGATGAAAAGACCATTAACCGACCAAGAGATTCGCGACATGCTTCGCTATTACGCTCACTGCCAATCATTAAGAGATTTTATTGATGAAAAGGTGGTAGCATCAAAGTTTAACTACCAAAAGATAAAGTCCCTAACTAATCAGCTTGTAGGCGAGTTAGAAAAGCAAGTGGATGTTTTAATGAAAGCTGAATCGTCTGGCGACTCAAGCCTTATTTTAGACCAATTCGTTAATGCTTCTATTCACGCTGATTACCTGTTTGAGGTAGCCCTTAAATTAGAATTAATTGATGAGAACAAAAAGATTGAGTGCGCAACAAAAATATCAGACATATTAAAAGACTATGGAATCGAATAGCGAACAAACAACAACATTTACAGATAGCATTGTTTTTGATGTTATAAAAGATATAGCAAGTAGAGCCGAACTAGGGTTAAAGAAGTACGGAACAACAATGGATAGAGAAGACTTAGTCGCTTCTGATTGGGTACAGCACGCTTACGAAGAGGCATTAGATATGGCTGTATATTTGAAGCGATTAAAAAAAGATATACTTGCAATGGAGGAGTATTTGGATGCTCATAAGATGATGAAAGAAAAGCACATCCTTACATGGGTACCTAAAAAGTCAGGAACCACTACCACTACAACAAATGGCACAGGAGTTGTATATACAACATCGCCGAAACCAAACGAAACCTATACCGATGAGGAGCCAATCATAAGAAAGAAATATAATTGGCACAGATAACATATGTTTATGGACGATTGCTAAAAGTACCCTGCTATGCGGGGTATTTTTTTTGAGCATAACCCCCATACTTTCCCCCTATCAGTTTACTTTAAACGCACTTTTTAAAATATTTTGAAAATATTTATATAAACATATTGCTTTTCTAAATACAATGTATTACCTTTACGAAGTAATTAAACAAATAACCAAACAAATACAATTATGGCAAGAGCAGAAGCTTACAGCGAAGCTGTCAAATCTCCAGTAACAAAGTATGTTACTTGGTCGTCTAACGACAAATGTTTCTCTTATTATGACAGAGAGAAAAAGGTAAATGTTCCATTGAAGTTACCTGTTAGAATCATTCATTTCCGTGACTTTGCTTCAATCAAAGGATTCCACGATGCTTCCCAATCGTCAATCTATTCTAATGAAGTAACATCAGTTAAGAATGAACCATTGGTAGTTCGCTCATTTAAAGGTGGCGAATTGATTAAAGGCTTGTATGCTGACATCAAACTTAAACTCAAAGAGATTGGTGGCAAGTACAATATGAGCATGTACGGAATGATTGACGGAGAATTAGTCAACATCTCAATCGGGGGTGCAATATTACAGCACTGGTCTGATTTCTCAAAAGAGAATCGTAATAAATTCTTAGGCAATTACATTGATGTAAACTCAGCCCTTGATTTAAAGAAAGGCTCTGTTAAGTATTCTGTACCAGTGTTTACATTGGGTGCGCCAATTGATGCAAAGGAATCAGCGAAAGCAGATGCGCTTGACGATGAGTTGCTTGAGTATTTCAAGAAAAGAGCACAAGCTCCTACTGAGCAAACTGCTGTTGCAGTACATGCAGAAGAAGTACCTGCTCCTAAATTTGCAGAGTTTAGTAATGAGGCAACTGATGACTTACCTTGGTAATATGAACGAACTAGCCGAATTAAAGAAAAGCCAAATCGTACACTCTAATAAGGAGCAAATGACCTCAATGGTCAGCTCCTATTTGGAGGATATAGCATTCAATGGCGGCGATGTGCTAAATGATTTAGCGCTTTGCAGAAAGTTCATATTCATATTGCAAGAGATGGAGAAGGGTTTAATACCTCATGCTATCAACGAATTAAGTAATTACGATAGAAAGGAATCGCAAGTAAACAGCGTTGACCTTAAAGTTGTTGAGTCGGGCTCGAAGGCAGACTATTCTGCATCTCCTGCATGGGCTAAGCAAAAGGCTATCGTAGAACGAGAGAATGAAAAGCTGAAAACTATTGAAGCTTTTGCAAAGGGTCTTAAAGAAAAGGCTACTATGCTAGATGAAGAGACAGGAGAGTTAGTTGAATACTTCCCACCTGTTCGCACAAGTTCTACCACGGTAAGAGCTACAATTAAATAATGTGAGGGGGATTAATTTCCCCCTTATAAACCTAAACAAAATGGAAACACAATTTAACCAAGCATTCTATAATGCGCATTTATTTTTAGAAAACTATCACAAGGAAAAAATAGCAAAAGCAAAGCTAAAATTTCAACAAGAGAAAGAGAATGAAAAAAGACTTAGTAAAAAGAATTAGAACAGAGCTTGGTATGACACAGGCTCAATTCGCAAGACGCGCAGGCGTTAATTCTGTTCAGCAGATTTCAGGATTGGAATCGGGAACACGGACTATTGGATTCAACCTGTTAAACAAGATTGTTGTAAATCTCGCTAGTAACGGATACCCTATATCGCTTGATGTAACGGTAACTATTGATAAGAAAAAGTTTAGATAATATGATTCATCTAACATTAGATAAGGTGTTGTACACTGATACTGAGCTAGCAACAATGCTTGGTATTACTAAGCGACACCTTAGAAATTTAAGGAATAGGGGATTGATTGAATATTGCAACACAAAGCCAATCAGGTACACTAGAAACATGATTGAAGATTTTATCAAAGCAATTGAAAAAAACCCTAACCTACTAGCCGTTAATGGAACCTATTGAAACAAAAGAAATTGCAAGAATAGAATTAGAATGGGATGGGGTTGACCTGTCCCTTAATAAATGGTACGCCAATCGCCACTTCTCATACCGAATTAAAGAGAAGGAGTTTTGGACCAATTTGTTTCTTAAACTGCTCCCTAAGCGCACAAAAAAGATAGACAAGTATATGATTACATTGTACTTCAATAGTCGCTTAGATGCAAGCAATACGATACCTATGATTAAGATTGCAGAGGATACTATGAAGAAGAATCATTACATAGTTGATGACTCGAAGAAATTCTGCAAAGGCATATCAATTTACCCTGACGAAACGATGGGAAAAAAGAACTACAAATTAATTGTTCATATTATCTCTTATGCAACCAAAGAAACTAAGGCTTATCGCTCCAAGTAATTATCAGGAGCGGTTGTGTACATTGTTTTCTAGTGAGGTATATCATACCAACAAGGATATGTATTCAAGCCGAAACCAAACAGATGAAAACAAAGTAAGGTCGGACATATACTTAGGCAAGATGGCTGAGTTTGCGGTATATAATTACTTAATAAGTAAGGGTAAAAAATGCTCGTCTCCTGACATTCTTATTTACGAATCTAAGCAGAAGTCTTATGAAGCAGATTTATTTGTAAACGGGTCATCTCCATTGCATGTTAAGTCTTGCATGGATTCCAAGATATACAGCAACTCATGGGTATTTCAGCCTAACGACCCACTGGTAATATCCCCCACTGAAGATGAAACTATTGCGCTTGTTATTGTTAAGCCAAACGCTGAATTTGATTGCTATATAGTCAAGGCGCTTGATGTATTAGATATGTATCGCGCACCACGAAAGATTGAATTAAATAAGAAGGTATTATACGAAGAAGACTTTATACAATTATGATTGATTTAAGAAACAGGCATTATGTTACTATTGCTATTAGAGCAGAAGATGGTGGAACAAGACCAATGGCGGGAGATATTGTTGAATCCAAAGGGATTCTATTTGCTGTAAAAAAGAGCACCGAAAGATGGATTACACTTACAGCGGTTATTAAAAACAAGGTAGAGTATATTGAGTGCTTAGCAAAATTCAAGCAAGACACCCCCGTTGAAATAACGGATTGGTATCCAACTCTAAGTGATTCGAATGTATATGTAAAGTATAAGGGTAATATAGTGTTTGTAGGGTACTATGAAGTTATTTCTTCCCACCCCTAGCACGACGGTCGCCCGGCATATCTGATTTAGAGCCTCTATTAACGGAGGCTTTTTTCATTACTATACCTTTCTTTGTGTGAGCGGCATCCTTACCATCTCCATTGCCATAAGTGCCTCTTTCGCGATTAATCTTAGTAAGCTCTACGCGCTTCTTAACCTGAGAAGCTTGTTTGTTATACTCTCTCTGATATGCCTGCTTTTTAGCACGAGCTTCTGGGTGCGTTGCGTAATACTGAGATGATTTACTTTTTGCCATGATGAGAGTGTTTACTTATGCTTTTCAGCTACTAATTTACACATTTTTATAAAGTATTTCTGGTCATAAACGTATTTCATGTAGTTTAAATCCTTATGGATTAACTGAATATTGCGTCTGACGTATCCTTTTTCGTTTTTAATCCTATCTATTGACACGGTCCCATTGTCGCTCTCTGCATCAAAATCTAGTGGCAATCCTGATAAGGCGCATACCTTACCCTGTTTGAGATATATACGCCAGACATATTCTATTGTAATATCCCATTCTTTATTACGCTCTACTGCCCTTCTCTTTTTAGCATCAAACCATCCAATAGGGATAAGCTGATACTTCTTCTTTCTAACGGAGCTTTTATAAGCGCAAGTCTTACAATTAGTCTTGTTCTTATTAGCTCTATTGTATTCGTATTTAGATGCGTATTTAGTTGCCTTTCCGCAAATCTGACAATACCTAATATATTCTACTTGTTCAGTCAAAATTATTTAGATTTTTGCTTTGGAGTTACTTTGATTCGCTCGCCCCATTTCATAGCATTTGTCCCGTAATTAAAAGGAACTCTTCCTTTATCATCAGGTTTCATTAAAGACTCTTTACTTGTTATAGCAGAGAAACCTTTACTATATGCTGCGGCTAATGCTACACCTAATGGAATATTGCCGAATACAGTTTGGTTCTTTGCATCATATTTAAACTTCTCAGGATTAGCTTTAATCTTAGCAAGCGCATCAGCTGCAGAAGCCGCAACGGCGTTAACTTCATCATTATAATCGTCTCTATGATGAGTCCAATCTGACAATCCCTCCTTATTTACTCCTAATTCTAATAGGCTTTTCCCTATTTTACTTGTAGAGCCATCTGCGTTACTTATAAGCGTGTCAAACTTAAATTGAACGTCACTTAATGATGGATTAGCATTTCTCATGCGGGTAGCCTTAGCTAATGTAGAACCTAGCATTTTTAATCCGATAGGAAATGATGATGTGCCAGCTTCTGATTCATTGTGAAATACGCCAAAGGCAACCTTTGCAATCAAGTTAGCCTCGTTTTTCTTTAGTCCAAGAATCTGCATTTGCTTTGATAAGTTATTATTCAAAGCTGTCATGAATTTTATTTCGTTTTCAGAACCGTTATTGGGCTTCTGGTTCATTGGGGTTAGCCCTTTGTTACCAATCTGCTGAGCGTTTATTTTTGCCACACTAGATTGAGCGGGTATATACTGAAGATTATCAGCCTCTTCTGGTTTAGTGTAGAATCTTTTGTCTACAATTTCTTTGCCCATAATAGAAGAAGGCGTATATGCGCTTTTAGCTGTATATGACCAAGGATAATCAGGTAGTTTTAATTTGTCTATACGTTGAACTACTGTATTTCCAGAAGATGAACCATGTTTGATTAATGGTACTCCATCTTTATCAAAGCCTACAACAATGCCCCTGTGCTCTACTTTTTCGTTATCATTTAATGTGTATTTTTTATTGCTGGACCTATCAAAATCATGTATTATTCCGGGTCTATCTAAACTTACATAAGTGCCTATTTGCATCTTACTGTAATCATTTTTCATAGACTCATTCCATACCTCTTTACCTCCTGCATCTAATACAGATTTTTTAGCATACCAAGCATCCTCTCTACTTGTAGGGTCATAAATTCCGTACAATTGCTGAGCTGTCGAAGCGGCAATTCTACTGCATCCATCCCCAACCTTAGTATGAAATTCAGTTGGACCATAATAAGTTAATCTTGGTAATACAGAACTAAGCTGACCTACAAGATTCTTTTTCTCTGGGCTTGGGGTAATTTGTGAGCCAGCATTTACCAATGTAGGCTGAACCACCTTTGGCGCTGTAGTCTGAGCTGTAGTAGTTTGTTCTATTACAGATTCAGGTGCAGTAACTGTGTCTAGGATAGATGCCATTTTATTTAAGAGCCTTTAACCCATTTTTTAGATGATGATGCTGTCTTGCTTGGGCTCCATTTAACTTTGTTTGCCCAATAAGCTGCCGACATTTTGCCTTTTGAAATGTTCTTTGCGTGGCGAGACTTAAAAGCTTCACGTTGACCAACAGTTTGATTAGTCTTAACGCCTGCTTGACCGAAACGTATAAGCTTAACCTTGTCGCCCTCTTTTGCTAGCACAACGTGAGATTTACCATTATGTGTATCACGCTTAGGCTTATTCACTCCCGATAAACCATAACGCTCTAATTTTGCTTTTATTGAGTCTCTTGATAACATTATGCTGTCTGAATTTTACTTGTCTTAACTGGAGCATTCATTGCTATTGTGTTATTCAATTCAATGATATTATCTGCACCGTATCTATGATTAAATCGCTTAAATACTGGGCTAGCCATAATCTTTTTATTATTTAAAGCTTTTTCCATCTTCTCTTTATCTAAATCCTCTCCAAAGGACTTAGTTATTCCGTTGTCATATAATAGCTGTCTTACGCCATATAAATCGCCATATTGCTCTGAAGTAAAATCAATAATATCCTTCTTCTTACTCATGTGTGCGTCATCTTCATAAGAAGGGTCTGCCTCTTTTGCTAATTCAACGAATTTATTCATTTCAGATATATTCAGACCAGCTCCAAATGGGGATTTACCTTTCTTAGATACAACAGAATCCCAATATTTAGCATTTACTCTATCAGATTCTAGTACACTATATTTTGTACGGAATAATTCTTTTGAAATAGCAGGATGCGATAATTCGTGTGCAACAACCTCTGGGAAATTGTTTTCTGCAATGTACACTTTATTGTCGCTTGGGGAATAATAATTCGAAACACCTTGATTTTCCTTATCTATTGTAACAGGAATACCAGCTATATTGCTCAATCGCTTATCTCTCTTCTCTTTAGCAACTGTGGTTTCGTATTTATTTTTTTGATAACCAGATGCCGCTCCGCCAATATATTGCTCAGGGAAATTAGATTGTCTTTTAGCGTATTCTGGAGATTTTATATAATCAGTTATACCCTTTTTTATCTTAGCTACATCCTTGGCATCAATCTTATTATCATTTATAGCAAACGCAAGAGTCATATAGTTATCTATGCCCTCGTCTGTTGTTGGATTATTGAAGTTAGGGTCATTTATAGCCTTACTTGCCAGAACCTTTATTTCTTCATCAAGCATAGCCTGCTTCATAGATTTACCCATTTTTTCTATTTCAGCTTGTAAATCGGATTGGCTCGTTTTTTTAGACTTTGGATTTTTGTCCATTAGCCTCATTTCTTCGGCAGCTTTTGTTACATCCAATAAACCTGTTTTATTTTCATTGGCAGGTTGGCTAGCTTGAATTTGAGAAGAAATTCTATCCGCAAATACTTTATTTGCTCCAATATATGAGACTTTATTGAGTACGCCACCCAGACTTTGAGCTAAAAATTGCTTGTCAGGAGACATACCACCATCTCTTTTGTATGGAGATATGAATGTAAAGTCAGTTGGATTTGATTGACCTGTAGAACCAACAGTCTGACCAGATTTATTGTCAGTGTCATCTATTAAATCTAATACATTCATGCTTATCTGATTTACTTCTTCTTAGCAGTCTTTGCCGCCTGCTTAAATTGCTTTGCAGTAGGAGCCCCTTTAGCCCCTACTTTTCTCATTTTTTCTCCAGAACCAGCTTCAATTCGTTTCCGCTTAGCGTGAATATTAGCGTATAACCCATTTTTCATATTACTTAAAAGTTAGGCGGTATAAAGTTTGCTCTACTAATCCATTGATTTCATCTAGGATGTTAGACAATGCTGAGTTGCCAAGTACGCACATTCTAGCTCCAGTAGAGATATACTCTTTAAATGAAGTTAAAAACGCAACAGGGGCATCCATTGTATATGGCTTAACTTCCATGTCGCAACCAACCATAATACGACCATAGCATCCTTGGTATGCTTCAATGAATTTATCCATCAAATCATTAAATCCATCATAGAACTCTCCCATAGCCTCGTGCTCTGCAAAAGAACTTGTTTGCCAATGAAATACCTTAGCTTGTGCTGATGCCTCAAGCATCTCGCATAGCAACTCTTCTTGTGGAGATTCTTTTTCTCCGCTTTCGCCAGCAGGCTGTGAGTAATCGCTCATTAGTGTTCCGAATGCTTGAGAAGCTCTTCTAGCTTTTTGCATTTCAATTAGATTCGCCATAGTAGTATTATTTTTCCAAAGTTACAATTATTTTTTCTTTTTATTTGCAGCCATGTGCTTAAACATCTGCACCTGCGCTTCACGCTTCTTGATACCAGCTAGTGTTTTAGCTGTGCCTAGATTTCTTCCTGTTGTTTTGGAGGTTAACTTGTAACCTCCTTTTACCTTGCGTATCATATCCTTATTTTTTACGGTCCTTGATTTCTTGTAGTTTACCTAAGACTCCTTGCACCCTTTGCAATTCCATAATTTTTTTATCGCCCTCTTTTTGCTGCTCTTCATAGAATTTCATGAATATCCGCTCTTGGTTAGCGATATACTTTTCTAGTCGCGCATCTGTCATTCCCTCTTTAGAAGCTTCTTCACTGATATTTTCAGCTTTCTCGTTTGCCTTATGGCTGATAGTTTTACCAATATTATCAATATCTCTATCTAATTTTCTAAGTGCTCCCTCATAAGATTTTTGAAGCGTTTCGTTGTTAACGGTTTGGACTTTGATTACAGTGTTAAGGATAGCTTCTGACATATTTCTTGAGCGACCATAGTAATCTTTATCCCCAGTAGCAGCCGCAATAAGATTCTCTCCCCATCCGTAGTATGGAGCTCCAAAGTTTCTTCCTGCAAATGCAACTCTATTCCAAAAAGCTTCTCCGTCCGTAACGGTCTTTTCTATGAAAGGTGTTTTTCCCGGGTCTGAAATAGGCATTCCACGGAAGTCTTTATCTGCCGCTAAGTTTACTATTGGTCCAATTAATGGGTCATTTACAGCAATAAATGTATGCTCATCATATTGCAATGGCAAGTACGTCGAAGCATCTTTTAGCCAATTGCTATCATATCCAGCATCATAAACTGAATATGGTGCTAAATAACGAGCCACGTTAACTTCTGTATCTCCAAACTTCATTGTAAGGGATATAGTAACAGGACCAATCTTAATCTTATTGGTATATGGTCTTTCTTCGCGGATTTTGCGTTCCTCCTCGTCTTCTCCAGATATCTTAGATGCAAGGGCTTGTGCAGCTAAATACATTCCAAGCGTAGCCATTAAATTCAATGGTCTGTCCTTAAATGAGTTATATAAGATACGAGCAGAGTCAGCCTTAAACTTAACGAATCTGTTTACCGTCTTAGATGCGTAATCGTAAGCCTTACCAACTGTATTATAGTTCTGCATGCTACCTGCAACAATCTTGATTGCTTCTTCGCGAGTCTTGCCGTAATCGTCCACCAAACTCTTATACAAAGCAACCTTGGCAACATCATCTGATTTACCATAAGACTCTGTAAGCATATCGTCTAAGTCAGATGCA
>JACCDI010806968.1_pt1 | contig 14546 bp, 13 predicted proteins | sample 7442791 | NCBI WGS metagenome assembly JACCDI01 (sample SAMN15323434, study PRJNA562643) | freshwater metagenome | isolation source: river surface water | place: USA:Blue River Watershed | collected 2017-08-15 | reverse complement strand
CGCTGCTAGGCGCCCTGCCTGCAAGTGCCAATGACAAGGTCATCACTGTTTGGGCCGATGAGTCTCGTGGTCCAAACCTAGAGAAGACCTTGGGAACCGTTGCCTCGCAGGCCGGTGGTGAGTGGGTTGCTGGTTACAAAGTTAAGGTTGTTACCTTCTCCAGCTTCGACGCACTAAAGACCGCTGTCGACAACGTAACAAAAGACGGACCTGACATCATCGTCGGTGCAAATGACTGGGTAGCAACAGGTGCAGCTAACGGAAAGCTCGCTGCCTATGTTCCTTCAGCAGCCGTCCGCAGCAACTTTAACTCCAACCAGTGGTTCGACCTTACATACAAGGGCAAGATTTACGGTGTTCCAGTTGACGTAAACAACGTTGCAATGCTCGTTAACACCAAGCTCACTGGCAAGAAGCCAACCACTCTCGGTGAGATGGTCGACTTCTACCTTAAGAACAAGACCAGCAAGGGTCTAGTTGCAGGTCTGTGTGTTGCAGGTGGTGGAATGTCATGGGGTGCTCACTCAATGCTCAGTGCTCTCGGTGGTGGTGCTTACCCAATCCGTAACGCTGTTGTTGACACCCGTCAGAACCCAGTACCAGCTACTGTTGCCACCAACATCGAGAAGTTCCTTCTTGACTCAAACGGCAAGAGCAATGGCTTCTTCCCAGCATCTGACACCGGTTGCAAGGACAACTTCCTAGCCGGCAAGGTCCCTTACGCCATCATTGGTAACTGGGAGTGGAAAGACTACGACGCTAAGGGCTTCTCAATGAACAACCTGATGGCTGTTCCTGGAGTAACCAAGGGTCGCTTCGGTGCTGCATTCGGTTCTGTATCTGCCGCAATGCTCACCTCCTTCGCTGAGAAGAACGGAAACGACGCAGCTGCTAAGTCACTGCTAGCCAACTTCTTCGCATCTGAGAAGGGCCAGGTTGCTTACCAGAAGTTCGAGCAGCGTCCACCAGCCAACAAGGCAGCTGCAGGCAAGTCCTCAGCCGCTCAGAAGGGCTTCGGAAGCGCAGCAGCAGCTGCATCTGTTCCACAGATCGGTGCAATCCTTAACGGTTCTGCCGGCAACCCTTCCTACTGGGATCTGCTTCCAGCTTTCTGGAACGACGTCCTAGTTAAGGGAGTAAAGCCAGGTGTGGCTGTTTCCAAGCTCAATGCTGCTTTCAAGAAGAACATTGTGAATGGAATGAAGAATCTCTAAATAAAGAGATCCAATGCTTCGGGGGCAGAGTAGTCTGCCCCCGAAGCATATTCATTTAGAACAAGTTAGATAAATGAAACTTTTCACCGGCAACAAGCTCGCAATCACAGCCAAGATCATCTTTGTCAGTATCACGCTGGCTCTTCTTGGGCTTCTTGCTCAGAGCGCATTTGCTTCCGGTGAGGGCGTAATCGCAGGATTTATTGCCTTATCAATGATTGCTCTCGCAATCGTCTACTTCTCGAAGATTTCAATTCCGATGAAGTTTTTCCTGCCTGGAATTTTGTTCCTAATTGCTTTCGTAGTTCTGCCCATTGCCTACACACTCGTGATGTCGGGCTTTCAATTCAAGACCGGAAACTACGTAGATAAACCAGTTGCGCTGGAAAGAATCATTGCTGATTCTTATGTTCCAGATGAGTCAGGTCTTTCCTTCGACGTGAAGGTCGGTCAGACGGATCAGGGTGAGATAGCCCTGCTGGCTACTGATTACATGGCAGGAGAGTATTTCCTCTCTACTCAAGAGTCATTCAAACCTCTTGATGTGTCAGAGGTAACCATCGATCAGGAACTCGGTATTGCGGTTGAGACCAGTGGCTTCACCGAGTTTGATAGTGCTACCTTGGCGAACAGAGTCGAAGAATTTGCCGCCTTGAAGTTTGCAGGCCCCGGGGAATTCTTTTTAGCCCTTGAGGGCTTCGAGGTTGCCATTCCATTCAAGCCTGGTCTGGTTTATGACGAAGCAACCGATAGTTTCACAAGCCTCATAACTGGAGCCAAGTACATTGACAACGGCCGTGGTAACTATGCCAATGTGGCAAATCCCGAGGAGCTGTTGAATCCAGGATGGCGATCACCAATTTGGTTTGAAAATTACTTCTCTCTGGTAACCGATGAAAAGGTGAGAGAGCCTTTCATAGCGGTCTTTATCTGGACAATGGTCTTTGCGACCTTGACGGTTCTGACTCAGTTCTCCCTCGGTCTTTTGGTTGCTCTGGCTCTAGACAGGCCGCTTATGGGTAGACGCTTCTATCGAATCGTCATAATCCTTCCCTACGCCGTCCCATCGATCATGAGCATTTTGATTTGGGGAGGTATGTTCGACACCGAGTTCGGTGCGATTAATGCGCTACTAGGTACCAAGATTGCGTGGTTCTTGGATCCGAATTTTGCAAGGGCAGCCGTAATCATCGTCAACCTCTGGCTTGGTTTCCCATATTTTTATCTGATTTCCAACGGAGCTCTCCAGGCCATACCCTCTGAGCTATCCGAGGCCGCTCGAATTGACGGTGCAAGCAATAGACAAATCTTCTGGCAGATCACTCTTCCGCTTCTGCTGAAGATTCTGACCCCACTTCTTATTGCCTCATTCGCCTTCAATTTCAATAACTTCAACTTGATATTCCTGCTCACGGGTGGTGGGCCAAGAAATGACTTGGATGGGGAAATAGCTGGTGCCACAGATATCTTGATCAGCTACACCTACAAGATTGCCTTTGGTTCACAGGTTCAGGATCTCGGACTGGCTTCGGCGATTTCGGTTGTCATCTTTGTCTTGGTGGCGGCAATTTCTCTCTATGGAATAAAGCGGTCCAAGGTATTGGAGGAGTTCATCTAATGAAATGGATTAAGGAAAATCTCTGGAGGCACAGCGTTGCCATTGCTGCAGTCCTCTTTGCCGCTTTCCCGCTCTACCTGGTAATTGTTACTTCCTTTGCATCCTCGGGATCGCTTCAGCTGACCTCTTTCATTCCAAATGAAATCTCCATGGTCAACTACGACAAGCTATTCAATGACCCAACAATTCCTTATCTGACCTGGGTCTGGAACTCTTTGCTAATTGCTGGCTCTGTTGCCCTTCTGTCCGTAGTGATTGGAGCGGCCAGCGCCTTCGCATTTAGCCGTCTTCGCTTCAAGGGCAAGAAGATGGGGTTGCAAGCACTTCTACTGATTCAAATGTTTCCAGCAATCCTGGCGATCGCCGCTATCTACCTGATCATGGAGGGCATCGGAAACTTCGCACCCGAGTTTGGGCTTGGAACTCAGCCAGGTCTGATTCTGGTTTATCTAGGTGGTGCGATGGGTGTAAACATCTGGCTTCTCAAAGGATTCGTTGATTCCATTCCGCTGGAGATTGATGAGGCGGCCAAGATCGATGGCGCCAGTGAAATGCAGACCTACTGGCAGATTTTCGTTCCCCTGGCCTCGCCTGTTCTAGCTGTGGTGACACTGCTGAGCTTTATTGGAACCTTTAACGAATACATCCTTGCCCGTTTGTTCCTAGTCGACATGGAGATCAGAACAGTCGCCGTTGGATTGCAGCAATTCGTGGCCGGCCAGTATTCAGAAAACTGGGGAGCATTTGCCGCAGGCTCAATTCTCGCTTCAATCCCGATTGTCATCATCTTCCTGTCACTACAGAAATACATTGTTTCTGGACTAGCCGGTGGAGCGGTTAAGGGATAGTTCTTTCAAAGTGGGGGCTGCGTGAAACGACATCTTCCGCTTTTATGTGCTCTTCTCCTCTCCAGCTGTGTTCCAGCTGAGGATTCGACTCAGGCTTTAGTTATTGATTTGCCGCAGTCAAAGCATGAACTTTTCACTGGGATTATTCAGAAGTTTGAAACGGATACTTCCAAAGGCGTCCTTCTAATTGATTCACAAACAGATCCGGACGCCCGACCCGCAGACCTACTCTTCACCGACTCCACATCCTTAGCGTCGCTAATTGCCCAGTCAAGAATTTCTCCGATAGACAAAGAGCTAGCAAGCGGTCTGCTTGATGGCGCAGTCGAAACTTTTTCCAAGGACAACGAGCTCTATGGAATTCCATTTAGTTTTGAAACTGTCGCATTGGTTTGTCATCGCGATCTTGTTTCAAGTCAACCTGCAAGCTGGGAGGAGCTGGTTGATAAAGGCTACAAACCCTCCTTCACTCCCGGTAATGCATTTGAAACCTTGTTTTATCTATCTGGATTTCAGCATTCAGTTTCTGCAGAGAATGGTTTAGTAATGGAGAAAGCTGATGCTCAGCAGCTGAACACATGGCTAGCCAGCCAAAGGGCAGTTTTCTCGGTTGCTGATTATTCAGAGGTGGTTGGGAAATTTTCTCAGAAGAACAGCAGCTGTTTGATAGCAGGACCTTGGATGGTAGCGGCACTGAGCGAATTTGACCTAATAGCTATCGAGCTTCCCCAAGTTGGACCGGGTGCCCCTTTAGCTCCCGCCCTTAGCCTCGGGCTGGCTCTTTCCAATGATTCAATGAACAAGGAACTAGCAGAGCGTTTTCTGAGGCTGCTTGCAAGCGAGGATTCCCAACGGCAGATTTATGAACTCTCGGGAGTGTTGCCAGCAACATCAGCCTTTACTTCCGAGATCTCAAACCCTCTACTCAGGGCCCTCCTTGAAAGTAATGCCGAAGTGTTTCCGGTCCCCGATCTGAGCGGTTCTTTTGCTGAGCTAGCAGCGCTGGAAGAGTTAATAACTGATTCCCTCGCTCGAAACGAGAACTTTGAAACAATCTACGCAAGGTATCTTGAGAAGCTAGGGGAAAAATAGGTATGGCTGTCCACGTTATGTCAGACGCACTTATCCATCACGATGGCTCTTCCTTGTATGTGCCTGAACAAAGGCCAAAGCTTGGGCAAAAAATAAAGGTCAGAATTCGAATTCACGACAGCTTTGGCGATGTTAAGCAGGTCCTTATTCGCCAGAGCGACTCCGGCGAAGCATTCGTCGGAGAGAAACTAAAGGTTTTTGCAAAGCGACACGGTTGGAGCTGGTACGAGGGAAGCATCACCCTTCACAATCCTCAGGTTCACTACAGATTCTTTATTGAGCTAAAAGGCAACGAGAGTTACTGGCTAAATGCCAAAGGCCTTCACGAACTTGATCAATCAGACAGATTTGACTTTAGGGTAAACACCTTTAATTCAGTTCCGAAGTGGGCAACGGGAGCGGTGTTGTATGAGATCTTTCCAGATACGTTTTCGAGAAGTGAACATGCTGATAGCAGGGAAACCCCAAGTTGGGCGCTTCCAAAAAAGTGGGGAGACAAAGTAATTCCTAAAGGACCTGGAGTCTCAACGCAGTTTTTTGGCGGAGATCTGAAGGGCATTGAAGAAAAACTTGAACACCTAAAGACTCTCGGAGTCACCATCGTCTACCTGACGCCATTCTTTGAAAGCCGTTCAAATCACCGATATGACGCAGCGAGTTTTGACTACGTGGATCCTGTGCTTGGTGGAGATGAAGCTCTTTCCAGTCTCGTCGCCAAAGCCCACGCTCTAGGCATGAAGGTGATGGGGGACCTGACGGCTAACCACACCGGTTCAAGTCATGAGTGGTTTGTTGCAGCACATAAAAATCCGCAGGCAAAGGAGAGCCAGTACTACTACTTCACTGAGAACAATCAGAAGTATGACGCCTGGTGGGGCTTCCCAACGCTTCCTAAGCTGAACTGGAACTCAAGCGAGCTCAGAAAGCTTTTTATTAAGGGTAAAAACTCAGTAGTTGGCAAATGGCTTAGGTCTCCTTTTGGACTCGATGGATGGCGGATTGACGTTGCCAACATGGCTGGGCTGATTCGCGAGGATGATCTAAATCAAGAGATTGCCAGTGAGATCAAGAAAACCATGCAGGAAGTTTCAGAAGAAACTTTTTTGGTAGGCGAATTCACCGCGGATGCCTCAACCAGAGTGATTGGCGATAACTATCAGTCAGCGATGACGTACTCCAATTTCACCAGACCAATCTGGCGCTGGCTGTGGAACCCTAAGGAAAAAAGAGAAGAGAAGCAGATTGGTGTTGGACGACAAGGCATAACTGCTACTCAGATGATTGAGCTCCACAAAGAGTTTGCTTCAACTTTCCCCTGGCATGTGAGACTGCACAACCTAAATGCCCTTGATACTCATGACACAGGCAGATTTAAAACCTTTGCTATTCCCTCTTCTCAAAGAGTTGCTGCAACCCTTCAATTCACTCTTCCAGGCATTCCGATGCTATTTGCAGGGGACGAGTTTGGACTGGATGGCACAACCGGTGAAGAATCCAGGACGCCCATTCCTTGGAATGGTGAGCGAAAATCAGATACCTCCATGATTTCTTTCTATACCGATCTCGCCAGACTGAGAAAAAAGCATCGGGCTTTAGTGGATGGATCAGTGCGTTTTATTTACTCGTCTAAGGAAGCGCTGATGTTCACAAGAGAGAACAAAACAGAGACAATTCTGGTTTGCGTTTCGCGCGGTAGGGACAAAAAGATTGAGCTTCCAAAACACACAGTTGCATTTCCAGAAAGAGCGGAAAACCTACTCGGCGGTGGAAAGCTAAAAGTTACATCGGGAAAGTTTGCCTACGAGGCTAAGGCGCTGGACACACAGATATGGCGTTTGCCTAGCCCTGTTCGCTAGTGCTAATCTGTCTCGGTTACATCGCCCCGATAGCTCAGTGGTAGAGCACTTCCATGGTAAGGAAGGGGTCGACAGTTCAATCCTGTCTCGGGGCTCGATCGATTAGATCTGGCGGGGTAGCTCAGGTGGTTAGAGCGCACGGCTCATAATCGTGAGGTCGCGGGTTCGAGCCCCGCCCCCGCTACGCCAGAACCCCAACCCTCAGATGCTTGAGGTTTTCTAAGTATTTGATGCCTTCGACTTCGTTGAATTCAAGTTCGTAGTTCTCTAGTTTGAATCTATTTCTCAGAGGCATAAATTTCTTAAGAAATGCTTTGGCCTCGTACTCAGCCAAGTTCATACCAAGACAGGTGTGTGGTCCATAGCCGAAGGCTAGGTGGGGCTTTCTTCCCCTCTCCAGGTTTACCTCATCCGGCGAATCCCACTCAGTGGGGTCGTGATTAGCTGAGGCAAAATGCAGGCGCAGGTACTCAGGATTCTCAGGGTTGAATGTTTTTGGATTAATTCTTTCAATCGCGGGTAGCGGCGAGAGAAATCTGAGCATCTCGTTGATGAGATTTCTTTCTAGCTCTGGCTGGGTCGCAATTTTGTCTGCGTCTTGCGGGACTTTCAGCAGGTGCCACATCATTCCTGAGATTAGTTTGATTACTGTGTCTCTTCCTCCAGCTAGAAGCACTCCCGCGTATCCCTTAAATTCAGACTCAGTGATTTTTTCTCCGGAAGGCCGCATAGCTCTGAGCTGACCCCAAATGTCATCCGATTCTTCTGGTTCTGAAAAAACTCGATTTAGATACTCGTGCAGAACCGCGCCATCTCTTGTTGGCCCAGCAGCAGTCCAAACATCCGGACCCCAGGAGATCCATTCATCTTTGTCTTGGGGGCGGGCGTAGATGATGCTGAGGCAGCCCACTACGAAGGGCAGCGCCAAATCGTCATAAACATCGAAGCTCTTTTTGTTTTGGAGCAGATTGTTTAGAAGATCTTCTGCAGTTTTTTCAAACTCAGGCAGCAGGGCTTCAAGCTTGGGCCTGAGGAACACTGATTGCACCGCGTGCCTGTAGTCAGTGTGCTTGGGGGGATCAACCTCAAGGGGAATTTGCCGGTAGTCCCTGACATCCCTATCGCCCTGAAGATCGCTCGAATAGTTCTCATGGTCCTTGGCCGCTGTCCTCACAGCCTCGTAGCCGACGATGTTTTTATGAGCTTCCTTAGTGAAGGCCTTCATAATTTCCCCTTTACTAGGCAAGAGATTACCCTTTACATATGGTGAACCAGGCACTCGAGGGCAAGCGTTATCCCAGAACCGCCCCCTACCTAGTTGGTAGGGAGAAGCTTCGGGAGTTTGCCAAGGCAACCATGCTGGACGAGGCACTCCTTGGCGAAGATGTCGTTGCTCCCACCACCTTCCCAGCTGTGATCCAGGAGCAGAGCTTGAAGCTCGTCATAACTGACCCGGAGGCGGGACTAGATTTTTCGAGGGTTGTTCACGGTGAGCAGAGATTTGTTTACACAAGAGCGATAGTCGCCGGGGATGAGCTAACCAGCGAGCTGAGTGTTGCTTCGATAAAGACCCTCGGTGGCAACCAGATGATTACTTTCAACACTGAGATTTTTGATGCCCAGAACCAGTTGGTCTGCACGGCCATTTCAACCCTCGTGGTGAGAGGTGACAATGCCTGAGATCAAATCGCTAACCATTGGCCAAGTTGTCGCAGAAAAAGTTTTCAAAATAACTCGCGATTCTCTGGTGAGATACGCAGGAGCATCTGGAGATTTCAATCCAATCCACTATCGAGATGATGTTGCCAAGTCTGTCGGTCTGCCTGGTGTTCTAGCGCACGGCATGCTCACCATGGGAGCCTCTATCTCGCCGGTTATTGCCTGGGCTGGATCACCAGCAGCAGTTGTTGACTACTCAGTTAGATTCACAAAGCCAGTTGTCGTTCCCCCGACCGGATACGCGGAACTCAAAGTGGTTGCGACTGTTGGTCTGATAGAAGAGGAAAACTCCAGAGTCAGAATTGATTTGACAACAACATTTGAGGAAAACACTGTGCTTGGCAAGGCTCAAGCCTGGGTGAAGCTTTCATGAGTGGTGTAGTGCCACTTGCCCAGCTAACAACTATGCGCGTTGGCGGAGTGCCAAAGGAAATTGTTCGCTGTGAGACTTCCCAGCAGCTATACGAGGAAGTTTCCAACTCAATCAAAAATCATGAACCATTTCATGTTCTAGCGGGGGGCTCAAACACCGTCTTTGCGGACGAGCTTTCTGAACTGAAGGTCATTCACATAGTTTCCAAGGGGATAGACGTTCTGCGCGAATCAGACTCAGAAGTCATTCTCAGAGTGCAGGCTGGCGAGGATTGGGATGAATTTGTTTCCTGGTGTATCGAAAGAGGTTATGCGGGGATTGAGGCGATGAGCGGAATTCCCGGCAGCGTTGGTGCAACACCAGTTCAAAACGTCGGGGCCTATGGTCAAGAGGTTTCGCAGGTAATTGTCGCAGCGGAATTTTTCGATTACGAGACCCTCAAGTCAGAGCTAAAGCCAGCAAGCTTCTTTAGCTTCGCCTATCGAGACAGCGCACTTAAGCATGGAGTTCGAGGCGTTATTGGATTCGTGGACTTTCGACTCAAGAAGCTGGGCGGCCTCTCGGTTGCTATGGCATCGGGTCAAATAACCAATCACTTGAAGGCCGAGTACGGCTCACAGCTGCCCCTGAAGACAGTTCGGGAGACGGTGCTGACCCTCAGATCTCAGAAGGGAATGGTTGTCAGTCAGGATGATCCAAACTCTGTTTCCTGCGGGAGTTTTTTCACTAATCCAGTTGTTTCACACGCCAAATCACTTGAGTTTCCAAAGGAAATGCAGATGTGGAACATGGAGGATGGCCAGGTAAAGCTGTCAGCCGCATGGCTTATTGAAAATGCGGGAATTGAAAAAGGATTTTCACTTCCATTTTCAAAAGCTGCAATTTCAGCAAAGCACACACTGGCGATAATCAACCGCGGCGGTGCGACCAGCACGGAAATTCTTGAACTTGCTCGATATGTTCAAGAACGGGTAGCGGCAAGGTGGGGAATCAATCTAATTCCTGAACCGAATCTGATTGGTTTCTAGGAAAAGAGTTTTTGCAGTCTCTGGATTCCTTCCAGGAGCTGCTCGTCACTCAGTGCGTAGGAAAGTCTAAAGAATCCACTTGGACCAAATGCCTCTCCAGGCACCACTGCCACCTCAGCTTCTTCGAGAACAAAGTCAGCCAGTTCAAGTGAAGAGTTAAATTTTCTTCCCCTGATTTCTTTTCCGAAAAGTCCGGTCACATCCGGATAGACATAGAACGCTCCCTCTGGAGTCGGTGTGACCATGCCGTTTATTTTGCTCAGCTCAGCAACCGCAATCTTTCTTCTTCGGTCAAACGCCTCACGCATTTTCTTCACTGGCTCTTGATCTCCAGTGAGCGCGGCAATAGCGGCACGTTGAGAAATGTTTGAGACGTTGGATGTCAGATGTGACTGCAGGTTAGCTGCGGCTTTTGCAGCATCGGCAGGTGCAATCATCCAACCAAGTCTCCAACCAGTCATGGCGTAGGTCTTAGCAAGACCGTTGACCATGATTGTTCTATCGACAAGCTCAGGCACTACCTCAGTGATTGAGTAAGCCTTACCGCCGTCATAAACCAGGTTTTGATAAATCTCATCTGTCACTACCCACAGGTCTTCTTTAGAGAGCACCCACTTACCAATTGCAGTGATTTCTTCCTTGGAATAAACAGCACCGGTTGGATTCGAAGGTGAGCACAGAAGAAGTGCTTTAGTTCTGTCTGTGTACTTAGCCTCTAGCTGCGCGGGTGTGACCTTGTAGTTCTGATCACTTCCGGCAAAGACATCAACCTGCTTACCTCCAGCAAGCTTGATAGCCTCGGGGTAGGTGGTCCAGTAGGGAGCAGGAACTAAAACCTCATCGCCCTTATCAACAATCACCGCAAAGGATTGGTAAACAGCCTGCTTGCCACCGTTGGTAACAATCACCTGTGAGGCATCTACCTTGGTGCCAGAGTCTTGAAGCGTCTTTTGAACAATCGCCTCGCGAAGCTCCGGAAGACCTACCGCCTGGGTATAACGGTGGTTCTTAGGATCTCTGGCGGCCTTGACGGCAGCCTCAACGATATGGTCGGGGGTGGGAAAGTCCGGTTCCCCAGCTGCATAAGTAATGACTGGCTTCCCCTGGGCAATCAGGGCCTTAGCCTTAGCGTCGACCTTGAGGGTGGCGCTCTCGGCTATGGCCGCGATGCGGGAGGAGATTCTGGGGTGAGGCATAGTGCCAGAATACTTGTGAAATGGCCTCTGTGGGGCCCATCGGCATTGCGCCTAGGGGCCATTTAGCCTAAAATTTGACCAGTTGACATCTGCCGAAAACTAATCTGGCAAAAATCACAATCCTAGAAAACATACTAGAAGTGTGTCTTGCGCCGGTGGCTCTTGAAACCAAGCCTCGAGCCAGTTCTTGGTTGATGGCGATGGCAACTTTAGGGCGGTAGTTCAATTGGTAGAGCAGCGGTCTCCAAAACCGCAAGTTGCAGGTTCGAGTCCTGTCCGCCCTGCGACTAAAGAAAGGTCAGAAGTGGCAGAAGAAAACGAGAGAGCCGCAGAGGATCTGGTTGAAAAGGCCAAGGCGGATAGCGCCAAAGCCAAAAACCCGATTCAACGCGTTTCGCTGTTTATCAGACAGGTATTGGCTGAGCTCAGCAAAGTAACAAAGCCGACCAGAACAGAGCTGATTAAGTTCACCGGCGTTGTTCTTGCCTTCGTAGCAGTGGTGATGGTACTCATCTCCCTGCTCGACTGGATCTTCCTAAACGTAGTGACCTTCGTATTTTCAGACTAAGAGGTAAATAGGTGTCAGAACTAAATTTCAGTGACGCTCCAGTGGGCGAGCCACTAGAGATCGCCGAGCCACCAGTTGACGAAAACGTTGACCTGGATGCTCAAGATCTGCTAGCCGCCGAGGAGGAAGCCACTCACGAGCTGGATGGTTTCCAAGTCGAAGAGGCTACGGAGGTAACGCGCGAGGAAGCCGAAGATCTTTCAGAAAAAACTGAAGCATCTGATGACCCTTACCGCACCTTCCGCGAGGAACTGCGAAAGCAGCCTGGTAAGTGGTATGTCGTTCACTCCTATGCCGGTTATGAGCGCAGGGTGAAGCAGAACATCGAAATCAGAAAGCAGTCGCTTGCTGGTGGAGATCAGGTTTACCAAATCGAGGTTCCAATGGAAGAAACCATTGAAATCAAGAACGGTCAGCGCAAGCTAGTGACCAAGGTGAGAATCCCTGGCTACGTGCTAGTTCGTATGGACATGACCGAGGAAAGCTGGGCGCTGGTTCGTCACACCCCAGCAGTCACCGGCTTTGTTGGTAACTCTCAGGCTCCAACACCACTAAGACCTAACGAAGCATTTGAAATGCTCAAGCCTCTATTTACTCCGCAGGAGAGTGAAGAGGTTGCACAAGTCAAGGCAAGCGGCAAGAGCTCTTCTGGCGCTAAGGCCAAGTCGATCCCGGTCAAGATTGACTTCCAGGTTGGCGAGAGCATTTTGATCAAGGACGGCTCATTTGCCGGCCTTCCAGGCACTATTTCGGAGATCAAGCCAGAGTCTGGCAAGGTCACCGTATTGGTTTCGCTCTTTGAGCGAGAGACACCAGTGGAACTGTCCTTTGACCAGGTCGGTCCACTGAACTAAGGAAAGAAAAGGAAATGGCACCCAAGAAGAAAGTCACCGGACTGATTAAGCTTCAGATCCAGGCAGGCGCTGCTAACCCAGCACCTCCTATTGGACCTGCGCTAGGTCAGCATGGTGTAAATATCATGGAGTTCTGCACCGCCTACAACAATGCCACCGCAGATCAGCGCGGCAATGTTGTGCCAGTGGAGATCACCGTTTATGAAGACAGATCGTTCACCTTTATCCTCAAGACCCCACCAGCCTCTGAGCTAATCAAGAAGGCAGCTGGAGTTAAGAAGGGGAGTGCAACTCCTCACACCGATAAGGTAGCGAAGCTCTCCTGGCAGCAGGTGGAGTCAATTGCGCAGACCAAGATGTCTGACCTAAACGCAAATGACCTTCAGGCAGCCGCCCACATCATCGCGGGCACCGCTCGCTCAATGGGCATCACCGTAGAAAAGAACTAGTAACCAAATAGCTCGTGGGTGGGGTAAAGCGCCCCTTCAAACCACGGACTGTGACCGAAAGGAAAAGCAGCGATGTCAAAGCGCTCAAAGGCTTATCAAGAAGCCGTAAAGAAACTAGAAGCAGGACGCTTCTACTCAGTGACCGAGGCAGCAGCCTTGGCAATCGAAACCGCAGGCAAGAAGACCAACTCAACAATTGAAGTTGCTCTAAAGCTTGGAGTTGACCCTAAGAAGGCCGACCAGATGATCCGTGGCACTGTCTCTCTGCCACACGGAACTGGAAAAACCGCACGCGTGATTGTGTTTGCAAATGGTGCCGCAGCAGACGCAGCCAGAGCAGCGGGAGCCGACGAGGTCGGAAGCGATGAGCTAATCGCCAAGGTCGAAGCCGGCTGGACCGACTTCGATGCAGCGGTTGCAACTCCAGACCTGATGGGCAAGGTTGGAAAGCTGGGTAAGGTACTTGGTCCTCGTAACCTTATGCCAAACCCAAAGACTGGAACCGTGACGATGGACACTGCAAAGGCGGTGACCGACATCAAGGGCGGAAGAATTGAGTTCCGTATTGACAAGCAGTCAAACCTTCACTTCATCATTGGTAAGGCGCACTTCTCAGCTGACAAACTGGCCGAGAACCTCTCTACCGCAATGGATGAGGTCGTAAGACTGAAGCCATCGACGGCTAAGGGCAAGTACATCCAGAAGGGTGCTGTTTCAACAACCTTCGGACCTGGAATCCCACTAGACGTTTCGGTCTACTAAAGATCTAAGCCACCTGTAAAGCGCCAGTGTGCTTGCGCAATCATCTTGGTTGTAAGCAATCACCTGGCGCTTTATGTTTTCGGCGCTCGCCGGATTAGTTTCAAGCGCAGTTAGGTATTGGTCATACGCATCCATGGAGCCCTTGGCTTCCTTTACTTCAGATACCCTTTTGAAGCTGTAGTAGTTCTCCAGCAGCTTGATGCTGTAACCCTCTTGGGAAACCATTAGGGAGTTTTTGACCAGTTTGTAGAGGTCGAAAAAGTAATTTCCTTCCAGCAGTTCCTTTACAGCCGTCTCATAGATGCCGTGTCTTTCGGCAAGTCGTTTGAGGGCAACCTGCTCATATGAGGCGTAGTGATAGACCTTCATTTCAGGGAATGCCTGGACGCGATTGAGAAGATCGTGCATGAATTTGTCAAAGGATTGCTTCTCGTCCTCTCTGCTATCAGACCAGAGCCAATGAAACTGCTCACCTTTGTCTAGTGATGTGTATCCAAAGAGATATTCCAGACCTCCGGGTTCAGAAAAGAACGTAAAGCCCTCGAGGTCAAAGAAAATGTCGCCGCTGTTAGGTTCTGGGAGTTTAGAGAGCTCTTCTAAATTGGTTATTTCAAAGATGTGCTCTCCAGTGTCATAGGTGTGCTGCTGGAGTCTTGCTTGCCTTGCGAGTTTTTCAATTTGCTGCTCTGAGAGCTTGTCGGTACTGCTTGAGAACTCAGCAAGCTGCCTAACTGTCTTTATCCCTGATCGATGAAGTGATTCAATTTGTGGCTTGGTAATGCCCGCTACTAACTGAAGATGGTTTAGCTCCGCCCTCATGTGCTGACAGAGATCCGGATACTCACAGATGTCGCAGTAGGTGGAAGCCTCACAGACCAAAGTTCCTAGGTCTTCTATTCGCTGAGGTCTTTTGTCGATGAGCTCAAAGATTTGCTCGATAAAGGGATTTCTTTCAGAAATCATCTGATG
>JACCDI010717065.1_pt1 | contig 14547 bp, 12 predicted proteins | sample 7442791 | NCBI WGS metagenome assembly JACCDI01 (sample SAMN15323434, study PRJNA562643) | freshwater metagenome | isolation source: river surface water | place: USA:Blue River Watershed | collected 2017-08-15 | reverse complement strand
TCAATTAAGGTTTTAACTAACTCTGGCCTTGGAAAGCGTTGGCGATTGCCTGTGCCAATGATGATTAATTCAGGCCTGAGAGCTGCCATTTGGGTGAAATTGGCTGTTGCTAGCTCATCAAACGATTTAACGGGCCACTCTTCAATGCTGCCATCAGAGCTCAATAAAACAGCATGACTGTAGGGGGTCTTATTGATTTCGACGTAGCCATCCCCATAACCGGTGATCGTGTTGGCTCCGGAATGGGGGTCAGATTGAAGCTTCACATGGACTCTCTGTCATAATTATGTGGATTATAGCCAGCTGTTTTTTCCTAGATTTCAAGAACTTAACCTGAATTTATTGTGAAACCAATCCTAAAGTCCGAAAAACTCAATGAAGTCTGCTACGACATCCGCGGACCAGTGCTGGAGCTTGCCCAGCGCATGGAGGAGGAGGGGCACAAGATTATCAAATTAAACATTGGTAATGTAGGGGTCTTTGGCTTTGACCCTCCTGAAGAGATTCAGTTAGACATGATTCGCAATTTGAGTAATGCCTCGGCCTACTCTGATTCCAAGGGAATTTTTGCCGCACGCAAGGCAATCATGCAGTATTGCCAAGAAAAAGGTATCCAAGGCGTTGCCTTAGATGACATCTATACCGGTAATGGCGTTTCTGAGCTCATTGTCTTGTCAATGAATGCCTTGCTTAATAATGGTGACGAAGTGTTAGTGCCCGCACCTGACTATCCACTCTGGACTGCTGCAGTGAGTTTGTCCGGGGGCACCCCAGTTCATTATCTTTGCGATGAGTCCAAAGAGTGGGCCCCAGATTTGGATGACCTGCGAAAAAAAATCACCCCAAAGACTAAAGCAATTGTGGTGATTAACCCAAACAATCCAACGGGTGCAATTTATTCCAAGGAAGTTTTACAAGAAATTACGGCGATCGCTCGTGAGCACGGCTTGATTTTGTTTGCTGATGAGATCTACGACAAGATGCTTTATGACCAAGAGAAGCACATCTCCTTGGCATCCCTTTCAACAGATGTTGTGGTTATCACCTTTAATGGTTTATCAAAAAACTATCGTTCTTGCGGTTACCGTGCTGGCTGGATGATTGTGTCTGGTGATAAAGAGATGATTCGGGATTACATTGAAGGCCTCAATATGCTCTCCTCAATGCGTCTTTGTGCCAATGTACCTGGTCAATATGCTATTCAAACTGCACTTGGTGGCTATCAAAGCATTAATGATCTTGTGGCTGAGGGTGGCCGTTTAGCTAAGCAACGTGATTTAGCTTGGAAATTGATTACTGCAATTCCGGGGGTGACTTGTGTCAAACCAAAATCTGCCCTTTATTTATTTCCAAGGCTGGATCCTGAAATTTACCCAATCAAGGATGATCAGCAATTTGTAGCTGATCTATTAAAAGAAGAGAAGGTGTTATTGGTTCAGGGCTCTGGTTTTAACTGGGGCAAGCCTGATCACTTCCGTGTAGTGTTCTTACCTCATGAAGATGTGTTGACTGAAGCTATTGGTCGTCTAGCACGTTTTCTGGAGCGTTATCGTCAAAAGCATAGTCGTCAAGCGACTAATTAAACCGCAACAAAGGCATCATGAAACCGATTCAAGTTGGTCTATTAGGTATTGGCACAGTAGGTGGGGGTGTATTTACTGTTCTCGAGCGTAATCAAGATGAAATCACTCGCCGTGCGGGTCGCGGCATTCGGATTAATACCGTTGCTGATCTCAATGTAGAGCGTGCAAAAGAATTAGTGAAAGACCACGCACAGGTAGTAAGTGATGCACGTCCTGTCATTAATAATCCTGAAATTGACATTGTGGTTGAGCTTATTGGTGGCTATGGTATCGCTAAGGATTTAGTTCTTGAAGCGATCGCTGCAGGCAAGCATGTTGTTACTGCAAATAAGGCTTTGATTGCCGTTCATGGCAATGAAATTTTCAAGGCAGCCCATGACAAAGGTGTCATGGTTGCATTTGAGGCGGCAGTTGCTGGTGGTATTCCAATTATCAAGGCATTGCGCGAAGGTTTAACTGCCAATCGAATTGAATGGATCGCCGGAATTATTAACGGCACAACAAACTTCATTCTTTCGGAGATGCGTGATAAAGGTTTAGATTTTGCAACGGTATTAAAAGAAGCGCAGCGCTTGGGTTATGCAGAAGCGGACCCCACCTTTGATATTGAAGGGGTGGATGCTGCTCACAAAGCAACCATCATGAGTGCGATTGCATTTGGCATTCCCATGCAGTTTGAAAAAGCTCACGTGGAAGGAATTACTAAGCTTGATGCGATTGATATTAAATATGCTGAGCAATTGGGCTATCGCATTAAGTTACTTGGCATCGCCAAGAAAACAAATACTGGTGTAGAGCTTCGGGTTCATCCAACCTTGATTCCAGCTAAGCGTTTAATTGCAAACGTTGAAGGTGCTATGAATGCGGTACAAGTATTTGGTGATGCAGTTGGCACCACACTTTACTATGGTAAGGGGGCTGGCTCAGAGCCTACGGCTTCTGCCGTGATTGCTGATCTAGTCGATATCACTCGTCTCTTGGGCGCGAGTCCTGAGAACCGCGTTCCCTATTTGGCTTTCCAGCCTGATGCTGTGCGTGATATTACGGTCTTGCCGATGGGTGAGATTACCACTAGCTACTACTTGCGCTTGCGTGTAGCTGATCAAGCTGGCGTTTTGGCTGATATCACCAAAATCTTGGCGGCTCATAGTATTTCTATTGATGCGCTTTTGCAAAAAGAGGCGGATGAGGGAGAGAGTCAAACTGACTTGGTTGCTTTGACTCATGAGACTAAGGAAAAGCATATGCTTGCCGCAATAGCGGAAATCCAAAATCTCAAGACTGTAGCTGGCGAAGTTGTCAAAATCCGTTTAGAAAATTTATCTTAAACTCATCGATGCGCTACCAATCAACTCGAGGCAATAGCCCACAACAATCTTTCCTAGAAATTCTGCTAGGTGGCCTAGCACCAGATGGTGGTTTGTATTTGCCGATTGAGTATCCACAGGTCAGTAAAGCGCAGCTAGACTCGTGGCGTGGTTTGCCTTACGCGGATTTGGCCTATAAGATCTTGAGTTTGTATTGCGATGACATTCCTGAGAATGATTTACGCGCTTTATTGCGTAAAACCTATACCGAGCAAGTCTATTGCAATGGTCGTCCAGAAGATAATGCAAAAGACATTACCCCACTGCATTGGCTGGGTGAAGAGAAGGGTACGCGCATTGGTTTGTTAAGTCTCTCTAATGGCCCTACCTTGGCATTTAAAGATATGGCCATGCAGTTGCTTGGAAATCTCTTTGAATATGCCCTAAAGAAAAATGGTCAGAAGCTCAATATTTTAGGTGCAACTTCTGGTGATACAGGCAGCGCAGCTGAATACGCAATGCGCGGCAAAGAAGGTGTGAAGGTATTTATGCTCTCGCCACGAGGCAAGATGAGCGCCTTTCAGTCGGCTCAAATGTATTCTTTGCAAGATCCCAATATCTTTAACTTAGCAGTTGCGGGCGTATTTGACGATTGCCAAGATATTGTCAAGGCAGTGAGTAATGATCATACCTTCAAGGCAGCCAATCAAATAGGTACAGTGAATTCGATTAACTGGGGTCGTGTTGTCGCGCAAGTGGTTTATTACTTCCAGGGTTATTTGCTAGCTACTAAGTCGAGCACAGAGAGGGTGTCTTTTACTGTGCCATCAGGTAATTTTGGCAATATCTGTGCTGGTCATATTGCTCGTATGATGGGTTTACCAATTGAGCACTTAGTGGCGGCAACCAATGAGAATGATGTTCTAGATGAGTTTTTCCGAACTGGCGTTTATCGTGCGCGCAAGTCTGCTGAAACCTTGCACACTTCAAGTCCATCTATGGATATTTCAAAGGCGAGTAATTTTGAACGTTTTGTTTTTGATCTGATGGGTCAAAATGGCCCATCAACTGCTGCAATGTTCAAGCAAGTCGATCATGCTGGCGGCTTTGATATTTCCAAAGATGCTGTTTTCAATGAGATTGCTAAGTATGGATTCCAGTCCGGCCGGAGCACTCATCAAAATCGCTTAGAGACTATTCGCAATATTTATGAGCAATATGGCGTGATGATTGATACGCACACTGCTGATGGTGTCAAAGTTGCTCGTGAGCATTTGCAGGCAGGTGTACCGATGATTGTTTTAGAGACTGCCTTGCCTATTAAGTTTGAAGAAACGATTGAACTGGCCTTGGGTCGTCCGGCAGAATGTCCCCCAGCATTCAAAGATATTAAGTCTAAGCCCCAGCGTGTTGAGAATATCGATGCCGATGTTAATCAAGTTAAAAACTTTATTACCTCTCATCTTAATTAACTTTCAAAAGCACTACTATGAATAAGCCACCGATGTTGACCGCTCAGCAGGCTTTAGATCACTTGCTATTGCATGCGCAAGCCGTTACTGAGAGTGAGAATGTCCCGATGCAAGCTGCGCTTGGTAGGGTACTTGCTCAGCATGTTGATAGCTTGGTTGACGTCCCGCCACTAGATAACACCTCAATGGATGGGTATGCCGTCCGAACTGTGGATACAAAAGCTCCTGGAACTGTACTTAAAATTGCGCAACGCATTCCGGCAGGATCTATGGGAACTCGGCTTGAGCCAGGTACTGCTGCCCGAATCTTTACTGGCGCCCCAGTTCCCCCTGGCGCAGATGCTATTGTGATGCAAGAAGATTGCGTTATTGCTGAGGGAGCAAGTGATCAGGTGCAAATTAATACTGTACCAACTTGTGGGCAATGGATTCGCAGAAGAGGTGAGGATCTCACCGCTGGAATAACAGCCTTGTTTGCTGGCACCTTCTTGCGTCCTCAAGAATTAGGCGTTGCTGCTTCTGCTGGTCTGACGCATTTAAATGTAAAGCGTAAGGTTAGGGTGGCTGCATTTTTTACTGGTGATGAGCTTTCTCTACCGGGTGAGCCACTTAAGCCGGGTGGAATCTACAACTCCAATCGTGATACTTTATTAGCTTGTATTAAATCCCTTGGTTGTGATGCTACCGATTTTGGAATCGTTCCCGATAGTATTGAGGCTACTAAAGAAACACTCCGTAAGGCCAGCAAAGATCATTACCTGATCATTACCTCAGGTGGCGTCTCCGTTGGCGAGGAAGATCATATCAAGCCAGCTGTTACTTCTGAAGGTAGGTTAGATCTCTGGCAGATTGCCATCAAACCTGGTAAACCTTTGGCTTTTGGTGCCGTGCGCAAGCCAGATTCAAGTGGCAATAACGCCAATCCGGAAACTTGGTTTATTGGTTTGCCCGGCAATCCAGTATCTAGTTTTGTGACATTCCTCTTATTTGTACGTCCATTTATTCTGAAGTTACAAGGGCGAGATGCTCGTGCACCACAGTCTTACCCTATGCGTGCCGACTTTGATTGGCCTAAAGCAGATCGTCGCAATGAGTTTTTGAGGGTGAAGATAAATGCGCAGGGTGGTTTAGATTTATTCCCCAATCAAAGTTCGGGGGTACTCACCAGCGCTTCATGGGGTGACGGTCTAGTTGACTGCCCACCTGGGGCAACATTTAACACTGGGGATATGGTGAAGTACATTCCATTTGATGCACTTCTCTCATAATCGTATTACGATTCTTATATGAAACTCGAATTACGATTCTTTGCTTCCCTGAGAGAGGGTCTTGAGCTTTCTGGTGAGAGTATTGCTGTGCCATTGGATGTAAAAACTATTGCTGACTTAAGATCACACTTGATTGGTCGAGGAAGTCCTTGGTCTGAAGTGTTGGCCGGTCATAAAGTAATTCGTTGTGCCTTAAACCAGGAGATGGTTAAAGACACAACCTTGCTAGAAGAGGGTGCTGAAGTCGCTTTCTTTCCTCCTGTTACTGGTGGCTAAGATGCAAAGTGACCTTATCCGAATTCAGGAAGCAGACTTCGACTTATCGGCGGAAGTAAAGGCACTTCGCCAAGGGGATCCTCGTGTAGGTGCGATAGTGACTTTTGTTGGCACCGTCCGAGATATGAATGATGGTAGTCAGGTAAAGGGTATGACGTTGGAGCACTACCCTGGCATGACTGAAAAAGCCTTAGTGGAAATTATTTCCCAAGCTAAAGCTCGTTGGGATATTTATAAAACCCTGGTCATTCATCGTGTTGGACCTCTACTTCCTGAAGATCAAATTGTCTTGGTAGCAGTGACTAGTGCTCACAGAGGTGAAGCTTTTGCTACTTGTGAATTTATCATGGATTATCTAAAAACAGCGGCACCATTTTGGAAAAAAGAAGAAACTCCAGAGGGCTCAAGATGGGTCGATGCGCGCGTAACTGACGATGCCGCAATCGCGCGTTGGAATAATAACTAGGATCTTAAGATCATGCTAACTGATGAGAAAAAGGCCTTAATAGAGGCTGAAGAGCGATTTAGGCATGAGTTGCGGCAGAAGTTTGAGGCTGAAATTGTTGCTACTGAGCAGGAAATTAAGGTCTCGGAGAAAAAATTATTTGAAAAAATAAATACCTTTCTTAATAGCTCAATTGGTTTGTTGTTGGTGTCTTCGGTAGTGGTATCTGGTGGCGGTGCGCTATACCAACAGATTCAGCATGATTATGAGAGCCGTGAAAAAAGTAAAGAGCAGTCTCTGGCATTCAAATTCGAAATTGGAGATCGGATTAAGAACATGCAATTCCTCTTAAAGCGTGCCAAGACGGTTGGGGATGCAAAAATTGCGATGGCCAGTATGTTCAAGAGTCAATTTCCGCTTAACTCAAATTTGGACAATAAGAGCCTTTCTTCCCTGTACTTCAGCCTTTATCAATTGGCGGAGGGTACGGAAAGAGAGCGAAGTAAGGAGGCTATTCAAATTCTTGATGAGCTTGAAGAACTTGAATACTCATTGCAAAGCAGGGTCAATACGGATATTTTGAATGCCTCTGAAAAAAATCAAATCATTAAGTTGGTGTCTAGTATTGAAAGCATGCATTTAGGTACGCGCTAACTAGTTTTTCTAAAAAACCCCAGTTTTTCCGATCTCGGTAGTTTCTTCAAGCTAGCCTCTGCTTTAGAGGCTTGGGATCGATCTGGGTATTCTTGTGTTGCCAGCAGGACCACTGGTCTACGCGCTCTTGTATAGCGTGCGCCTTCCCCGGAATTATGGGCTGCTAGGCGGTGTTCAAGACGGTTAGTAATGCCAGCATAGTAGCTACCGTCAGCACACTCTAAAAGGTAAACAAGCCAGGTCAAAATGAGGGTAAATTCGCTTAAAAAGAGGTCGAAAACACTTGAAAATGCGCAAAATGCCCCTATATTCTATAGGTAGAAATTCATAAAAATGGATGCAGTAGACAGGACTTAAAAAATGAGAATAGATAAATTAACAACCAAATTTCAAGAGGCCTTGAGTGAGGCCCAAAGCCTTGCTTTGGCAAAGGATAACCAATATATCGAACCAGCCCATTTATTGCTGGCCATGCTTCGTGACTCTGATGGTGGCGCAAAGAGTTTATTGACTCGCGCTGGCGTCAATGTGCCAGGTCTAGAAAAGGCAACCGAAAAGCTTATTGGTAATCTGCCTGAAGTGCAGGGTACTGGCGGTGAAGTTCAGGTGAGCCGTGATCTCAGTAATTGGCTGAATTTGTGTGAAAAAGAAGCTAATAAGCGCAATGATCAATTCATTGCAGGTGAATTGTTTTTACTGGTGGTAGCGGATGATAAAGGCGAGCTTGGCAAAATTGCTCGTGAGAATGGTTTAAATCGTAAATCGTTAGAAGCGGCTATTGATTTAGTGCGCGGAGGGGAATCAGTGAATAGTGCAGATGCAGAAGGGCAGCGTGAGGCCTTAAAGAAATACACCGTTGATTTAACTGAGCGTGCGCGCATGGGTAAGTTAGATCCCGTCATTGGGCGAGACGATGAAATTCGTCGCACTATTCAAATCTTACAACGTCGCGGCAAAAACAACCCTGTGCTCATTGGTGAGCCTGGGGTTGGTAAGACTGCGATTGTGGAAGGTTTGGCACAGCGCATCGTGAATGGTGAGGTTCCGGAAACTCTGAAAGACAAGCGTGTGCTGGTCTTGGATATGGCTTTGCTATTGGCGGGTGCGAAGTACCGTGGTGAATTTGAAGAGCGCCTCAAAGCCGTTCTCAGCGATGTAGCTAAAGATGAAGGTCAAACCATCATCTTTATTGATGAGATTCATACGATGGTAGGTGCTGGTAAGGGCGATGGTGCTATGGATGCCGGCAATATGCTCAAGCCTGCACTCGCTCGTGGTGAATTGCATTGTATCGGTGCGACTACCTTAGATGAGTACCGTAAATACATCGAAAAAGATCCAGCATTAGAGCGTCGTTTCCAAAAAGTGATGGTTGAAGAGCCTAGCGTTGAAGCGACCATTGCGATTTTGCGTGGTTTGCAAGAGCGCTATGAACTGCATCATGGTATTGAGATCACCGATCCAGCCATTGTTGCTGCTGCTGAGCTATCCCATCGCTATATTACTGATCGCTTCCTACCCGATAAAGCAATCGATTTAATTGATGAGGCAGGTTCACGCATTCGTATGGAGATTGATTCCAAGCCTGAGGTGATGGACAAGCTCGAGCGTCGTCTGATTCAACTCAAGATTGAGCGTGAGGCTGTCAAGAAAGAAAAGGATGAAGCCTCTCAAAAGCGCCTTGGTCTGATTGAAGATGAGATTAAGCGTTTGGGTGCAGAGTATGCAGATCTTGAAGAAATCTGGAAAGCGGAGAAAGGTGCTGTATTAGGTGCGGCTCACATTAAAGAAGAGATTGAAAAAACTAAGGCAGAGATTGTCAAATTCCAGCGCGAGGGTAAGCTAGAGAAGGTTGCTGAGTTGCAATACGCCAAGCTCCCTGAGTTAGAAGCCAAACTCAAATCTGCAGCGGCTGCAGAGGCAAAAGGCGACAAGGATGGCGTAGTGAAGAATAAGTTATTACGCACCCAAGTTGGCGCCGAAGAGATTGCCGAAGTTGTCTCACGTGCTACAGGTATTCCTGTATCAAAGATGATGCAAGGGGAGCGTGATAAGTTGATTAAGATGGAAGAGCTCTTGCATAAGCGTGTGGTCGGTCAGGAAGAGGCGATTCGTGCGGTATCTGATGCTATTCGTCGTTCGCGCGCCGGACTTGCTGAAGAGAATCGTCCTTATGGCTCATTCTTATTCTTAGGGCCTACTGGAGTTGGTAAGACTGAGCTTTGCAAAGCCTTAGCGGGTTTCTTGTTTGATAGTGAAGATCACCTCATTCGTATTGATATGAGTGAGTTCATGGAAAAGCATAGTGTCGCCCGTTTGATTGGTGCCCCTCCAGGTTATGTTGGCTACGAGGAAGGCGGTTACCTGACAGAGCAGGTGCGTCGTCACCCTTACAGTGTCATTCTGTTTGATGAGATTGAAAAAGCGCATCCGGACGTCTTTAATGTCCTTTTGCAGGTATTAGATGACGGTCGCTTAACTGATGGCCAAGGTCGTACTGTTGACTTTAAAAACACCGTGATTGTGATGACTAGCAATATTGGATCTCATCTGATTCAGTCAATGGCAGATAAGAAGCAATCTGAGATTAAAGAAGCGGTATTTGAAGAGCTGAAAAATCACTTCCGTCCCGAGTTCTTAAATCGTATTGATGAGATTGTTGTCTTCCATGGCCTTGATAAGGACAACATTGCGAATATCGCGAAAATCTTGCTTAAGAACCTGTCCGATCGTTTGGCTAAGATTGATATGCAGCTTGAAGTGAGTGATGCGGCTCTTGGCAAGATTGCTGAAGTCGGATTTGACCCGATTTTCGGGGCAAGACCGCTCAAGCGAGCGATTCAGCAGCATATCGAGAATCCTGTATCTAAGATGATTTTAGAGGGCAAGTTTGGCCCGAAAGATACGGTGCCTGTTGATGTTGATAAAAAAGGCGAATTTAGCTTTAGTAAGTAAGAAAAAAATAGCAGAAATTACTCTGCGCCAGTAAACTCGGCACATGACTGATGCGCTCCAGGGAAGGCGTGCCAGTGATGTCCGGGTTATTGGTCTTCTTAGTCTGGCTCACGGTAGCTCCCATTTCTTTCATTTAATCCTGCCGCCCATGTTCCCATGGCTTAAAGCGGAGTTTGGCTTTAACTATGCTGAATTGGGATTGCTCATGACCATATTCTTTGTGGTTTCATGCTCCATCCAAGCTGCTTCTGGATTTTTAGTGGATCGTATCGGCGCGCAACCCGTCCTATTTGTAGGGGTTGCTCTGTTAGCTCTAGCAGCGATCATTTATTCGCAAAGTAATGGCTATGTTCTATTAGTTCTGGGCGCAGTGATTGCTGGTTGTGGAAACGGAATTTTTCATCCGGTTGACTACACCTTACTTAATCACAAAGTATCCCAGCCCAATTTGGCTTATGCCTACTCCATTCATGGGGTGGCTGGTTATATTGGCTGGGCTGCAGCCCCAGCTTTCATGGTGGCAATTGCCAGCATAGCGGATTGGCGTATTGCTTTTCTTTCTGCAGGCCTTGTTGAGGCACTTATCCTATTCGTCTTGTGGACTGGTCGAGATCAACTGACCGATGATGTTCAGGCCAGACGAGAAGAATCCAAGGCTACTCATGCTCAAGAAAACCCCGGTGGCGCACCCATGAGTACTTTTGGTTTCTTAAGGTTGCCGGTGGTTTGGCTGTGTTGGATTTTCTTTTTCTTCAGTATGGCAGCTACTACTGGATTGCAATCGTTCGCACCAACAGCACTCTTTGAAATCTATGAGTTAGCTGTGAGCTCTGGTAATTATTACTTGACCTTGATGTCAATGGGTGGTGCTGGTGGGATGCTCCTCGGTGGTTATCTAGCTACCAAACTCAAAGTGCCGGAACGTATCATCACAATCTGTTTTACTGTAAACATTGTGATGGGCTTGTTATTGGCATCGGGTTGGGTGCCAGCTCATTTCATTATTCTGGCTTTTATAGTGATAGGCTTGGGCTTAGGTATTGCTGCTCCATCACGCGATTTAATGATTCGCGCAGCGACTCCTTCGGGAAGTTCTGGAAGGGTATATGGCATTGTTTATTCAGGCATTGATTTAGGTGCCGCTATGAGTCCATTAATCTTCGGAATCTTTTTGGACATTGGTCTGCCTAAATTCTTATTCATCGGCATTGCCTTACTACAGTTAATGATTATTTTGACTGGCTTTAAGGTTTCTTCGCTTTCAGCCTCAAAATCCAAGTAGTGAGTCAGTCTATATTCCACGATGTGGAATGCCGTTGCTATACGTAAAAATAGGCTGTCAAAATACTCCAGACCTTCATATCAGCAAGCGATTTTACTTTTTACATTGCAAAATAAGTTGATTAAGCCATTGAATAAATTGAATAATTTATTTTATAAATTATGTGAATTTCTGCTTGCATCCCTCTTAGTGATCTATAAACTCTTATATAAGACATAAGACTTGTTGTCTAAATGAAGTGTCTCAATATTCGTTTTTTTGAATTACTTGTTGAACTTAGGGAGAAAAACATGGCAGATCGCAAAGCAGAAATCGCAGCACTACAAAAAGATTGGGATACCAATCCACGCTGGAAAGGAATCACCCGTGGCTATACAGCCGAGGATGTCGTACGTTTACGTGGCTCACTCAAAATCGAGCACACATTAGCTAAGCATGGCGCAGAGCGTCTCTGGGACTTGGTTAATAACGAGGCATACGTTAACTGCTTGGGCGCACTAACTGGTGGACAAGCAATGCAACAGGTTAAAGCTGGTGTGCAAGCAATTTACTTATCTGGCTGGCAAGTAGCTGCAGACGGTAACTCTTACGCAGCAATGTACCCAGATCAATCTTTGTATCCAGTAGATTCGGTGCCTAAGATGGTTGAGCGTATTAATAACTCTTTCCAACGCGCTGACGAAATTCAAACTGCTAAAGGTATTAACAAGGGTGATCCAGGTTATATCGAGTATTTTGCTCCGATCGTTGCAGATGCTGAGGCAGGTTTCGGTGGTGTATTGAACGCATTTGAATTAAGCAAGGCATTGATCAAGCAAGGTGCTGCTGGCGTTCACTTCGAAGACCAATTGTCTTCTGTCAAGAAGTGTGGTCACTTGGGTGGCAAGGTCTTGTTGCCTACAACTGAATCAGTTCAGAAATTGATTTCTGCTCGTTTGGCCGCTGACGTCATGGGTGTTCCAACCATTATCTTGGCACGTACTGATGCTGAAGCAGCTGACTTGTTGACATCGGATTACGATGAAAACGATAAGCCATTCTTAACTGGTGAGCGTACATCTGAAGGTTTCTACAAAACACGTAAAGGCTTGGATCAAGCAATTTCACGTGGACTTGCGTATGCCGCTTATGCTGATATGGTTTGGTGTGAGACAGGTACACCTGATCTGGATTTTGCTCGTAAGTTTGCTGAAGCCATCCGTGCGAAGTTCCCTGGCAAGATGTTGGCTTATAACTGCTCACCATCATTTAACTGGAAGAAGAACTTGGATGATGCAACCATTGCCAAGTTCCAACGTGAATTAGGCGCAATGGGTTACAAGTACCAATTTATTACTCTCGCTGGTATTCACTCTATGTGGTACAACATGTTCGATTTGGCGCAAGACTACATGCAGCGTGGCATGACTGCTTACATTGAGAAAGTTCAAGAGCCAGAATTTGCTGCACGTGATCGTGGTTACACCTTCGTGTCACACCAGCAAGAAGTGGGTACAGGTTACTTTGATGATGTAACTACTGTAATTCAAGGTGGTAAGTCTTCTGTGACTGCGTTGACTGGTTCTACCGAGGAAGAGCAGTTCCACTAAGAAATCCCTAAGTAGTATGTAGCAAGCAGTAGCACACCAATACTGCCACGGCATCTAAATAACCCCACAAGGGTGACTTAGATGCCGTTTTCGTTTACATTCTTGCTATGACTGATTGCGTACTGTGTAAAGATGAACTCAAACCTGATGAGGGTCAGCTAGTTTGGCGCGGAGATGATTGTCGAATTATTCTAGTAAATGATCCTGATTTGCCAGGTTTTTGTAGGGTAATTTGGAATCGCCATATCGCCGAGATGACCGAACTCACCTTCGGTGAGCGAGAGCATCTGATGACTTTAGTTTTTGCTGTTGAAGAGGCGATCCTTAAGGTGATGAATCCCGACAAGGTAAATATTGCAGCACTAGGAAATATGGTTCCACATATTCATTGGCATGTGATTCCGAGATATAAAGACGATGCTTACTTTCCGGGATCTGCTTGGTCAGTAAAGACAAGCGAGACACTCCAAAGTCAATTAGAGAATCGCCAGAAACTTGCTCGAGAGTTGCCCGAAGCAATCAGAGCGGCTATTGCATTACTGGCGTAATGCAACTTCATTCAATATAGATTGAAAAAGAGCTCAAGAGTAAATCCTTGAGCTCAATTCTAAAATTACTTTATTGCAATTTATCGCAGCTTACTGGTTTGATCTGATCAGGCTTTTCTTGCCCGAGATAGATACCAATAATTTTCACTGGACCTTGCCCGGCTGGTTTGCCATAGTGACACCAATTCATTGCTTCTACGTAGGAGCTACCTGCGGGGATTACTTTTTTCCCTTTAGAGCCATAGTCTACCTCGAGCTCACCAGATACTACATATACATAAAGTGGGACAAGATGTTGATGGGTATCTGTTTTTTTCCCTGGAGCAATCTCGATATTGAAAGCATTGATGAGAGGTGATCCAGATGGAAATTTAAATTCTTGACCAATAATCGTTTTGTTGGCACCAACCATAGGGATTACAGTTGCAGTAATATCTTCGTAGGGTGTTTTACCATCTGTATGATTGATGGCATTTGCATGGCTTGCTAAAAGTGCCAGACCCCAAACAGCAATCATTTTATTTATAGATAGTATTGATTTCAATGTGCTCATGAAGCCTTCCTTTTATTTAAAGTTGAGAGCCTATTATGATTGAAGAGAATTTAAACCACAAGCAATCGCCGAGATCGGCCTTAACTCAAGTTATGAAGGGATTTTTCCAATGAGCAAGACCTCTATTGGTTGTCACTTAGACTCATGAATACTTCTACTGTTGAACGACCAAATGCTGTTATTGCTGGAATTTCAGGGTTCGGTACTTACGTGCCAAAAACGCGAATTTCTGCAGAGGAGTTAGCGCGTGATGCCAACATCCCCCTGGAAAAATTAACCGAAGGCATTGGTTTTACCCACGTTCATAAAGCAAGCGATGATGAGCATCCATTCACAATGGGATTGGAGGCTGCAAAAGAAGCTCTTTCGGATGCGGGGCTAGTGGGTGAGGAAATTGATTTAGTGATTTTTGTATCTGCGGGCGATTATGACTATCGATTTTGGTGCCCATCAAGCGCAGTAGTTCGTGAGATTGGATGTCACCATGCTTATGCATTTGAAGTGAGAAATGGTTGCGCTGGCGGGAATTTGGCCTGCAATGTTGCTATGGGCTTGATGGAAAGAGATCCATCTATTAATCATGCTTTAGTCATCTGCGCTGATACACTCACTCGC
>JACCDI011519936.1_pt1 | contig 14550 bp, 11 predicted proteins | sample 7442791 | NCBI WGS metagenome assembly JACCDI01 (sample SAMN15323434, study PRJNA562643) | freshwater metagenome | isolation source: river surface water | place: USA:Blue River Watershed | collected 2017-08-15 | reverse complement strand
CATTATGCGGATCTCGTATTGTTAGATCCGGCTACAGTGATGGATCAGGCGAATTTAAAAAATAGCAAGGCTTTGTCTACTGGCATTGAAATGGTTTGGGTGAATGGCACACTTGTATATCAATCTCGTCAGTCAACAGGAAAACAGCCAGGCATATTGATTAAAAGAAATTAAAAGCGTAATAAATAGTTAGACATTAAAATAGTAGGAATGAAAAATGCAATTGTATTAACAAATGGCTTACTTCATCATTCTGATGCTAAAACAGCACATGGATTGATCAGAGGTACAGAGCGTTTTAATATAGTGGGAATAGTGGATAGCGAAGCAACTGCCGGAAAAGATGCAGGATCGATATTGGATGGCAAACATAGAGGCATCCCTGTTTTTGCCACCATGGCTTCGGCTATGGAGCAATGCGAGGAGGTACATTTTTTAATTATTGGGGTGGCTACCGTGGGGGGGATCTTACCCAAAAATATGATCACATTAATTTACGATGCTGTTGCAAAAGGCATTTCTGTTGTGAATGGTTTACATGAATACTTAAATGATAAAGCAGATTTAGTAGCGATTGCACAAAATACAGGAGCGCAATTAATAGATGTTAGAAAACCAAAATCAAGAGCTGATTTGCATTTTTGGTCCGGTGCAATTTACGAGGTGACTGCGCCCATTGTTGCAGTGATTGGAATGGATTGTGCAATGGGTAAAAGAACCACTGCGCGTATGCTCAAACAAGCATGTATTGCCGAAGGACAAAAAGCGGAAATGATTTACACTGGGCAAACAGGTTGGTTACAAGGTGGGCAATATGGGTTCATTTTTGATTCAACTTTAAATGATTTTGTGTCTGGTGAATTGGAGCATGCGGTTGTAAGTTGCTGGAAAGAAACAAAGCCGGATATCTTGTTTTTAGAAGGACAATCTTCCTTACGCAATCCAAGTGGCCCCTGTGGTTTAGAATTATTAATTTCTGGTAATGCAAAACATGTTGTATTAATTTTTGCACCTAAACGAAAATATTTCGACAATGAAGCCCATTGGGGAGAGATACCGTCTGTTGCCTCTGAGATTGAATTGATAGAAAAGCTAGGTTCTAAAGTAATTGCGGTGGCGGTGAATACAGAAAATTGCACCACTGAAGAGGCCTATGCTTATCAAAAAGAATTTACTGCAAGTTTAGGCTTGCCTGTTTTATTGCCTATCCAAGAAGGAGTTGAGCCGGTTCTGCCAATTCTTAAAGCCTTAATGAAGTCCTAATATGAAAATAGTTGCTGTCAAAGCCTACCTGCGAAAAATGGCTTTAAAAAAGCCTTATACCATTGCGTACAACACTTTTTCTGATGTGTCTTTAGCTTTTTTGGAAATTGAACTTGCAAATGGCATGATTGGATATGGGTCTGCAAGTCCAGCAGAAGAAGTGGTTGGTGAAACGACGGAACAAACTGTGGTGAATTTAAATACAGATTTTGTAGCCCGTTTTATTGGAAGAGATATTCGTGATTTTCAACAAATCATATTTGAATCGAACTTGCATTTCCCTCATTTACCAGGCACTTTGGCAGCGATCGATATTGCATTACATGATGCATTTGCAAAATGGATAGGAGTGTCTGTAGCGTCTTTTTATGGTCAAAAAATGAATGCACTTCCAACATCTATGACCATTGGTATTAAAGGGGTAGAAGAGACCTTAGAGGAAGCAAAAGCTTATGCTGATTTAGGGTTCAAAGTTTTTAAGGTAAAAACAGGCATGGATGTCCTAGAAGACATTGAACGTATTAAAGCTTTGTATACTTCCTTTGGCAAAGACTACACCATTAGGGTAGATGCCAATCAAGGGTATGATGTAAACGCTTTGCAAATATTTATAAAGGCAACTTCTGGCTATCCTTTAGAATTGATTGAACAGCCCTTGCCTGTGGGAGAGGAGGCAGCTTTACTTTCATTGCCCGCATCGGATAGAAAAAAATTAACAGCAGACGAAGTGTTGAAAGATCCAGCCGCAGCTTTGAAATTGGCATCAGGAGATCAGGCATTTGGTATTTACAATATTAAGTTGATGAAATGTGGCGGACTCCTTGGAGCAAAAGAAATTGCTACCATCGCAAAGCATGCAGGTATTGATTTGTTTTGGGGCTGTAATGACGAAAGTATAATTAGTATTACTGCAGCATTGCATATGGCGTATGCTTGTTCTAATACTAAATACATTGACCTAGATGGCAGCTTTGATTTAATGGAAGATTTAGTAACTGGAGGATTTGAGGTGAAAGATGGATGTTTGGTGATTAACAATAAGCCAGGTTTTGGTTTTGGTAAAATTTAAATAAGCATTGTGCAAGAAAATTCAACTACAAATAGTTTACAACCAAAGTTAGGCTTAAGGGCGGCTAGCTTCTTAGTCATAAGTGTGATAATTGGATCGGGGGTGTTTAAAAAAATTGCACCTATGGCAGAGGAACTTGGAACTCCATGGTTGATATTACTTTGTTGGTTCATTGCTGGAATTGTAAGTTTAGCAGGCGCATTGTGTACAGCAGAGTTAGTGAGTATGTATCCTAATTCAGGAGGAGAATACAATTATTTTCAAAAAATTTATGGACGATTTTTTTCTTTTTTATATGGATGGGCAAGTTTTGCTGTGATTAAGACCGCATCAATTAGCGCATTGGCTTATATATTTGCTCAGTCTCTAAATAGTTTATTTCCATTGCCAGTCATTAATTCAGATGTGACATTTTTAGGACTACACTTATTTGAAAACATATCCATCAAATTATTGGCTTCACTCTTGATCCTACTTTTGACTTTACTCAACTATAGAGGGGTGCAATTTGCAGAAAAATTAAGTAGTATTTTAACCTATGCCATGTTAATTGCTATCGCTTTCTTTTTAATCATTGGGTTCAATTCGGATAAGGGGAGTATGAGTAACCTAACGACCGCTACTACCAATGCCTCTACAACCCTTAATGGTTGGATTATGGTAAAAGCCATGTTTTTGGCGAGCTTGGGTGCTTTTTGGGGGTATGATGGCTGGAACAATATTGCATTCATAGGAGAAGAAATTAAAAATCCTAAACGCAATTTGCCACTTGCATTAGGTTTGGGCACTTTGGGCGTGATGGCGGTATATGTGTTGATCAATTTCGTATTCTTATATGTATTGCCTATAGATTATTTTATTCAATTGAATGAAACCCCAAATAAAATTGCGGCTGTTGAAGTGGCAGGACAAATCAGTGGTCCCCTCGGCATGGTATTAGTAGCCTGTTTGATTTTAGTGACAACTTTAAATTCTACCAATAGTAGTATTTTAATGTCCGCTAGAATGCTGTATGCGATGGCAAGGGATAAGACATTTTTCAATCAAGCAGCTTCGGTACATCCTACTTACAATACCCCGGACAAAGCTTTATTTATACAAGCTGCATGGGCTGTCTTGTTGGTTTTTTCTGGAAGTTTTGATCAGTTAACTGACATGCTGGTTTTTGCTGCTTTTCTTTTCTATGCTGCGACTGCATTTGGATTAATGTACTTGCGTATAAAAGCGCCTACCGCAGATAGAGGTTATAAGGTGATTGGATATCCTATTGTGCCAGTACTATTTTTACTCTTTTGTATTACGATATGTGCCATGACATTAATCAATCAACCTTTTGAAGCGTTGTTGGGTTTGGCATTGATAGCTTCAGGCTTGCCGGTGTATTGGTGGTTGGGGAGGAAGTAGTGTTTCGCTTATAAGTTAGGTCTGCTTGAAGATTCACGAACCACTAAAATGGGTTCAATAATATGTTGCTGAAATACTTTGTCGTTTTTTAATTTATTGTGAATTTCTTTAATTAATAATTCGGCTGCTTTATGACCAATATCCATACCTGATTGTGCAATGGTGCTCAACGAAGGTGTTATATATTTTCCAGCAGTTAAATCACTAAATCCAATCACACCCACTTGGTTAGGTACATCTATATTTAATTTTTTCAATGCGCTTAGGGTGCCAATGGCCATTTCATCATTAACACAAAATATGGCGTCAGGTCTTTCAGTTTGCTGCATTATCTGCATGGTGACATTATAGCCTTCTTCTTCAGTACACTTCTCGCATTCCACAATAAATTTTTGATCAAAACTGAGCTTGTATTTTTCAAGTGCCGCTATGTAACCATTGAACCTTGGTTGTGTATTTCTGGCGCCCTTTTGGCCTTTAAAGTGGGCAATTTTTTGATAATTATTTTTAATCAAATGTTCGGTTGCCAAAAAAGCGCCCGTATAATCATTTGTCAATACTTTATGACTGGCAATAGTGGTAGGTACTTTATCAAAAAATACCATTGGAAATCCTTCTGCGTGTAATTCGCTAAAAAAGTCTTCACTAAAATTATTATTTGAAAGTGAAACCAGTAAGCCATCTATTCCTGTATTAATTAAAGCGGACGTATTGACCCTTTCTGATTCTGCATCTTTTCCGGATTCACATATTAGTACTTGGTAATTTAATTCTTGTGCTTTTGCAATGATGCCACTAAGTATGGTTGAAGAATGAAAATGTACAATTTTTGGTATAATGACTCCAATCATATTGGAGTGTTGGTTTTTCAAATGGACGGCAAAGGAATTAGGCCTGTAATGCATACTTTCTACTAATAAAGCGACATGGTCTTTGATTCTTTGACTAATTTCTGGATGGTCTTTCAAAGCCCTTGAAACTGTAGCTACTGAAATGCCTAATTTTTCAGCAATATCCTTTAATGTTGTACGCTTTTTAATCATATCCATTTATTGGAAACTTAAAATAGCATTGTTTTTGTTATAATAAAAATTATTTTCCACCGTAATCGTTTACGTAATCGTTTACGGTACAATTATCTTTCCCAAGGGCCTAAATCATGATTTTTATATTGCCTAAACCTACAACTTTGGTTTATAAAATTGTAAAAAATTCAAACGTTTGCTTATGAAAAAAATCATTACAGGAAACAAAAGTTGGTTGCTTCTTTTGTTTGCCTTATTTACATCACAACATTTATTCGCGCAAAAACTTTCAGTGACTGGTACTGTAGTAGATGCTAAAGGTGCTGTTATTGCAGGTGCATCTGTAAAAGTAAAAGATAGTAAAACCGGTGTTGTTTCTGGCGATGACGGTAAATTCACATTGTCAGTTAATGCGGATAGTAAAGCAACATTAGTTGTTTCATTTGTTGGCTATGACAATGTATCAGTACCAGTAAATAGTAATTCTAAAGATGTAGTAGTTGTTTTAAAAGAAGCTGGTAGCTCTTTAAGTTCTATTGTGGTAACCGCGAATAATAGTCGTAGAAGTCAAATGGAAATGCCAATTTCAGTAACTACATTTAGCGCCTCTAAATTAGCTGGATTAAGATTTAATAGCAATGCTGATATCTTGAGGGTAGTGCCAGGTATTACTGCTGAAGGTGGTGGGGGTGATGTTGCTGCAAATATATTTGTACGTGGTCTTCCTTCAGGTGGTCAATACCAATTTACGCCATTACAAATAGATGGTATGCCAGTGGTTGGAACAATGGGCTTAAACTCTTCTGCACCAGACGTTTATTTCAGAAATGACTTAGGATTCAATAATGTTGAATTTGTAAGAGGTGGTTCATCTACTTTATATGGTGCAGGTTCGGTTGCAGGTATCATTAACTATGCTAGCAAATATGGCTCTAATCAATCTAAAACGATTGTAGAAACAGAAGTGGCTACACCTGGTAAAACAAGATTTGATTTCAATACAAGTGGAGCAATAACTGAGAACTCTTTATTTTATAATGTATGTGGTACTTACCGTTACGATGAAGGTCCAATCAAAACTGGTCTTACTTCTAATGGATATCAAGTTCGTGGTAACTTAAGAAAAGTGTTAAATAATGGCTTCTTTACTTTACATTTTCAATTAATTGATGATAAAGCACAATTCTTATTGCCTTATCCTTTAACTGGGAAAAGAGAAAGACCTACAGGATGGGATGGCGAAACAATCTACAGCTTACAAACCGCTGCTGCAACTTTATTGACAGCTAGAACTCCAAATGGCTTATATCAAAGCCAGGCAGCGAATGGTGCATGGACAAAAGGTGGTTACGTGATGGCTGATTTCCAAAAAGATTTTGAGAATGGCTGGAGATTGAATGCAAAAGTACGTTCTGCAAAATACCAACATCAGTTTAATTTCTTTGGAACTGACGGTAGCGGAAGGAATCCTTTAACTCAAGCAAATTTCTTAAAAACAATTACTGGAGCAGTTTCTGGTGCTTATACTTATGCTGATGATAATACAGCTGTAAATTCCGCCGCTTTAGTTTTACAAAATAATATTACAGATAGAAATAGACCATTGAGCGAGATGTCAGCTTTAATGACGCTTTCTAAAGACTTTAAGACGGGTTCTATTGAACATAATTTTACAATGGGTACTTTTGGATCAAGAACAGAAGCTGGTGACTTTAATTTGCAATTAAGATTTTTGAGCGAATTTAAAGATCAACCAAGATTATTGAATTTAACAACAACAGACGCTAGTAATGTAGCTACTAAGTTTACAGTAAATGGGGTTGCTTCAGTACCAGGTTATACTAATAAGACAATTACAAGTAAAAAACAAGCATTCTATTTTTCTGATGAAATGCAAGTTGGTAAGTTAAAATTAGATGCGGGATTACGTTTTGAAACGATCGCAGCAAACGGAAGTATTGAAAAAACTGCTACTGCAAAAAACACAGATGGTATCAATGTAGCATTTGGAACTGGTGCATTTGATAGATTTAATGTAAGCACAAACGACTGGGCTTTAGCTTTGGCTGCAAGTTATCCAGTTATGGATCATGTGAATGCGTATGCTAACTTTTCAAAAGGTTATTTCTTCCCAGAGTTAAGAGGATTGAGTGTTAAGTATAATAGCGGTAAGCCTGCTTATCCTATCTATCAACCAGAGAAAATCAATCAATATGAAACTGGTGTTAAATTAAATTATACAAAATTGACTTTGACAGCAGCTTATTTCTCTGCAACCTTAAACGATCGTTTATTGGTTCAATACTTAAACGTAAATGGTGCAATTCAAGAAGTGTCTAAATTCATTAGTACAAAATCTTCTGGTTTTGAAGGAACTGCGGATCTTGAATTTGCTAAAAATTTACACTTTATTTCTTCAGTTACTTCTCAAAAAGCAACTTACACAAAAGACGAAACTACACCAACAAATGTTGGCAAGTGGGTAGAGCGTCAGCCTCAATTCATGTATGATGCAGGCGTGTATTATGCAAATAAAACGTTTGACTTAGGATTTAGCAACAACTATCAAGGAAAGCGTTTTGGTAATGCTAGCAACCTTGTTTCATTAGATGAATACTCAATAGCAAGATTAACTGCTGGATATAATGTTAATTTAGACAATAAGTCTACTTTAAGATTAAGTGGTGGAGTTTTCAATGTATTCAATTCTGAAGGCATTACTGAAGGTAATCCAAGAGCAGGTGATGCTCAAACAAATAGTGGTGACTTCTTTGTAGGTCGTCCAATTCTTCCTAGATCTTACTATTTGAGAGTAACATTTACTTTCTAGTCATTGGTTGACTAAGCAAATAAATAATAAGTACCCTTGCGAAAGCAAGGGTACAATTATTTTACTTTATGGAAAATATTGCAAAAGCAAAAGCTGTCTTAAACGATAATTGGAGAAATGGATACACTGTTCCATGTGCTTCTTTATACCCATTTCAATGGAATTGGGATGCAGGTTTTCATGCAATAGGTTGGATGTATATTGATCCAAATAAGGCAATGAATGAAATTCGAAGTCTTTTTAAGGGACAATGGAAGAATGGCATGTTACCACATGTTGTTTTTCATGAGAAGAGTGAAAATTATTTCCCCGGACCTGGCATTTGGAATATTCATAAATCAAATGCTTCGCCAGAAGGAATCAATACGACAGGGATCACCCAGCTTCCTGTCTTTGGGTTCGTATTAGAACGAATTTTACAAACTGCAGATGCTATAGGATTGAATATGGATGATTTTGTACATGAAATTTTTCCAAAAATTGTACATGCACATCGTTATTTATACCAACATAGAGACCCTAAAAAAGAAGGACTACCCTGTTTGTTTCATAATTGGGAGTCTACCGACAATGCTCCAATATGGGATGCAATATGGGGCCGAATGGACTTGTCCAATGCAAGAGATGTTTCAGGTCTAAGGAAGGACAATAAGAAAATAGATGCTTCAATGAGGCCAACGGATTTAGATTACAAAAGGTATGTTCACTTAATTGATTTGTTAAATGAAAAAGCATTTGATGAAGCATCGGTAGTAAAATCATATCCGTTTTTAGTTCAAGAAAATATGTTTATTGCTTTTTTGATTAGATCCAATGAGGCCTTAATAAAAATTGGTAATAAATTCAAAATTGATACTTCTGAATTAGAGCAATGGCAAACTTTGTCTCTGTCTAATTTTAACCAAAAATTTTGGGACAATGAAGCCGAAATGTATTATCCATTTGATTTAAATACCAATGAGCGGATTCAAAAAGATATTATTGGAGGTATGATGGCCTTATTTGCAGGTATTCCTAGTCAAGAACAAGCTGGTAAGCTAGCCGCTAAATTAACCAAGTCGTTTGTTAAAGATGAACATTGGTTTTATTGCCCATCCTACAGTGCAACAGCAACAGATTTTGATGCAAAGAGATATTGGAGAGGGCCCTTATGGCCAAATGTAAATTGGTTATTATACCATGGTTTTAAAAGGTACGGTTTCGATCAATTGGCCGATACAATCAAATCACAAACCATTTATTTGATTGAAAAATACGGCATGTTTGAATACTTTGATCCCACGCCAGAAACACTTCATACAAAAAATGAAAATAAGAAAGGTTTAGGAGGAGAAAATTTCTCTTGGACTGCAGCTATATATTTAGATTTTAAATACAACCATAATTTGTTATAAAATGATTGACGCAATAGAACAACATACATCCATAGAAGATTTAAAAAATATATTAGATAAAAATTGGCGAGATGGGTATACTATCCCTAGCGCTAGATTGTATCCATTTCAATGGAATTGGGATGCAGGATTCATTGCATTAGCACTTAGTTACACGAATCAACATAGAGCAATGCAGGAAGTAGATTTTATGTTTAAAAGCCAATGGGATAATGGCATGTTGCCCCATATTGCTTTTCATCAGCCTAATGAAAATTACTTTCCTGGACCAGAGGTATGGAAAACAGACAATTTAAAAGGCAGTGCTAAACTGGTTTCTACTACTGGTATTACACAACCACCAGTTTTTGGATTTATTTTAAAAAGAATGCATCAACAAATGCAATCAAATCCTAATTGGCAGGGGTTTTTAGAAAAAATATTTCCTAAGGTAGTTGCTTTCCATCGCTATTTGTATCAACATAGAGATCCTCATCAAGAAGGATTGGTTTACATACAACACAATTGGGAAAGTGGCACGGACAATTCACCCTTGTGGGACCATATTTTTGAGACAATGGATGTAAGTAAAGCAAGAGATGTGTCACATTTAAGAAAAGACAATAAATTAGTGGATGCTTCTGAAAGACCTACCAATGAAAATTATAAAAGGTATATCCATTTAATTGACCTATTTGTGGCTTGTGGATATGATGATGCTACTATTGCAGAGACTTCCCCTTTCTTAGTGCAAGATGTATTATTTAATTCCATGTTGGTTAAATCTAATTTTGGTTTAATTGAATTGGGTAAATACTTAAATTTGGATGTAACAGAAATTGAAAATTGGAATAAAAAAAGCATTCAAGCCATCAATGATAAATTCTGGGATGAAACATCAGGATTCTATTATGCCTTTGATTTAAGGTCAAATAAAAGAATACCTATAAAAGTTTCTTCAGGTTTTATGCCTTTATTTGCTGGTGTCGCCTCTTCCGAGCAAGCAGCTAGTTTAGTGAAACACTTGACCCAATCCTTCATGAAAAATGATGCTTGGTTTGCCTGTGCTTCCTGTGCATTTGATGAGCCCTCTTTTAATCCTTTAAAATACTGGAGAGGGCCAGTTTGGATCAATGTGAATTGGATGATTTACCATGGCTTAAAAAAGTATGGTTTTCCCGATATGGCTTCACGAATTAAGAAGGATTCTATGGAATTGGTAGAAAGACATGGGTGCTTTGAATATTTTGATCCAAGACCGGTTGGGGAAGCACAGGAGAAAAGAGGTATAGGAGCAGATTTGTTTTCATGGTCTGCTGCATTGTATTTAGATTTTGTTTATAACAAAGAAATTTTATAAAAATGAACTTACTTGATTACGGAATTGTGTTGCTCTACTTTGTCATGATGATATGGCTTGGATTCAAATTCAAAAAAAGTGAAAAAAACACCGAATATTTTTTAGGTGGCAAAGGCTTTGGTTGGTTCTCATTGTGTATGTCTACGATGGCAACACAATTATCTGTAATAAGTTTTGTCTCTGCTCCTGCATTTGTAGGATTAAGAGCCGGAGGAGGAATGCAATGGTTAACATTTGAGTTTGGGGTACCATTGGCTATGATTATTCTAATTGCATTTATTGCCCCTGCTTTGTATAAATCTTCTGTAGTTAGCGCCTACGCATTTTTAGAAAAAAGATTTAATAGTTCCTCAAGGTTATTATTAAGTTCGGTGTTTTTAATTAGTAGAGCTTTTGCAACATCAGTTACTGTTTATGCCGTTTCTCTTATTTTGATGTCGATACTTCAGCTCAGTTTCATGCAAACTATTTTAATCATCTCTTTAGTCACTATTTTATATTCATTAGAAGGAGGTATGAAAGCTATTGTATATAGTGAGGTTGCTCAAATGATCATTAAAGTGCTAGGTATATTTATAATTATTTATTATGGACTTAAAGAAATTGGAGGCTGGGATACATTTATACAAAATGTAGATACAAAAAGGCTTGAAGTGTTAAGGTTTAGAAATACTGGATTTGATAACCAAGAATTTGGTTTTTGGCCCATGTTATTTGGTGGTATATTCCTTTACTGCGCATATTATGGCACTGATCAATCACAGGTGCAGCGTATATTATCTGCAAAGGATGAGAAAACGGTTAAAAAGCTATTATTATTCAATGGCTTATTTAGGTTCCCAATTACTTTAAGTTATTGTTTTGGGGGATTGATTTTGGGGACCCTTGTTAGTTTAAATGGGGACTTTGCTTCTAAAATTCCACTTGAAAAACCGGATTTAATGATCCCTGTATTTATAACAAATTATTTACCACATGGGGTTATTGGAGTTATTATTGTAGCAATCATTGCTGCTGCCATGTCTGCGTATAGTTCTAATATTAACTCATTAGCAGCGGTGACGATGGAGGATTTTCTTTCTAAAAAAATGGAAATCCCGGTTAATAAATATGTTACATACTCTAAGTTAGCTGCTCTTGTTTGGGGCTTAATTACTTTGGTTTTGGCCTTTTTTATGGGCGATATTGCGAAAACGGTGATAGAAGCAATTAATAAAATTGGTTCGGTATTCTATGGTCCAGTTGTTTGTATGTTTTTGCTTGCTATTTTTACAAAAAATATTCAAGCTAAGAGCGCCAATACAGGGGTGATTTTTGGTGTGGTATTAAATTTAATACTTTGGATCTTCTTTAAGAATATCTTTTGGTTTTGGTGGAATGTCATTGGTGCTGTAACTACCTTCTTAGTAGCCATATTTTGTCATTATTTTGTATACAAAACAGTTTCAGTACAAAATACTTATGTAGTTGCTAATCCTACATTTAAAGAGGCCATTTGGACAAAAGAAACCGCTATTCTTTTCTTTTACTTTGTATTGATTTTTTCATTTTGTTATTTCTTGACCAGTTTAGTTTAATGTATTAGCATGAATGTTGTAGTTGCTGTAGACAAATTCAAGGGAAGCCTAACAACTTTCGAGGCAAATAGTATAATACAATCTGCTATCAAGAAGGTGAATCCTACATTTCAGGTCACTAGTTTTCCAATGGCGGATGGGGGTGACGGATTTTCCAAGGTATTGAAGTTTTATCTTAAAACTCAAACAGTCAAGGTCAAAACAATTGACCCACTCCATAGAAAATTACAAGGGTTTTATGAATGGGATAAGGAGCATAAGACAGCCATAATTGAAATGGCTGTAGCATCTGGATTAGTTTTGTTGAAAAAAAAGGAACAAAACCCTTTAAAAACATCTAGTTATGGAACAGGATTGTTAATTCAACATGCAATTGAAAATGGGGCAAAAAAAATCATCCTTGGATTAGGAGGCAGTGCCACCAATGATTGCGGTATGGGTATTGCCGTTGCCTTAGGGTTTAAATTTAAAGACAAGGTGGGCAATTTGTTGTCACCCTCTGGCGCTTCATTGCTTCAAGTTCATTCTATTGAAAAGCCGACAAAGCCTTTTCCTGTATCCATCATTATTGCTTGTGATGTAAATAATCCATTGTTCGGGAAGCAAGGAGCGGCCTATATCTATGCGCCTCAAAAAGGAGCCTCTTCGGAGCAGGTTTTATTGCTTGATAAAGGGTTAAGGAATCTTTCAAAGGTGATCGAAAAATCAACGCATCATAAAGTAGCCAATATACCTGGAACGGGAGCTGCAGGCGGAGTGCCTGCTTTATTAATTGCCTATTTTAAGACTACTATGCTCAATGGGATTGATTTAGTGATAAAGTATAGTGGTATAAATAAGCAACTAAAAAATACAGACTTACTTATTACTGGGGAAGGGAAAATAGATCATCAGTCCATGTCGGGAAAAGTGGTGGGCAGTTTAGCTTTACTAGCAACAGAAAAAAAAGTACCAATTTTATTAGTTGCAGGCATGGCTGAAATAGATCCTAAATCGCCATTTAGTAAACTTGAATTGATCACACTTTTGGATTCAACAAAGAGTTTAAAAAAATCGATCTTACATGCAAAAAGCATATTAGCTGATAAAATAGCGTGCTACTTTAAATAGAATTTTATTCTTTTCTTTAGCTATTTCTTTTTATTACTAAAATATTTTTCTACAATTTCGTTCCGCTCTAATTCTAAATATTTTAAATAAGTTGCTGCAATGGGTGAAAGTTTTTTTTCTTTCAGCCAAATAAGCCTCCATGTTGTTTTTAGGGGTAGGCCTGCGAATGGAATAATTTTAATCAGGCCCGTATCTATCTCGTTTCTAATGCCAATTCGCGGCATGATGGAGATGCCTAAACCTGCTATCACAGCTTGCTTTACCGCTTCATTGGAAGTGAGTTCAAGTTTTTTTCCTAGTTTTATTTTATGCTTTTTTAAAAATTGTTCCATCACCTCTTTTGTATCCGATCCAGACTCTCTAAATATCAAAGAAGTAGTTTCCAAAATTTTATTAATAGGTTTTTTTAGATCAAGCTCTTTGTTTCCAACTAATAAAAGCTCATTTTCCATTAATTTAAACTGTCCAATTTTAATATTTTCTGGCATATCAGCCACCAAGGCAAAATCTATTTGATTTTCTAACAGACTTTTTAAAACCATTGACTTATTGGTTACATCCATCGTTAAATCTATTTTTTCGTTTTCTTTTAAAAAAGAATTTAAAAAATAGGGCATAATATATTTTCCAGTAGATACAATAGCAATTTTCAAATGCCCGGCTAATTTGTTTTTATAATTTTGAGAGGTATAATTAATATTGTCTACTTCATGTATAATACTTTCAGCTGCTTTAGCAATTTCTTTACCTAGACCTGTAATGTGTATTTTCTTTTGAATGATTTCGATTAATGGAAAGTCAAATTGTTGTTGAAAATTTTTCAATTGAATAGATAAGGCTGGCTGAGAAAGGTTCAATGCTTTCGCCGCTTTTGTGATACTTAGTGTTTCGGTGATTTTAAGGTAAATTCTTAGTTGGTGTAGCGTATAATTCATAAATAAAATTAATAACAATTATTAAATATATAAATAAAATTAATAAATATTTAAACCGAATTTTGTGCCTATAAATTATCCAGACGCCATTAAAAACATCCACTTTAATGAAAAAAATATATGCGATAGACCTTGTGAACAGCTTGTTTTCAAAAGAAGAAGCGACAGAATTGATTTTAGGGCTGATTGATTACAAAATAGATGTGCATTCCAGAAAAAACTTCTCCAATCAGGTAAAATTTGGTGAAGAGGATGAAGACTCAAAATATAGGTTAGAAAAATTAACAGCAGCGAGGGAAGCGATCAAAGAAATGATTACTACATCAAAAGATAGCCATTTTAAATTGTGTGCAGAATTGACGATTGAGCCTAAGGGAAGGCTAAATTAGATTAGCATTATTTTATGATACATCAAAACATTCCGGCAGCTGCTGAAGCTCTAAATAGAGGTGAACTTATTGGTCTCCCAACCGAAACGGTGTATGGTCTAGCAGGTAATGCATTGAATGAATTTGTTGTCGATAAAATTTATTCCTTAAAAAATAGGCCTTCTAGTAATCCGCTTATCTTACATACCTATGCTTTAAAGGAGGTTGCAAAATAT
>JACCDI010822769.1_pt1 | contig 14556 bp, 15 predicted proteins | sample 7442791 | NCBI WGS metagenome assembly JACCDI01 (sample SAMN15323434, study PRJNA562643) | freshwater metagenome | isolation source: river surface water | place: USA:Blue River Watershed | collected 2017-08-15 | reverse complement strand
AGTATCTTCTTTGATAACACGAAGGTGCTTAAGACCGATGTTACCAACCATACCTGATTCTAATAATGCTCCCATTTTTTTGGATTTTATTTGTTTAGTTTTATTTTATTATTTTAACTTACTCATTAAGTCCTTCATTCTTCTGAATTGTGGGTTTTCATAAGCTTTTGACTCTGCCAACATTTCTTGTGAAGATGAGCTTGAAGGAGTAGTTGCAATTTTTTCAACAACAGACTCGGTTACTGGTTTTTTAGTTTCAAGTTCTGCTTTGATAGAATTGTATAGATTTTTAGATTCGTTTATAGTTGAAATTGAATCAAATCTTTTTAAAATATTCAATTTCTCCTGTTTTGTAGTTGAATGTTCAGTAAATAAACGTGTTGCATAAGCAAGATTAGCATTAAACACAGCAACTTCATTAAGTTTTTCTTTGAAAAGAACTAAAGCTTTTTTGTATTCAGAATTTTGCTTTTTAAGATTCTCAACCTCTTCGTTGATTGCTCCAGCAGCAAATACTTTCTTACTTTTTAAACCAGCTCTATCAGATCCACCCTTATCACCATGTTTATTCCATTTGGTTCTAGCAGCTTCTGTCGCTTCAACCTCCATAGCATCTTCTTCAGCCATTTCCGATTCTTTTTCAGAATCTTCAACGTCTTCGTCATCTAATTCGATTTCGTAAACAGTTTCTTCGCTACCGTCTTCACCTTCTGCAACTTCTTCAATAGACTCTTCCTCATTCCAGTCTTCAGGTATTTCAATTTCTTCTTCTTCAGAAACTTCACCTTCTTCCTCTTCTTCGGATTCGTCTAATTTAATGATGTATTCATCGTCCTCATCTTTAAGTTCGATGTTGTTACCATCTTTTTTAACAACAATACCATCTTCATCAGACATAGCTTTGAAAACTTTTAAAACTTCCTCATCAGAAGCTCCTGTCATATCAAGCATATCATCATCAGCTGGCTCGCCCATTGATGGCATATCATCCATTGCTGGAGATTCGTCATCAACATTTTTTGATGGTTCATCATTTATCGAGGGTATTTCATCATCATCAGCTTCCTCAGCATCATCTTCCTCTTCTTCATCGGAAGCTGGCTGTTCTGACATGTCTTTTGATTCCTCTTCTTCAGGATTCATAGCTTCTTCTTCAGCAGCTACTTCTTCCTCTTCTTCTTCTGACTCTTTAAGCAACTCATTTAGTTCTTGCTTCATTACTGAAGAAAGTATACCTTTTGCATTTTGCTTTACTGCTTCTTCAAGTGTATTAACTTGAAGCAACGCTTGTTCTAGAATAGATTTTTCGGTCATCTTTTTATTTGATTTACTATATAAATATGCGTATAATCAAAAAAATCTACTTCTCAATATTGAAAAGAATGATTTTTTCTCGTTTTTATTATTATTTTGTTAAAAAAGAATCTAGTTTACCCATTAGTTTTTTCATCCTATCTTCAACGACCGGTCTTTCTTCAACAGTTTCGTTGAACTTATCCTTATCATTAATATCTTGGAATACATATGCACCAGGTGTTGATGGTGAAGACACTAAGTCAAAACAAACTAACTCAAAATCGTCTTGTACAATATTTTGACCTTTAATTTGTTTTAATGATCCAACCCCTCTAGATGATATACCTAGAGTAACCCCATTTAGTATTAGCATAGCCGCCTGGTCTCCCTTGCAGCTAACTATACCCATTTTTTTCCAACCAGGTGACGTTAAAATTTTTATTTTACCCATTAAGGTTTTTCCTTCCCACCACGTTTCTAAAATTGTGTGAGAAACTCTATCAAGATCGATTAGAGATGAGGATGGGTGATTTAATTCGTTTAATGCAGATCCCTTTTTTATAATTGTTTGGTATTTTTCATTTTCCCTTTTTAATAAATTTTCAGGGTAAATTCTACCATTTTTATTTGGGGTATCAAACTTTTGTAAAACAGCATACAGAATAAGGTCCTGATCGGTATCCTTATTCTGCATTTCTGTAATAATATTCTTGTTTTTATAATCTTCGGGTGATATGTGACCAGCATCATATTCAATCAAAATGCCTTTACCCGTTTCATTTGGTCCCAATACTTTCATTTATAGATATATTAATATATCATATAAATACAAGCATTTTTGAATCAAATCTTAGATTTGCTAAAATTGAACAAGCTTTTGTCAGATAAACACTTTTCAATTGAAGAATAAAGAAAGGTTTTTAATATTGATTTAATACTCTGAGATTTTACATCAAAAAAATTATCAACAAATAATGTGATCTCTAAATTCATAAAAGATCTCTTATTCATTTTTATCCCCTTTGTTCTAATATCAAGATCAACTATACTTTCTTTTTTAAAATAACCATTAAAATCGTGTGTTCTTATTAGTTCTTTTATAGATTTCCTAGCAAAAGAAATTGTTTTGTCAAAATCTAATTCTTCGTTTTCAGGTTCAACCCAAGCATTTAATTTTAAGTAAATGGTTTTTAAATTTTTAAAGTCTACAGTACCATAACCAATTTTTACTTCTTTATAATCCCCTAGAGGAATATATTTCCCGATTTTCATTAACTTTTTACATAATTTTATTTATATTATGGTGTAGTATAATAATAACTAAAAATTTTTAATTTTCCAAAAAATTGTATTATATTTATTTTATATGATTATAATTGACTTAAAAAAAGAAAAAAACATTGAGTCTGCTTTAAGAACTTACAAATATAAAGTTCAAAGAATAAAGCAGGTTCAAAAGTTAAGGGAGAGACAAGAATTTGTCAAACCATCAGTAAAAAGGCGCGCTGAAATTCGCAAAGCGATATATGTGCAAAAAATCAAAAATGGTCTCGATAATTAATCAAGACCATTTTTTAATTCTATCAATCTGAAGTAATTTAATCTGGAAACTTCTTTTGTGTTAACTTCTTGTTTAACTCTATTAAGTTTTTCGTTCATTTCTTTGTCATTCGATTCTACTAAAAGACCTTCAATTTTATTATTGATACCTTCTTTCAGTTCGGTTGTTTTAACAACAAGCTCATCATTTGATAATGACATAATATCTTTAAATTCTTTCTTTTGTTCTTCGTTTAAATTATTAGAATATAAAACATTAAAATTGTTTGCCAATACCCCGTAAAGAAGACTTTCATTAACAGTAAAAGGCTCATTACCTTTTGTTGCAATATCTTTTTTCTTTGTTAAATGCTCAACTAATTTCTTTTTCGCGACAACTTTGCTTTCAATATTTGATAATGTATCTTTTGAAAATAGTTGATCCAAAGACTCGTATAATTCATTACTATCTGAAGATATATTACCTAATTTTTTATCTAGTTTTTTACAAAAATCAGTAATTTCACTAATTGTTGATTGGCTATTTACCATATTCTCCAACCCCTCAATATATAGCTTTGCGGTTTCTTTATCCTCAATATATTTGTTTTCGATCTCCTCATAAAACAAATACATCTCTTTGAACTTCTTGTTCTCAAGTACGGTTTTAATAATATCTTTTATTTCAGATTTATTCTTGCTGCCGTATGATTCGGTCAACTTCTTTAACAGTTTAGTTTTAATGATACCAACTTTGCTCATTTTTATTGGTTTAATATGTCTTTTAATTTATTTTCTATTTCATAAATATTCTTCTTAGCTTTATCTAGATCAAATAAATCTGAAATGTCGTCACTTTCTCCTAGAATATTATTCATTTTTATTTTTCTACTTTCACTTAATGGTTCTGCTGGTGCTGAATCGCCGCCCCCTGATGGTGGTGGTGATGTCATATCCATTCCAGAATCCCCACCCTCAGCTGCTGCCGCATCTACTTTTGCTCTTTCTTCTTCTGGTATACCATACTTAGAATCTACCTCATCAAATACACCAGATCTTGGGATGATCTTAGCTGTATTTGTTAATTCAGCCCCCATAGCTCTTTCAAGTCTTTGTTGCTGAAGATCAAGTATAACTTCATTATCACTCATACCCAAGATATTTTTCTTAGCCCAAGTATGTGAAACAGGTAGAATACCAACTTGTGATTGATCCGAAGTGGCGTCTTTGTAAAGTGTCACCTTTTCTTTCCATTGCTCAATCTTTAATAGATCCGCTTGTGAAGATGGATTAGTTAAACCTAATGTAAAGTTTTCTAATTCGTCTTCTAAACCTAAAAGATATAAGTGAATTAATGCTATTTTATTTAATTCTTGAACTAAAGATTTTTGAACTCTATTAATTGTTCTTGCAAAACGAATGTCCATTAATGCAAGATTTTTACCGTCGCCAACAACTTCTTCAAAACCTAAAAACGCTTTAGGTATTCTAAGTGCAGCTAATAGTTTCTTTTGAATATACTCAATATCGGCAATCTCGCCTAAGTTTTGTGCTCCTGCTAAAGTCTCAATTGGACTAGGTGCAGCTGGATCACGAACTGGTATAAAATAATCCTGATCAATAGCCATCTGATTATATCTCATATCGACTTGACCATTTCTTTGGTCAACAACAGTGTCTCTTTTGAATTTACTTGCAACACGTTGTACATATGCTTCAATATCTTTATCATCCATGTTACCAACAAACACCTTAAACACTCTTCTTTCGGGCGCTCTTGATGTTCTATAAATCAACATAGCATCTTCAGCTAAAAGTAATTGTTTCCAAATTCTTCTAACTTTATCTAACATTGATGTACCATAAGGAAGTTTTCTATCATCTCCTAATAATCTAAAATGAGCTACTTCCCATGATTGAAATTCCATGTCTTTGTTTTTCCATGTAAAACGCAATTCACGAATTGGCATTCTAATTTCACCTTGATTAGGTGTTCTTGTTTGAGCTCCCTCCCATCTTTCAATTTCAATATTTGGTAATTGCTGACAACCAACAACCCCCTTTTCTGGATCACTTTTTAAGTAAACAAAGTTATCACCATACTTACATAAGTTTCTAGCCCACATTTGAAGATTGGTGTTTATATCCAACCTATTTTCAAATAAATCTGTTAAAATATTTTTTACTCGCGTAGATTCTGAATAAACGCTTAAGATAGTCCCTTTTTCTGATATTGTTGTAGACTCTTCAGAATATATATCCAAAGCGGCTGATATCTCAGGAGTAAATTCCATCGACTCAAAATCATAATACGCTGCCAATCTATTTGGTTCGTAATAAACAGACTGATTATATAATGAATTATCTAATTTAGTCCATTTATCAAAAAGAAATTGCGATTGCTGCGCTTGCAGTTTCGCCTTTTCAAATTCAACTGGATCATCCGTTTTTAATAACTCTTCTCTTGAAAAATTAAAGGAAGGTGGATTTTGATCCCCTTTGTTTTGAAACCCAAATACTTTGGTTAACCTCTGATAAATGGTCAAGTCTTGATTCGCCATACTATATAAATACTATTCTATTTAATCTAATTAAAATTTAAGGATTAATCAACCCTTTTTTTGCCACCAAACAACCATGAATATTGATTATATTGTTCTTTAGCGGGTACATTGGATGTAGATGACTTGGCATATGGTGAACTATCTATTTGCATCATCCCTACTTGATCAAAAGAAGTGCCATAAGAATATACGTTACTCTGTGGTGCTTCATATGTTCTTTCTGACATCACCCAAGATTCAAGCATAGCTTTATTCTGTTGTTCGTTTCTTTTAAGTTGTGTAAATGATATGTCACCGGCGTACATTGCAATAGCAATACTCATAATCGCGTCATCATGAGCTCCTTTCATGTGATTTGGTTTACCATTAATATAAACGAATGTATTAAGTTCATTTAGTAACCTGTGTGACCTGATTATAAAATCGTGTCTTAATTGTTCTTCAAAACAAGCAACTATTTGAGTTCTTTTGTTATTAAAGTTTATACCAGGTATTTTTTCCAACGCTTTATGATTGTATTCCCACATATTCTTTGTGTTAAACCCATCAATAAACAAATCCCTATAATTCATCTCCTGCAACTTCCTTGATGTTGCTACACCCATTCCTCCTGTTATATCAATAACAATGAACGCGTTATAAAGAATACCCCATTTGTATGCTACTGAAGCCAAATCGTCTGGAGGTATTTTACCGATATATTCTAAAACCTGCTCCCTTGAATCAAAATCAATAATATTAATTGATGAAAAGTCATCACTATCTCCTCTACTAACATCTACGCCCATAATATATCTATGACCTTCTTCTGGATCTTTCCATTGCCATAATGTTCCCTGCATGTATTTTTCTTTAGGAGGTTTAACCATTGTTTTAGCAATTCTTTCCATTGTTTCAGATGGAATAACACTATCTCCAGACCCTAAGAAATCACACTCTAATTCCTGTGCAATTTTTCTTTTATCATATTTGAATTTCTTGGACATAGATTCAAACCAACTTGAATATGGTTTATACCCTTTATCCATATATTCTTGATATTTTGTTAAACTATACTCAGAATCATTTAAGGTTATTTCTTCGTCATTGTATTGTTCCCTATTCAACATGTAATGAACAATATCATCAACTTTCAACCAAGCTAAATCTTTTGTATACCTCGGGTCCTTAAACCATCTTAAATCAGTAATGTGAAAATCGTTTATACCTCTAATTGCTTGTTCATAAACACCATAATAAATTGGATCATAACCATTTGGTGTAGATATCAATATAATTTTACCACCAGTTGATAGAGACGCCATAGATGCTGCCCAGAAATCTTCCCCCGCTTCAATATATGCCGCCTCATCAAAAACTAATATTGTTGGTGTATACCCACGCAATGCGTCAGAAGATGTTGCCACAGCTTTAACCTCACATCCATTATTTAATCTAAATCTACTTTCTGAGTTTTTATCAGGATGAAAACCAACATTAATCCAATCTGGCCATTGATCTAAAAACATTCTTACTTTATTAGCCATTTCTATTGCGGTATCTCTTTTGTTGGCAATAATCAAGACCCTTTCAGGATTCTCTGGTTTTGCTAATTGTAATTTCTTAGAAATCCAAGCAGCAGTAACAGTAGATACACCAGCTTGTCTATATTTTCTTGTGATATTTTCATTGAATTCTTCGTAATCGTTTAATAATTGTATTTGATCTGGAAACAACTCTAGTGGCACGAATTTTTTTTGCGTATTATCATATGTTTGAAGATACGTTTTAAGTGCGTAAGGTGTATCTTTCATTATACGCGCATATTCTTTTAATTGTTCTATTTTGTTGTTCATATATATAAATATGAAAAAAGTGGTCGAATTTGACCACTTTAATACTTTGTTAGTTTTTAATTATTTGGTAGATCTATACCTAGATCCCCTAAAAGATCTCGCAAATCATCATCATCAATACCATCTGAAACATTATTTAATTCATCATCAAATTGTTTCATTGACATTCTATAATCATAATCATTGATTTCTCCATTTATCATTTGATAAAGCAATGCCATTAATCTTTTTCCATTTTCAGAACCAGATAACACCTCTTTTAGAAATACCAAAAACTCTTTAGCTGGTTTCGCAACAATTTTTTGAAATAAAATCAACTGCATACCAACCTTATCTTCGTCTGTTATAACTTCTTCAGGGAAAGATTCTTTAATTCTGTCCCAAATTGCTGGTCCTAATCTTAAATCCCAAATTTCTTTTTGTAATGTGTCTTCAAGCTCCATAACTCTAGCCGCCACATCTCTATCTTTTGGTTGGCCATGTAGGGCACCTATAACCTCATATGTCCCCTTCATTAATTCATGTACCAATATTGGAAAGTTAATCGCAGTTGCAACAACTCGTGGCGGTGTTTCGTTAGGAAATACTTTTTCTTTACCACCAGCCATTGGTGTTCCTCCGCCGCCACTTAACCCTAGGCCAGTATTACCCATTTGCCACAACATTGCATCGGCCGCTGACATAATTGTACCATACATTCCCGCAATATTTCGCTCACCAGTAATCTCTATTAATTTTTCATTTGCGTAGTTGTACATATAATGACCTTTTGCAGATGCTCCGGCCATCATTGCGTTAACCATTCTTCTTTTAGCTCTTTCTAAAGTAATATCCTCCAACTCATCATACATGTCCTTATCCAATTCAACCTCTTCTGGTTCCATTTGACTTGGACCCTTTTCTTCAAATCCTTCAGAATTTGGCATTTCAATACTAGCTTCATAAACTATGTCACCCTCTTGAACACCAAGTTCTTTCATAACTAATTCAATTGCAAGAGTCTCCAATTCTCTCTTGTGTGCTCTTTCAATACTAGATACCCTTCCCTGAAGTTGCATCATAGTTTGTAACAAAGTACCAACACTATTTGGTGAAAGTGGTGGTAGACCAGTATATCGTCTAACATTATCAACAATCTGACGATATCGTTTTGATGCTAATAATTCTTCAAAATTTGAATGTGGTGCATCAACATCTTTAGGAAAATTTACTTTTTTAAATGAATGTTGTTTATTCGCTAAATCACGTTCAAGATCTGGGTGTGGCCTGTCAGCCGAATCAAAGGTCATTGGCATTTCATTAAGATTTTCTTTCAATCTTAATAATAACTCTTTTTTTGTAATTTTCATAGTTTAATTATTCTGCTGCCATTGGCATTGAATCCAATTTTTTAATTTTTGCTTTTGGTCTTGGCTCAACAACTGGTTCTTCGTCAGGATTTCTAAAAGGATTTCTTCTAGGGTCTCTTTCAGGTCTATCTACATCAGGGGTTTCTTTTGGTGGAGCATCAATTCCTGGCGCATCTTTTTCTGGCGCTTCTTTTTCACCCGCACTAATAATACTATCAAAACTCATAAATTCAGGAATTCTTGGTACATTCTTCTCAGATAATTCAACATCAGATTCATTTAGTTTTTCTTTAATTAAAGAAACCATGTCGCCTTTTGTTACCAAACTATGATAAGTTGTTTCAACTGTGTTTTCAACAAACTCGTTTAAATTTTTTAAATTAAGTTTTTTTTGAATAGCCTTTTTCTTTGCTTTTGCTTTTAATTTTGAAACTGGTATAACCTCATCTTCCTTAACTTCAATTTTTGTTTTATCAACTTTTGGATCTTTTAGTATGCTATTCAATGTGGCAACATCTTTTGGATCTTTACTATTATAAACAGTTTTTGTTGTTGTAACTGTTTGAGCTTCTTTCAAAACTTTATTAGCAAATTTCTCTAATTGGATATCATTAAATTTAACTAATGTTTTTTCTGTAAATCCTTCAGACATTAGTTTTTCTATTAATTGAGCTCTATTCATTTTAATTTAAAATTTATTTCTTCGTTAATTAATCTAAGCCCCTTTGTTGCTAATTTGGTAGTAACACTTTCTAATTCTTCAGCAAAATGAAAAGAGAGTCTTATTGGCCTCTCTTCCGCTTCCATATCAAAAACTTCCCACCCTAAAGCAACAATCCCATCAACAGCGTCGATTACACCAAAATAGTCAGAATTTTGCACTAGTTCAAGTTTTAAATCAGAATTTTTTAACAACCCAACTAGATCTATACTATCAACTTCCGGTGGTATCGCTCTACCTGCAGACGGGATTATAAACCACTCTTCAACCAATGTGTCTGGATCATTACCAAAGATAAATTCGTATTGTCTCTGGCCTTTATAATCTTGACCCAGTTCATTGATATAGAGTAGATACATTATTCAAAGTATTTGCTTAATGTTGTATTAATACTTTCGTTTATTTCTTTTAATTCTGGGGTGATATCCATGTTGATTTCCTCAACCTCTGGTTCTTTATCATCCTCACCATCGGTACCAAATACCATGAATTCACCTAAATCTTGTTCTTCTTGTTCTTCGCCTCCAATTTTAGAATTAATCAATTCTTCTAATTTAGAAATTCTTTCAGCTAAATCATCTTCTGGTGCTGGTGCTGGTTCTTCTTCTGGTTCTGGCTCTTCTTCAGGGGCTGGTTCTTCACTTGGCGCTGGTTCGGCTCCAGCTTCTTCATCTCTTTCAAACTTTTTACCGATTTCCTCGATATCGTCATCTTCCAATTTGTCAAGATCAACAGCAGATATAACCATGTTTAAAACATACTTAATATCGTCACTTTCCATTTTCGGTTGTTGGTCTCTTAATTCTTGACCAAGCTTACCTGCAAATTTTTGTATTTCAGCCATATAATCTGATCTCTTACCTTCTTCAGGAGACATTGCTGGATCAGACTCTGGTGCCGCTGCTGGCTCATCTGATGACATTTCAGGTGCTGGTTCAGCACTTGGTTCTGGTTCATTTGATGATGGTAATGCCGCTGGCATATCATTAACAGCGTCTTGTGGAAGCGAAGCTTCTTCTTTAGGTTTGTTTGCTTTTAAAACATACTTCGTTACTTCTTCGTTTAATTCTTGAGATTTTAACAACTCAAGTCTTTTTAACGCTTCAGCATAAGATGTGAATCTATTTTTATTTTTCATAAACAAACCACCAATATAATCTAGTGTTTGTTCGTTTAGACCCTTTTTTACATAATAACCATCTTTTTCTCTAACGATGCCATAAACGCCGTTAGAACTTTCTTTTACCAATTCAGCAGTTTTACTCTGATTTGAATTAGATGATTTTTGATTGTAGTAAGCCAATTCAAGGATTCTTTTGATCTTATCGTCTCCTTGCAGCTTTTCACTACCTACAGGTTTTAAATCTCCCATTGTATTAATATTAAAATAAGCTTATTCTTAATCAATAAATATTAAATAAAAGGAAAAAAATACAGTTAGCAATTATGGGAGGGATAATTTTTTGTTAGAGACATCCTTTTTCAGGTCCATTAATTTTTCAATGTAACCATTTCTTCTCAATAACTTGAATGTTAAATTTTCATATGAATACTCCCCACCACTTGTTAAACCACTCTTTCTAAACTTTTTAAGTTTATCTCTTAAGCCTAATATTTGTTTAGTAACGTCTTCTCCCGAATTAAAATTATTAATTAATGCGTCGATTTTTTTTGCAAAGTACTCCCCTTTATTTAAAATTTGATTAGTATCGATGTTTTCCTTTTTTACCGAGGGTTCTACAATCCATTCATTATTTAATATTGAATAAACGCCAGTAGATGAGTGCTCTTCATCAATATCCTGTACATATATCTCAACATCAAACCCTTTTATTTTTATATCATTTTGTTCGTTCCACAACCCTTTTTTAGAGTCAAAAAACTCTTTTACAATATCATTTAGTATTGATGAACTAGTTTTATCTCCTTCATTTAACTCATCCATATCAACTAAAATATGTAAATCAACATCAGAATATTCGGACCAATTGTAATTAGCTAATGAACCAGTTAATATAACATCATGAATAAAGAAGTCCACCCCAGCAAAATCAATAAAATTATCTGTTATTTCTAATAGTCTATCAACAATTTCTTTCTTCATTGTATATGAACCATTAGCCCCCATGTCAAATATAAGTGGACACAAATGATCCTTAATCTGAAAAGATCTAATGATTTTTTTATCTACCTCAGGATCAGATAATTCTAAAAGTTCGTCTATCAAGTTGGCCATTAACTAATTTTTTTAAAACTATATTTTGTTTTAATGTTTGAATTTAAAAACGAACCTTGAGAATCACTCATTCTAAATTTCGTGAAAAGCTCCCAGGGCACGCCCTCATATTCATAAATACTCCCATTATTAAACACAATAGTCAATAAAGACGTTTCCGTGTTATAAGTTGCGGATTTAATATTTGTTGACTTGATATCAACATGAATTAACTTCCCATCAATTTTTTCTGATATAATTCCCATAGTCTCTTTTTATTAAAATATACGAGTTTTAAAAATAAAAAAAAAGCCCCGATTAACGAGGCTTTAAAATAAACACAATAAATGTTAATTAAGTGAAATCAACCTTTCTAAAGACTTTTTCTTGTCTATCGGTAATGTTAATTCTAAAATACCATTTTCAACTTTTCCAATGATATCTTTCTCCTTAACATCATCAGGAATGGTATAGTTTTTCACAAAGCTTTCAACAAAATGTGTTTTTTCATCTTTCTCTTCTTTTTCAAAAGAAATTCTCAATACACCATCTTTTGTTGAAATTTTTAGGTCATCCTTTGTTAAACCAGGAACAGACAAGAAAACTTTATACTCGCTTTCATTTTTGCGAATAGTTGATTTTGGGCTTAGTGTTGGGTGAGCACTATCAAAGACTCTATCCACAACATCAAAAAACGGATCTCTAAATAATGTAATCATAGTTTTATAAATTTTTATTTGATATTAACAATTTTTTTGCCAACAAACATGTTATGACATTTAGTCATATTTTTTTAAAACAATTAGACATTTTGTCAATTACTAAGTTTTTTTTTATGAAAAAAAATCCGTATGTTTGTTTATAAATCAAAATGTTATGCCAGTAGACTTCGAATACGAGGAGAATCAAAGAACAAACCCCAAAAACAGGAAAAGCACTTCAGGAACACCAATTCTTGATAATTTTTCTAGAGACCTTATTAAGCTAGCTCAAGAAGGTAAAATTGACCCTATAGTTGGTAGAGACAAGGAAGTGAAAAGAATTGCGCAGATTCTTTCAAGAAAAAAGAAAAACAACGCGGTTATTGTTGGTGACGCCGGTGTGGGTAAATCAGCGTTAGTTGAAAAACTAGCATTGATGATATCAAAAGGCGACTGCCCTTCAAATTTACTTGACAAACGAATAGTATCATTAGATTTAACATCACTAGTTGCAGGTACAAAATATCGGGGGCAATTTGAAGAAAGAATAAAAGCTATATTACATGAATTACAAGACAATCCAGACGTTGTTGTGTTTATCGATGAATTACACACAATGGTTGGCGCTGGTAATGCTAGTGGATCAATGGATGCCGCAAATATTCTAAAACCAGCATTAGCTAGAGGTGAAATTCAATGTATAGGTGCAACAACTTTTGATGAATTCAAAAAACATATTGAAAAAGATGGTGCGTTAGTTAGGAGATTTCAAAAAATTATTTTAAAGGAGCCAACCGAATCAGAAACAGTTGAAATATTAAATAATTTGCAAAAATCATATGAAGAATATCATAAGGTTTCATACGGAAGCGAAGTTGTTGAAACAATTGTAAGATTATCCGGAAGATATATGACTGACAAACAATTTCCAGATAAAGCAATTGATGTACTTGATGAATTAGGTTCAGAAAAACGAGTAATAACAAAAATTCCAGAAGTCATTGAAAAGCTGAAAAAAGAAATAGAAGAAATTAGAGAAAGAAAACTAGAAGTTGTTAAAAGCCAAAATTACGAGCAGGCCGCAAAGCTTAGAGATGAAGAAAAAAAAGCGGTTAAAAAATTAGAAGACGAAAAAAGTAAATGGCTCGACAAGCAAAAAGGTAATCTAATACCCGTTAGTGTAGAAGATGTCTATGATATTATTTCAAATATTACTGGAATCCCCATTACAAAAATAGATAGTAATGAAGTAAATAACCTATTAAATTTAGAGGTTGATTTATCTAAAAAAGTTATAGGCCAAGAAGATGCTATTTCGATCATATCTAAAGCAATTAGAAGAAATAGAGTTGGTATAAAAGATAATAAAAAACCAATTGGTTCTTTCATATTTCTGGGATCAACAGGTGTTGGTAAAACATATCTTGCCAAAAGCTTGGCACAATTAATATTTGGGTCAGATGATAAGGTTATTCGTGTTGATATGAGTGAGTATATGGAGAAGCATACTGTATCTAGATTAATCGGTTCTCCTCCCGGTTATGTTGGTTATGATGAAGGTGGACAATTAACTGAAAAAGTTAAAAATAACCCATTTGCTGTGATATTGTTTGATGAGATTGAAAAAGCACACAAAGATGTTTTCAACATTCTTTTACAAATTTTAGACGAAGGGCATTTAACAGATTCATTCGGTCGAAAAGTTAATTTCACAAATACCTTAATTATTATGACATCAAATGTTGGCGCAAAGAAAGTATCTGAATTTGGTGGGGGCGTCGGGTTTTCAACTAGCAGTAGTGAAACACAGCAGTACGAGGTTAGAAAAACTATGATTCAAAAATCTCTTAAGCAACAGTTTAATCCAGAATTTTTAAACAGAATTGATGATATCATTTTATTCAATCCTTTAAATGAGGATTCGTTAAGAAAAATTGTTTCATTAGAAATTAATAAATTAGTTACTAGGTTACAAGAAAAAAAATACATCATAGCTTTTGATGATTCTGTTCTAACGGAAATCATAAAAAGAAATAAAGATGAGGAATATGGGGCAAGACCAATAAAAAGAATAATCCAATCTTTATGTGAAGATTTTCTTAGTGATCAAATACTAATGGGTAATATTAAAGAAAACAAAGCTGTTAAAGTGGTTTTTAAAGAAAAAATGATTTTAAAAACAAAAATCATATAATTTTTAACTAAATATTTGACTTTTTGTGAAAATCACATATATTTATATGCTTGAGGTTCTCTTTGTCGATTACCTTTTCGTTTTTTTCATAAGTAAGCGGGGTTGAACCCGCCGAAAGACCTTAAAACCCCGACATCCTGTT
>JACCDI010247172.1_pt1 | contig 14563 bp, 11 predicted proteins | sample 7442791 | NCBI WGS metagenome assembly JACCDI01 (sample SAMN15323434, study PRJNA562643) | freshwater metagenome | isolation source: river surface water | place: USA:Blue River Watershed | collected 2017-08-15 | reverse complement strand
TGGCAATTGGCCGCAGCGCCGCTGCATTCAGATGAGCATTTACTGTGGCCCATTCGCTTGGTGGGTGCAACTTTTGCCACAATTATAGTGTTGTTCGTGGCGGCTGTATTGCGGGCCAATCAACGGTCTGCCCAGGCGATGGAGGCATTGCAGGAAAGTGAAGCATATTATCGTACCGTGATTTCGCATGTCGCGGATGCCTTGGTGGTGCTCGACCCAAGCTGTCGCATCGATAAAATTAATCCTGCAGCCAAACGCTTATTGGGGTACAACAACGATGAGTTGCAGGGGCTGTCTTGTGAGTTATTGTTTCCGCAAGGGCAGCCTTTGGTGGCAAAAGATGGCAGTAGCGAAGTTCAAGTTCTGACGCAAAGCGGCCAAATTCTTACGGTTGAGCTGGTGCAATCGCACTTGCAGTTGGCTGACCGCACCATGTTGTTGTTACTGATGCGGGATATTACGCAAAGGCGGCAGCATGAACGCATGAAGGATGAATTTGTCTCGACGGTAAGTCATGAACTCAGAACGCCATTAACTGCGATCAGTGGAGCTTTGGGGTTGTTGGCTGCAGGAACGCTCGGCAAGTTCGAACCCAAACAGCAACAAATGCTGGATATTGCTTTGCAAAGTAGTCAGCAATTAAATAATTTAATCAATGACTTACTGGATATTGAAAAATTAGTCGCCGGTAAAATGCAACTGCTTTGTAGCCCTACGCAATTGCAACCGATTTTATTACAAGCCATGCAACGTCATCTGCCGTTGGCCAGCCAGTTTGGTGTTGAAATTGATGCGTTGTTGCCAAACCCATTTCATGCGCAGGTAAATGTCGATAGTAATCGCCTGCAACAAGTGTTGGCGAATCTTCTGGTGAATGCGGTACGTTTTTCACCGGTTGGCAGCGCGGTGGAGTTGCGAGCGGAAGTCAATGGCAATCGCGTTCGGGTGAGTATCTGCGATGTAGGGCCCGGAGTGCCCTCGGAATTTGAACAACGGTTATTTGAAAAATTTTCGCAAGCGGACAGTTCTGATAGCCGTGCTATGGGTGGCACAGGTTTAGGTTTGGCTATTTCGAAAGAGCTGATTGAACGGATGGGCGGCTTTATTGGCTATCGGGCCAATCAGCCGCAAGGCGCGTGTTTTTACTTTGAATTGCCTTTAGTTTAGGGGCTGTGAGGATGTTGTGGTGAGTTGGTATGGTTTTTTGCTGTGGGATTTAATCGCGGTGATTTGGTTTTTATCACTGTGGATTGGTTACACCATTTTCGCGAAAAGACGGGCGCGAGTGGTGAGCTGTCTGTCATTTGAGTTACGCAGAAAGCGGACCGACTGGATGCGGCAAATGCTCACGCGCGACAACAAAATGGCCGATGTCGCACTCATTTCAACTTTAGAACGCAATGTCAGTTTTTTTGCTTCCAGTTCAATGCTGATCTTAGCTGGCTTACTCACCGCAATTGCCTCCAGTGACAAGATTGCTATCGTGATGAAACAAGTGCTGCCTTGGCTGACTCATGTCGACGGTTTGTTGCAATTTAAGTTACTGTTTTTGGGTTTAATCTATGTGTTTACCTTTTTTCAGTTTACCTGGTCGTTGCGACAATATGGCTTTGGTGGTGTGTTAATCGGCGCAGCACCCGATGGTCGTGGCCTGTCTGAAGCCGAATTAATGCTTTATGCCAACCGTGCAGCCAAGGTGATTGACCAAGCGGCGCACTCCTTCAACTATGGCCTACGAGCGATTTATTTTTCATTGGCAACGCTCGCTTGGTTTATCGATGCCCGGTTATTTATGTTGGCGACTGTCATCGTCTTGCTGATTATGAAACATCGCGAGTTCCATTCAAAAGCGTTAAAAGCATTGCAAGAGGTGTAGCGAGAAGCCCGCTCACTCAGTCGGGGAGAAGAGGGCAGCTCGCAAGCTCGTGGTCATTCGATATGTCTTGGTCACAGTGTGTATTGGGTAAGGTTTGTTGTGGTTCAGGTATGGTGTGGCCAAAGTTTAGAGTGTTCACTGTTTGTCGTGCTTGAGGTATGAAGTGGTTCAGGTGTGGTGTGGCAAAGGTTGAGAGTGTTCAAGGCGTCCCGCGATTAAGGTGTAGATTGGTCAAGGTGTAGATTGGTCAAGGTGTGTCGTGGTTAAGGATTGAAAGGACTTCGTTCAATGGAAGTCCTTTTCAAAGTGCTAAGCCGAAGGCACGGCAAATTCGATAGGTTTGCAAAGCTGTCCACTCTTTTTATTCAGCAGTGAGACTTTTAAAAGCCCCTCGCTAAAAACCAATGAATCGGCAGTGTTGGTTTGCAACGCAACGTTCTGGCGAGACAGGATCCGAAAAACACGCGGTTCTTCTGCAATATCGCCATAACCTACAGAGATCAGATATTTTGTTTGGAGGCCATCGCTAACCCCAGCTTGTTCTGTATCTATCCCCCACACCGAAACTGTCGGCCCTTCCGCAATATTCACAACCGCTAACTGCCGGCCAAAATAAAACTCTTTGACACTAATGGTGTTGACGGTTTCGGAGTGGATCTCACACTCATTATTCTCTGTGGCCATGCAGGGCGGCAATATGACGCAAAGCATGATTAAAAAAACAAAAATTTTCATCCTTGGGCTCGTTTTTAAGTGTTGTGCGCTAAGAGCACATGCAAAGTTTGGTATAAACCAAAAAGTACTTAGCCTTTACAAGCAAGTCGTCTATGAATCATAAGTTTTTGATTGTGAATATAAATTTTAATATTTTAACAGCCTTAATTTCCTGATAATTCAATCTAATATCTGGACTTTCAATAAAAAACGCCAGCATAGTTGCAATAGATTTTGCAGGTTTGGGTGCTCATTTTTTATATTCTAAAAATCAAAATATTCAATTCCGAACTTCACAGTGGCGTTTAACCCATTCGTTAATCTTTGTTGGTGAAACATCGATATGCCCGAGCTTGAATGTTCTTTGATCACCAACAAAGGTATCGAACAACCAGAGTGAGCCATTATTTGCCATCAGGCCTTTGCCAGCATCAAAAGTGAAATGTTTCATTTCAAGGCACTCGATAAAAGCAATATTTGTCGAGCTGAAGATAAGCTCAAAGTTCGTTTTCAGCTGAGTTATATTGTGTATTTGAGTGGTGCGATATCGCAAATTCTGTGCATTCGTTTCAACGGTATCAGAGGAAATGGTGAGAGGAAATAAAATCCATTTCGACATTTCCTCCAAATTTTTGCTTTTAAGAGATTGTTTTAGCTGATTTAAAACAATTCTGCCCTTAGCCAAAGCAAGTTCTTCTGTGAAGTATTGGTCGGAAGCTAGACAATCAGCATAAGGCGAGGTTTTATCCTCTTGGCAGTTAGTACTGGCTTGAGCAATTAAACTTGAACAAAACAAACTGACGGTAAAACCTGTAATTTTTATCCACATAGGAATGCTCTAAGACTTAGCTCAGCCAAAATTTAAGGCGTTGGGTTGGTGTTGTAGCAATTGTTGTCTTCCATCCATTTATAAAACAAATCAGGGCTGGAATGGATTACAGTTAGAGCATACTTGCGACAGCCGTCTACAACTATATCTTCAAAATGAATTGCCCCAGTAGCTGCAAAAAAACCATAATATTCTTTGAAGGTTAAATTATCAGCGGTTAAGCACTCGACAAATTGTTTGTGTGCAGGCTTAAAAATTTTTTCAAAATTTTGAGCCAGTTCTTCTTTCGAGTTAATAACTAACTTAGTTTTTTTGCTGTCATCAGCTTGATCGGAATTTGAATCTCGTGTGTGGACGATAAAAGGAAAATTAATAATTTCTGAGAGTAAATCAATATTTTTCTCTCGAACCCCCAGTTTCAGTTTTTCAACTTCATCAGCAATTTTTTTCCGTGCAAATGCTTCAGTATGAACATCATCGTTGTTACATTCATTGCTCAGCGTAGGAAGCGCTGTTAAGGCTAGCATCAAAAAAATAGCTGTTTTAGCTTTGATTTTCATAAGGTTTTCAATGTTTGTCTAGTCATGGATGTTTGGTCAACACAACCACTTAGGTGACCTCGTAATTTATTCAATGCTTCTCTGAGTTTTGCTTTCTAAGTTTATTATGCGAATTATTCTTTCAGAGTTGATATTTGATGTTGGTGATGTTTCTGTAATTATCCAAGTTCCTCTAATAGTTAACGGTCCTGTGAATATCATTTCATTAAATAAATTTTCTATACTGTTGTTCTTTATATTGTATATATTAATTCCGTTGGGCTTAGTATTGTCTTCTACGTTGTAATCATCGATAAATACAACCCTTTCGGAGTCTTTTAGAATTCTTGCATATGAAGCATTAAACTCTTTTATAGGTTCTAAATCTTTTGAGTTATATAGTGTGAAATGCCTGCTAGATTCACTGGTGTTATAACCAATTAGTATCAGTTTGGCATCATCAGATATTTCCACTTCAATCTGCTTGTTTACATAATTAACTTTGTCTAATCCAGGGATTTTCTTGAATTGTATTTTGTTGTTTTGGCTAATAACTTTGAAGCAATTTTCATCTTTTTTATATGCAATAATGATTTGTCCATTACTGCTTATGTCGACTATTTCATGTTTCAATGAATTGTTGCACTCGGCAACAGCATTAGACACATATAGCATTAGTAAGAGAGTGATTTTATTAATCATTTTTTTTCCTCTTGAGAGCTAGGGTTATCGTTGAAATGTTTTTGTGGATCGACTGCGACACCATCTATTTTAACTGAGACATGGACATGTTCTTCGTCTTTGGGTAAGCCCTCTGCATTACCTGTAGTTCCTGATGTACCAACACTTTGACCTTCAGTAACCTTAGATTTATCAGCTACCGAAATGCTGTCCAAATGGGACATTCCGATTTTTACTGATTTACCATTCACATTTTTTTCAATAAATAATGTGTTGCCGCCTTTTTTATTCTTGTCAGCGGTTATAACAGTTACCGTTCCGCTAATAGGCGCAACAAGTGCTGTTCCTTTTGCTGCAGCGATATCTGTTCCTGAGTGATTTCCTTTGTTCCAATTTGATGAGGAGCGAGTATCTCCAAATTTTCCTACATTTGGGTTTGTCGAATTAGTTCGAACTTCGCTATCAGCGATTCCTGATTTCCCGCTGACAGGGTTTGTTTCTCTCCCATCCGGATCCACATATTTATAAGGATTATTATTGGCGTAGGCGTAGCGGTTGAACATCATCAGGTTGTCGGTGTTGAAGCCGACGGGGTCGTTGGAGTAAAACCGGCCGATCACTGGGTCGTAGTAGCGTTGTTGCATGTAGGTGAGCCCAAGATCGGGGTCTTCTAAGTGGCCGGTGTAGCCGAGGCCGGCTTGTTGACCCCCTTTTTGTTCGCCGAAGTCATGGTATTTGGTCTGTTTGATGACCTGGCCATTTGCGTTGGTTTCGGCAATCACAGAGCCAAGCACGTCGGTATGCTGGTACTTGATGGTCATTGCGGCGAAGCTGGTTGAGCTGAAGAAAAGAGTGGAGCCTATCAATACACTAAGTGGCAGTGGTCGCATGGTACATTCCTTGTTTGCGTCTGAAAATGGGTGGTTCGCAGTACGTCATTCGAGCCAGTGTGCGACAGTCTGTCTCCAAGCTTATTCAGCCAACATCCAATGCCGTGCGTGGAATAAAGTCGCAAATTGTATAAATTAAGTTAACGAATTGAAGTTAGTTGAGGATGTTGGAAAATGCAAAATAAATGTGAAGTTTCAGAGGCTGAAAACTATTGCAAAGAATTGAGTGAGCGATTTTTAAATAATAAGCGGGGATTATAAATCTATTGAATTCAGTGGTTTAGGTTTTTGCTGGCGGCACGCATTCGCTTGCGGCGCCAGCTTACTTAAAATTGTAATTAGTTGTAGCTTGTTTCAAAAGCTTTAACAACTCGGGACACGCCATTGACGTGACGGGCGATTTCGACCGCTTTGTCTGCTTCTTCAGCGCTGACCAGACCCATTAAAAAGACTTCACCGTTTTCAGTGAATACGCGTACATTCAGTGCACTCACTTCTTTATCCGCGGCCAACAATGATTTGACCCGCGTGGTGATCCAGCTATCGCGAGTTTTGGTGGTAAAAGTAATTGGGTTACCGACACGGATTTGGTTTTGTACATCGCGCACGCCTTGCACTGGCCGCACTAAATCACCTGCCACATTGACCCAATTTTCATCTGGGGCTTGGCCGGTTAACAGCACAACACCGTTATACACATACACGTTGATATTGGCTTGGGTATCCAGGGTTTTGTTACCTTCAATGGCGTTATTGGCTTTGATGGCGATACTGTTATCGTCGATTTGCGAGCCAATAGTCCGGCGGTCAGATACCGCGCAAGCTTGGAGGGCAACTGCTAACGCAATGACCGTAGATAATTTGAAAAAGTTTTTAAAATTCAGCATGATAAGCTCCATTTGCTTAAGCATCATCTTGTTGCGGGAACAAGGTGTTGTCGATTAATTCCACTACGCAATGTAACAAAAATGCGTAACATTCATACACACGGGCTGGCCGATGGGCTGGCACTCGTAATTCGGTATCCGCATTGCCAAGCAGTCCAGACAATTCGCCGTTGTTATCAACGGTTAAGGCAATCACGGTCATATCTTTGGTCAATGCAGCTTCTACGGCTTGAATTAAGCTCGGTTCGTCTCCGCTTAATGACAGCACTAATAAAATATCGCCTTCTTGGCCTAATGCTCGCACTTGCCGAGCTAAGAAATCCTGATTGGCCAACAAGCGGTGTTGCAAACTGGCTGATTCCACAGCGAGCGCCAGCGCAGGTAAACATGGCCTTTCGGTTTCAAATTGGTCCAACAATAGCTGGGCAAAATGACCGGCTAATGAACGAGCCGCGCCTTCGCCACAGCACAACACTTTGCGATCTGAGATCAACGCTTGCACTATGCTCAATGCCGCCGCTTCGATGGGTTCAGACAACGCTTCCCCCGTCGCAATCATGGTTTGGATATTCTCAGTAAACAGCTGACGAATATGTTCTTGCATGCCAATATCCTAATTAAAAAGCATTTTTCAGCCATTGCACTTGATAAGGTTCTTCACCGGTAATGCCTATCACATCAAAACGAGCAAAGGCTTTGGGCGCATGTTGCTGTAAGTAAGCCAAAGCAGTTAACCGTAATTTTTGCTGCTTGCTGGCAGTGACTGCTGCCAAAGGGCCGCCGTAACCCGCACTTTTTCGGTATTTCACTTCAACAAACACCAACTGGGTTTGGTCTTGCATCACCAAATCTAACTCGCCAAAGCGGCCGCTGATATTGCGGCCAACACACTTCAAGCCTTGTTGTTGTAGATATTCCATCGCCAGTGTTTCAAAATAAAACCCTTGCGATTTGCTGTTCATTAGCGGCTTATCCCTTGCTTTTCCAACAATTGCAGCTTGCCTTGGCGATATTGGGCAAACGTCAGTTGACGTTGCACACTGACCCCGTCGGGTAAGCGCAGGCTGCCGGTTAATCCTTGGTAACTCATAATTGGGAACTGCTGTTGAATTTTCAAGCGTTCAATCAATTGCACAGCATCAAAGCCCATGGCAAATAACCGTTGTAAGGTCTCATCTTGCTCAGGATACAGCTCGTCATAAGTGGCGCGCAGTGGCGTTGTGGTGGTGGCTTGGGGTAACAACCATGGCATTTCTGTCATGGTCAGGCCGGCTAAATCGCGCTGATCAGTGCGATCCACTTTCAAACTGTGGCTGCGAGAACTGGTAAATATGGGCAAACTGCGTGCCGTGGGGCTCACCGTAACATCAATGAACGGCTTGAATAACCGAGTTTGCATCGGATCGGCAATCAGATAAATCGCATCGATATCTTGGCGGCTGTGCATTTCCGCCGTGACGGTTTGTCCTGCTAACCGCGACATTTCTTTCACGCGTTCTTCACTGGCGCTGGTTTCCAGAAATTGATTGATCAAGCCTTTTAATTGATCTTGTGAACCATAGCTATAACTTTCCACGGCTTTGCCGGTGCGTTGTTGCCATAGCATTTGGAAATGTTGTGCCATGCGTTGGCCGACCGGATTCACAGCATAAATGAGTACCGGGTTGAAAAAGCGGCGCTGGATGAAATGTTGCATCATCTGCACGGCTTCATCTTCGACCCCTAAGGCAAAATAAAATTGGTCCGGCTTAATTTCGGCTTTTTCAGGTTTTGAATTGAGGAATAACGTCGGCCAGCGCCAACCTGCATGCGATTGCAAGGCATCAACATCTTCGCGCAGCAATGGCCCTAACACAAATTCAACTTGCGCTTGTTCAAGGGCAGCAATGATGGCGTCGGGTGCTTGCGTGCTATCGATGAAAATCAGCGTGCGTTGGCTGTCACTGGCCGCAGCGACCATGCCTTGTTGCAAGGATTCGCCCAAGGTTTTGAACTGACCTGTTAAAGGGAGGACAACGCCAACCCGAGTTGGCGCAAATGCCACCGTCGTTCCTAGGGTTTTGACGTCTTCAGGCAGGTCGGCTTCAGCTGGCATCATCGGGTTGCGGAGCACCCAATCACTGACTGCTTTTTTGAGCGATGCTTGATCGCCGGCAAAGCCACGGGCGATTTGCAGCAATTCAAGCCATGCTTGGCTGCGTGGATGGCTGTAGTTTAAGTTTTTGATATCCGCATCGGTCAGCTGCACGAGTTGCTGCCACAGCAGATCTCGGCCTTGGGCATTTTCAGCGGCGTTGGCGGCTAAAATGTCGAGTTGAATTAACCAATTCAGTGCCGATAAGGTATCTTGCTGCACGGTATAAAATTGCGTGGTTTCTTCCACGAATTTGAGTCGGTCATTGGCCGGAACTGTGGCTAAACTCAGCGAACTTAACCAGTTAGACAGATAGTCCCATTGCTGATTGGCGACCAAACTTTGTAACAGCAACAGATAATTTTGTTGGCGAACTTGGGCATAATTGGATTGTTGTAACGTGAAAGCGATGGCTAAAGCGCGTTGTTTATCCCCGTTAGCCAGTTCTTTGCGGGCAACCTCAATTAAGCCGAGTTGATGTAATTCTTCTGGATCTTCGCTGACCGTGGCAACCGTGGCCGCAGGCTGTGTTGTTGCCGTTTGTTCATATTTGAAGGCTTCGGCTTGCACCTCTGCTTTGGGCGGTTCCACCGGCTTGACCACAGGCCGATTGGTTGAGACCACGGGCGCTGGTGGGGCACTGGTTTGTGTGCAGCTCATCAAGAAAATGCTGACAAAAGGCAGATAAATGGCTTTAAAGCCGGGCAGTAATTTGCTGGTTTTCACAATGCACAGTTACAATAGCCGTTGAATGGCCATTATTTTATACCATTTCCGAGATCGGATCATCCTGCTTGCTAGTTTCAATGCGGCAGATTGATGAATTCAAGTGATTGTTAGTCAAGGGCATTGCCCATTCGAGAGCTGTTATGTCGCAACAACCAGGTCAGTTATATATCGTCGCCACGCCGATTGGTCATTTAGATGACATCAGCCAACGCGCTATCCAAATTTTACGCGAGGTCAGTTGGGTAGCGGCTGAAGATACTCGCCATAGCGGTAAATTACTGAGCCATTTGGGCATTTCTGCTCGGTTCTTAGCCTTGCATGATCATAACGAAAAGCAGCGTGCAGCCAGTTTATTGCAGAAGTTACAAGCGGGTGAGCATGTCGCCTTGATCTCAGATGCAGGCACCCCGTTGATTTCAGACCCTGGCTACAGCGTGGTGAAATTATGTCGCGATGCCGGGATCCGCGTCGTGCCCGTGCCCGGTCCATGCGCTTTGATTGCTGCTTTGTGCTGCGCAGGACTGCCAACCGACAAATTTCATTTTATTGGCTTTTTGCCGGCGAAAAGCGGGCAACGTCAGCAAGTACTGAAAGACATTCCGCAAAATGTCGGCACTTTGAATCGTTATGAAGCTGCCCGACGAGTGAAAGATACTTTGGCCGATGTGGCTGCGGTCTATGGCGATGATCGTGAATTGGTGCTTGCCAAAGAATTAACCAAAACCTTTGAAAATTTTGTCCATGGCAATGCGGCAACGATTACTGCTTGGTTGGAAGAAGATCCCCAGCGCTGCCAAGGCGAAATGGTGTTGATGATAGCGCCGCCGTCAGAGAAAGCTGACGATGATATTCAACCGCAAGCCATCAAAACGCTCCGGTTGTTGCTGCTCGAATTACCGTTAAAAAAGGCTGCGGCTTTGACGGCAGAAATTCATGGTGAAAAGAAAAATGCGCTCTACAAATTAGCGTTAAGTTGGCAGGAGTAAAATCAAAGGTCTAGCTTGGAAATATGCGACAGCTGGAAAGTTTTGCACAATGCTATACGCAGCAATTTACTGCAAAATAGCAGAATTTGTGCCAGAAATTCTGGATTTTTAGGCGATTTGAACCTCGAATTGTTTGGATGACTTTTCGAAAAAAGCATGCTAGTTTTAGCAATTTGCTTACATCTGTAGAGAGCAGGGACGCCATGTTAGATCAAGTTGTACCTCAAGAAACTGTTTTTAGTTCCGCAATTTATGACCCGTTAACCCAGCAAGGCCGCTACCTTGATGCGTTGAATTATGCACAAAGCTGCTGGGGGCCGGTGTCGACATGGCGCGAGCCTGCAAAGCTCGAAGTGGCAATTGTAGTGCTAAGTCATCTTGGGCGTGATCGTGACTCGGATGCCGTTATGCTGAGAGGATTTCGCCGATATCCCGACAACGCCGAGTTTGCGTTGAAGTATGCTTTTTATCTGCTGAATCGCTTCGGTCCCATCAAGGCGGAAGATTTTTACCAGCAACAAGCCGCGCTGCTGGCCACAGCACCCGATCAGGCCGACTTGCAAGTCTTTTTCATTTGTTTGCAGTCAGCGCGCAAAAACTTTGTCGAAGCCAAAGCATTATTAGAACAGGGCCTGAGTCTTTATCCCGAAAGTTCTTGGTTACCGCGCATTGAATTGATGCTGCTGCGCGATCAGCAGTTATATGACGAAGAGTTTGTGCTGGCGCAAGCGATGTTAAGCCGAGATCCGCGGGTGAGTGTCATTCTGGATAATTCCAGAGCTTTAGTGCGCAAGCAGCAGTCGCAACAAGCGATGGAATTATTAGCAAGCCACGCGCCGACCATGCAAAGCTGTCGCTTATGGGCAGAGCTCGCCAACATCGCCGCGCGCTTGATGGCATGGCCCATTTGCGCCAATGCAATTGCACAGTATCAACAGTTGCAGTCAAATCCTGACCGCGATGATGCTGATTTTATTGCGGCCTGTTTGGGGAAAATTGCTCTTGAACGCGGTGATATTGAGCAGGCTTTGCAAGAATTTGCGAAAACTCGCCACCCTTATTACCGAAAAGTGTACCAAAACTTACAAGTCTGGCAAAACCAGGCTGAGCAATCGCAAGGGCCGATGGTGCGGGTTTTGAATGTGCAGCATGAACGCCAAGGCCATCTCACTTGTGCGCCAGCGACGATGGCGGCGTTATGTCGCTATGTCGGGACTTCGCACAGTCAACAAAGTATTGCCGAGAGAATTTGTTATGACGGCACCCCAGAAACTTTAGAGCGACAATGGCTTCGGCAAAATGGCTTCAGTTACATCGAACTGGATTTAACGCCAGAGTTAACCATCGCGCTGATTGATGCCGACTTGCCATTCGCTTTGGTCACCACCCATGGTTTTAGTTCGCACTTGCAGGCGGTGATTGGTTACCATCGCGGCTTGGGGATTGCTTACATCATGGATCCTTCCCGCGATTACACCACTGAGTTGCAATTGGAGTCTGGCTTACTGGCTGAAGCAGCGCACGGTCCGCGCGCGATGGTGTTTGTGCCGAATGAACAAGCGCATCGTTTGCAGCCCTTTGTATCCGACGTGACCAAGCTGTATGAATTGTATGGCGCCTTTGCTCAAGCTCGCGAAAATAACTTAATCACCGCTGCGGCAGCAGAGCTGGCCAAGATGCAGCAATTATTGCCTGAACATCGATTAACCCTGATTGCTAATCGCAGTTTGGCGATTGAGCAAAATGACGAACCCGCGATTTTACGGGCGACCGATGCATTGCTCGCGCGCTATCCAGATCCGGTGGTATGGCTGAATTCGCGTTTTCAAAGTTTAAAAAATTTAGGCGAGGGCGAAGCGGCTTTGGATTATTTATTCCAAGCCGTGCAACAGCAACCGCACACCGACTTAAAAATCCGCTTATTCCGGCAAATTTACAGCATGCCGCGTTATCGCAGCCAAACGCTTGCGCTGTTAAAACAACTGCGAATTTCCGGTAGTTACAGTGCTGAAGTTTATGATTTATTGGCGGATTATTACTGGCAAGAAAAACAATATGCGTTGGCGTGTCGCTATTATTTTTATGCCTGCTGTTTAGATGATACCCAGCAAGGGTATGTCGAGTCCTATTACAAGGCGGCGTTGTATCTGAATGAAACCGCCGATGTGCTGACGCGCTTACAAGCTCGCTTTGACAAATATGGGACTCGTTCGGCAAGTCCTGCGATGTCCTTATACCGAGTTTATAACTGGCAAAGTAAAGCGCAATTGGGCTTGGACGTCTTGCGCAAAGCGCTCGAGTTAAGGCCTGATGATCAAGAGTTGTTGGTGTTTAGCCTGCAAGAATTGCTCTATCATGCGCAATTAACCGAGTTCGACCAGTTATTTGCCAGTGCTTCCGCACGTTTGTCACCAAGCCAACAAAACTACTGGTTAGCGAAAAAAGCCGATTGGCAAGGCGACTTTGCCACGGCCACCGAACATTTCCGCCAATGCTACCTGCTGACCCCTTGGCAATCTTCGGTCGCGGATGCTTATTTTGCAGCATTACGTCGTGCCTCTGCTGATGAGGTGATTGAAGCAGAGCTGACGAAACTGGCTGAAATTGATAGCAATCATCCGGGCTTATTGAATTATCAAGCCGATTGGCATCCGAACCCGGAGGTTGTGGCTATAGCGATTGCGAAGTTGGCTGAGTTATTTCCTCATTATTCTTGGTATCAGCGCCGAGCAATCCGCCAATTGATGCAACGTGGCCAGCTGGCCGAAGCCGAGACTAAATCTGCTGATTTATTAAGTTTGTTGCCGCATCAAGTGGATAACCAACTGTTACATGCGCGGATCCTGTTCAAACGTCAACAGCTGGCAGCGGCAAAAGCAGTGGTCGAACAAATATTGATCCATGACATTAACCAGTCCGAAGCCATTGATTTATTGATGGATTTAAGCACCAGCGTCAGCGAGAAACGGCAAAGTTTACAATGGTTAGTTGTGCAACTCGGTCAGCAAGCCAATTATGGCGATACCATGCTTGATTTTGCTGAACTGGCCATGCGTTATCTCGATTTAACCGAGCAACAACCGCTGGTGGAAATTTTCCAACGCAGCCAACACATTTGGGCCAGCCAGTTGGCGTTGAGCTGGCTTTACCAACAGCAAGATGATGAAGCGGCGTATCAGCAGTTACTGCAGGCAGTCTCAGACTTTCCATTATTGCCGCGTTTGCATTTGGAACTGGCTGATTTAGCGGTCAAACTTGGCAATAAAACCCAAGCCGTGCAAAGTTATCAGCAGGCCTTAAAGCTGAATCCTACCTATAGCCGGGCCAGTCGTCAGTATGCTGTCTTTTTGGAAAATGAAGAGCAATTGACCGAAGAAATTGCAGTGATCCAGCAAGCGCTGCAATACGATCCGAAAGACGGCATATTGCATGGTTTTATGGCCGATGCTTTGATGCGGGCCGATGATTTCAGCCAAGCACGCTATCATTTAGAAAAAGCGGTGCGGTTTGATAACCATTATTTGTGGGCTTGGCATCGCTTGGCGCGAGTCTGTGCTGAAGCCGATGAGCCTGATTATGCCTATCAACTGGCCTTGCGTCTGCATCAAGAAGCACCGCATTTGGTTGGGCCTTTGCGGGCCTTGGCGGCCTTAGCGGAAGCTCCCGAACTGAAAGTGAAATATTGGCAGCAGAGCATAGCCCTGGATCCAAGCCACTATCAATTGCAATTACCCTTATTGGAATATTGGTTTGAACGTGGCCAATATCCGCAAATGTTTGCCCATACGCAACAGCAGTTTGGCGATGCGCCGCAACCTTTTGAAATTGCTTCATTAATGGCCAAGGCGTATGAAGCAACCGGGCACCATCAACAAGCGGCGAAAATGCTCAGTGAAGCCCTAGCGGGCTCGAACCCAGAGTTAAAATATTGGGAACAGCTGTTTGATTTACAGCGTAAACATAAAATGAAGGCGGAATTGGAGCATAGTGCACGTTTGTTGTTGGCACGACAACCCAATGATGGTTTAGCCATTTGCACTGCCGCCGAGCAGTTATTTTTTGCTGGCCAAAAAGAGGAAGCTCGCAGCTTATTTGCCAAAGCGTGGATGATTGCGCCAGACCATCGTTATGTCGCATTAACTTACCTTGATGATTTAATTGATAAAAAACAGTATGCAGACGCTGACTCTGTTGTGCAGAGCTTATTGGTTAAACATCAAGATGTTTGGGTATTGCAGCGGCAATTAAAAGTGTTGCTTGGGCTGGGTGAACAAGCGAAGGCGCAGCAAGTTTGGTTG
>JACCDI011719725.1_pt1 | contig 14566 bp, 12 predicted proteins | sample 7442791 | NCBI WGS metagenome assembly JACCDI01 (sample SAMN15323434, study PRJNA562643) | freshwater metagenome | isolation source: river surface water | place: USA:Blue River Watershed | collected 2017-08-15 | reverse complement strand
TATGTCAATTATTTTCCCTCCTTCATTAATTTATTGTAAGCTTGTGTTACTTTGGTCTTTGTTGTGGCTTATTTTTAAATTTTGCCTCAATCCATTCAGCTTTCACCCACTCCTCTTCTAAAATGATTTGCCTGCATGCTTCCATCATAACTCAATGATTTGCAACCTTACATCCAAGTTTGAACAGCTGACCTGTTTTGTTTGCTGCTTTCTTTTCCACAATTTTTTAATCTGCTTGTTCTCATCTTCAATTAACACCCAGGGGACAGCCACTTCTATCTCTAAGTCTGAAAATTCTCCTTTGAATTGTAATTATGTCAACTCCTTGGCCATCTTTTCATACTCCTCAACAAGGATCTTGAGGTACTCTCACTGACCACCTACAGCTGCCTTTTCTCCTCCCAGTTGTTGACAAACTTTTTGTTGTTCAAGGCATTGCAATTCATGGGGAAAATTCTACTTTACACTGCCAACTGCCAAGACCAAATATTCTTCCAGGTGTAAATACAATCAAGCGGACAGAGTTTGATTTGATCACCCTGACAACCATTCACAATTACTGAAAGATCAGTGCTGTCTACCTTTGCATGAAAGATGCTGCCTTTGACTTCAAAAGTGAAGTCATCCTCATCATTTCCATCCTTTTCTGTATCTGCATCTCCCTCTCAAAATATTCTTCCATTGCAGTGACTGCTCCTCTTCCATTATCATCATTATTAATTGGATCATCCTGACAACCATTCACAATTACTGAAAGATCAGTGCTGTCTACTTTCACATGTCAGATGCTGCGTTTGACTTCAAAAGTGAAGCCATCCTCATCATTTCCATCCTCTTCTGCATCTGCATCTCTCTCCTCAAAATATTCCTTCTGTGCAGCGACTCCTCCTCCTCCTCCTCCTCCTCCATTAATATCAAAAGAATCCCATTTGTTGCCATCAAAGCAGCGGCATCTTTTTCCTGCTGTCTCTTTTTCATTTTTTTCTTGCCTCCATGTGCTTTGATAACCCTAACTAGCCAGAATTTATGGAACATGGGAAAGGTGGTAACAATGGACAGTGTCTTCACTGTGTCAAAGGTATAATTACAATGAGGAAGAAAGGAGTGTTTGGTCATGCTTTGATAAATCCAAGAGGAAAGGGATGGCCAGTGTTGGTTCAGGGAAAAGATATTGATAAATACTTTTCCAACAAATAAATTGGCTAATGTGAGATAATGGATCTGGTTGTGAATAAACTCAAGTTTTTATTTGTTATCAGAAAGAAGAAAACTATATAACAAAAATTGTGTTCTGCCATGGTGTTTGTAATTTGGTGGAGGATCATGGGACTTTATGATATGTGACTATTGTGGATGACTCTCATTCCACTGTTAGGTTCAAATACCTAGAACCAATTTCACACCACAACCAAGCAATGCACTTGGTTGACAACACCAACAATCAAAGCCATGATCCCATTTCACTCTCTGCTGTTTTGAGGACAAAGTGGTGACTTACAAGACAATTTACATTTGTTTTGGAGGTGGCAGTTGCAAATGCAGCAAATGCAAGGGGTCAAGCAAGGAAAAAAGAAGAAGAACCTCACTTGGATTTCCATCTTGGCTTGCTGAAAAATGCTAACCAACAATCTTTACAATGATGGGAGGACAGTAGTACAAGTTGGGTAACCTTTTACTCAAGGATCATTGCAAATGGTGAAAATGGAGCATACATTGGAGAAACTGGAGCATGGGATGAAAACAATGGTGACTGGGAACTTGTCAAAAGCAAGTACCAAAAAAACACTTTGCCACTTCTGGATTCCAAAATTATTACAGGACTTTTTGTTCATGTAATAAGAAAGTCACCATGTGTCAGGGAGGTTACAGTGACGATTATTCATTGGACGCAAGACCCACCTACATAGGCTTTAAGCTTAATCAAACTTTCATGTGTTAGATTTTTGTATCTCAGCTCATAGAGGGACAATTTTTGTGCAGTTTTGACCCTACAGCACATTTTCTATGAAGGTGTTAACGTCGTTTTGACACTTGTAATGTAATTTTAAGTTGGTTTCATTATGAGAAAATTTGACTTGTAGATCAACCTACTTAGGTGGATAGGGCTGATGGAATGTTGGAAATGTAATCAATCCAATCACCCTCACAATCTCAATCTAATTGATTGGAATCAAATGATATCATTTTAAGAGTAGTTAATACTTAATTTGATGTTATAGGCGCCCAGTTGGTTGCAAGTGTTAATCATAGTAGCATGCTTGTCATCTCTTTTTTCCCATGTGGTTGTGTTGCTGGAATTGATGGCAATTTTTTGTAGCTGTGCAAGTAATTTCTGGCCAGTGTTGTAATCGTCCATTTTCTCTCCTGGCACCAATTTTATAAGCAAGAAATTCAAGATCTACTTGATCTCTTTTGTAGCAAGTATGTCAATTATTTTCCCTCCTTCATTAATTTATTGTAAGCTTGTGTTACTTTGGTCTTTGTTGTGGCTTATTTTTAAATTTTGCCTCAATCCATTCAGCTTTCACCCACTCCTCTTTGAAAATGATAGTAACCAAAGATTTTACTTTCTACAGGGAATCCTTTATTATTCCACTCACAGACAGAATCATTAAATATGTGAGATAGTCTGAACTATCTTAATGCAAAGTGGTTTGTACTAGTTTCCAATATTCTTCTTGCTACAAGAGCCACAATAGTACTATTAGATGGAAATCACTTGTTTCTTGATGCTGATGATTGTCTGATATAGGGTTTCTCTTGACATTCAGATATGAATATAAGATAAACATTGTTGTGTCAAGTTTTTATTGCATGCATTGAGGTATTGATATCACAGTGAAGTCAAGTACTTGTAAGGGACATGTTTTTGCAAAAATATTTGAGGCAACTCTTCTAATTTCATCTCTTGCAGATGTTTTTTCTAAGATATTCTCAGTCATGGTCATCTCTTTTCACAATACCTGAACCATAGAAAAGTTACCATGCTCTATGAGGGGTCAAAAAATGAACCACATCCTTTCTGGAAGACACTTAAAAAGCCTGTGTAAAAATTTTTCCACATGAGTAAGGATGTTGCTGAGCTGAACTTGAATTCTTTTAATATTAGTGAAGAAATTTGGCTAGTTTGAATTGGTAGGAAGAAATCTTTTCTATTTTAGTAAGCATTAGAAGTGGGTGTCTATGTCTGACATGACATGGTTGATTATAGGTTTAGTCAAGTACCCAACAACAACAGGTCATGAACAAAATCCACATTATGATGTTCCCCAAAGCACTGAATTTGCATGTGTAACAAAATCCTTCAGTTCACAGGAGAAAATTTGTAGGGAAAAATCCCCCTTTTTGGTGAGTTTTGAGCTTGTTTAGGGGGAGATAAACTTATCAAGGTATAATATATGATCATTCATTGTACAATGATAATTCACTCTGTTTAAATTCCAGAAATCTTCTTGTACATCTCAGTTTTGAAAACAATTTGCATTTGGTCTCAAATGCAAATATTTGGTGGCTGAATGAAGATTGCATAGCCCAGTAAAGACCAAGTGGTTATATGAAGAGACTGACTCCTTACAGATGAAATGATATTTATAACAAGATTAAGTCTTCATAGAAACATCTAAGGGGAAACCTGTGCCTATTAAATACAAATAAGTCAAGAATTTTTGCAACTAGTAACCACTGATTTTTCTTAGAATTCAGTTTTTATTCCCCCTAAAAAAGAAGATGACAACATGCACAGGAAATCATGATCATTTCTCTCCTCCCAAAAACCATATCCCCTACCAACAACTGCATTTCCTTCCCAACACCCCCCACTACCACTACAACTACTCTTAATGTTTACAAAGTACCAGAAAAGTCACCCATGTCATAGCAAATGTACCTAACTGTTCAAAGAATTTATATTCTCATATTGCATCCTTTTTCTATTTTGTCATTGATGAAGGTCATTGATGCAGCATCTTTTGGAATTTGTAATGAGTTACATTGTCACAAAGATGGTGGACATTGGTGTTGTGATTTATAACAAAAATTTCTACAATGATTCTCTCATGACATTGCTGTAAACAGGAGTTGTGTCATTTTCAGGTACAAATTTGCAATATTTTTTGTGGTGATTATTGATCTTACATACTGTTGAGCACCTTTATATAATGCACTTTGTCAATGAGCACAGCCTTGTTTTTGGAAAAAGTTGTTTGCTGGTCAGTAATCATCTGTTAAGGATTTCAATGTCACCACAGGGATATGATATGAAAGTTGGAGCAAGAGTATGGAACACTTTTGTGTGGACAAAGCTGAGGACTGATTGGTTTCTCTGGACATTGAGTATGCACAGTTATAACTGTGTTGTTACCATTGAAGGCTTAGTAATTACACAATGGATTTGTCATCAGGATAAAGCTTGATGACTATGAGAGTCATTTAACACCATGTGAATGACCTAATTCTCATGTTACCATACAGTCTTCCACAAAGAGTCGATTGCAGTACTGACCAACATGCAGCAACATTTCCCTCCAATTATTTTCCCTACAAGTGACAAACTACACTGGAGTTCTATTGAATATGAATGAAATAATTTCAAAAAGAAAATGTCATCCATCACATGTTTCCCAAAAGGCACTGAAAATGATGTGTAATAATGGCAACAAAGCCACCCAAGCAAATAAAGCAAAGAACATCTTCACCATGAAATTATTAGCTTTTTATTTTGTCATACAAACTAATAGGTGTCTTAGTAATATTTATTAAGGTATCCAGTGCAAAACTAGGAAAGGTAGCTGAATAGAGTTGATCTTTACAGTAGTTGTACATCTTGCCATACAAAGTAGTAAGCAACTGACTGAGGTTTATTAAGAAAACCAGGGTGAAACCAAGAAAAGTCACTGAATTGAGTTGTTCTCTAGATTCTAGAGAGCAACATTATCCAGCCACTTTTCTTGGTTTTCTTGCAATTGCTTTATAAAGCTTTACAAAGTTCCATATATAGTCCTGAAGTAACCCAAATATATGTTCTGATCCCAAAAAATTTCTCAAGTGTGGACAACACTGACATCCATTTTTATTCTTTTTGGTGTCTGCACAACCATGGTTTCTGTCAAACCATTCTTTTGTTATTAGAAAAAACATTTAACTTTTACATTCCCTCTAAAATTCCAACCCAACTTTTTCATTCTTTATCACCACAGAAATCCCACGCACACTAGTCATTTCCTGTCCTTGTCCCCATGGTGTCTTCCCATCAATAAAAAATAGTACTCTTCTGCATCACTGTCCTCAACAGATGCATTTGTCTTGCAGTCATCCCCACAGATTTTGACCACTATTCTAAACTACTGTTGGTGCCTTCATTTCATATCTTATCACAAATGAACTCAACAAACAACTAACAATCACTATTTGACTACCTTTTTGATGCCTTTTTAGTCATGGAGTTTTTGGTTCATAACCCTTTCTCATTCTTTACCTTGATTTTAATCAGAATCCATATTTTTCCTGCAATCAAGCTATTGAATACCCTTCAAAGCTCACCTCACTATCATTGTATCCTTAAATGTAAATCTTTTATGATTTCCTTCTTGTCAATGACATTTGTGCCTCTAGTGAATTTCATCCATTCAAGTCTGACTTCTTTGACTTCTTTGACTGCTTTGAATAGAGTATAGCTGTTTGTGATACATAAAAGGTAAACAAAGTAATTGGTATCAGACAAAGTAATTGGAATCAGGACTACCATTAGACTGTCTATCTACCTTAAATGTGTTATCATTTACTATCTTCCAAGGTTCACCTTTTCAGTCCTTGAGTCTTTCTTCAGACTTGTGGAATGAACATCATTTTTGGAGATAAAATTGAGATAAACCTAACCAATCAGAAGAAAATAGAATTATCAATTGGTTCTTTGAGTGAAATGCTCCAATTAGTTGCAGTTGAAGTTGCACCAACCTGAAAAGAAAAAGTTTGATTTTTGGCTTGGTAGTAGAATCAAATTTCATGGATGGCATCATTTTAACATTAACCATCAACAAAATCTCCCCAATCATATAAATACATGATCACAATTTTCTACCTACTTCAGGATTTGTTGTTCTTGTGTTTGTGCTACCTCCCATACCAATCTATTTGGACCTCAGAAAAAACTTTTCATGGTACTGGAAGCTTGGGATCAGCATATACCAAATGCGAGATCTTATACAACCTATTGAATTCCATGAATCTTCTTGTGTTTGTTATTGAATGTTCCATGTTATCACCCCTATCTTAAAATGTACATCAAATCTGAAGATGTTTCCTCTTTGTCAGTCATGTAAACTTTCTTGTACTAAACAACATGTGCCTAAAGTCAAGCAACCAGCTATGGTATGTTAAGATGAAGAGGGAGCACTGTCTTGAGATGCTTATGCAGCCAGCAATTTTGACTTTGCTGACCAATATTTGGTCAAAAAAATGCAAATTTGATGCATGCAATGCACCACAAAATCAATGACACAGTGGTACATTCTTTCATGATGGTACCAATGGTCCTATTTGGGCTGGAAATCAAGTGTCTCTTGTTGCTGGTTAAACTTTAATGATCAGTAATACTTTGAACAAAAGCTCTGGAAATTGGCTTTAACTTAAATTTGCCATCTTTGTGGTGACTGTGGTATTTTTAATGGCTGGACTCTTTGTTGAAGTTTACAAAAACAAGTACTAAACTCAGTCCTTTTCTGCATTGATGCCCTTTAGGTTCCCTGTATCTAAACCCCCCTATGGCATGACTTGAACCTTTATGATTAAGAATTCCTTTGAACTAGAGTGAGGATGCAGCTGAAAATAAAATCTTTGGTTTATTCATCAAGACAAAGGCAAATCATCATGACCTACTTTGTACTCATAAGTTGGGTTGTCCAGTATATGTTCTTGATCTGAAGCTCCAAGATGGGCAAAAGATTCCTAGTAAGAACAACAGGTCACATTTTGACCAGTTTTTGAGATCTAATGATTTTCACTCTTCTCTATTTGCAAATGTCCCAACTGTTGTTTATTAGTATCTTCTGGTGTGTGATGGCCTTGTTGAAACAGTTTTAGCACTGACAATTATTCTGTACTTGATGATATCTATAATCAACTTTTTGACTCTGATTATACATATTATTTTTTGCTACAATGATGAATTCTTTCCTTCAGATAAACTATTGTTTATCATCAACCTTCCCTTGATAAAATTTGCTGAGTGAGCCAGAGCACTCTACCTTCCATGTTGACTCGCATGAACATTGTTGTTTACTATAGATAATGAACAAGTCATATGGATTGATAATATACCTGATGAGCCTTCTGTCTCAGTTCCAAACTTGATTGAGCAGTTTGATAGTGATAGCAAAACTTCAGACTATCAACATAAAGACATTGTTTCAGGGGGAGGAGATATCTATTGTATCAATCAATTCTCCAGGAATAGTATTTCTCTTCATCATTTTTATTTAACCTGATCATGCTCCTGTTGCCTGTGATGATTCATCAGTTGCTGATTCTTAGATACCTAATGACCTTAACACTGAATACCTGCACTAAAGCAATCAAATGTGGGAATGTAAATCTGGTTGTCTCAGAAGAACTAACAAATCAATCTGTACCTTTGGACCAAAGAATGTTCCAATTTGCACCACCAGACTCTCCTGCAAGAATTCAAGAGCAAACAATGCTACTCTCTTTGGAACAAGGTTAGTGATTATATGTTGAATGCCATGTATTCAGTGTCCCTACTATTGCAGACTTTCTTGACAGTAATTTTTCCAATTCCATCCCCTTTTCTCTTAATTACTGTGGATAAATCAGCTCCTTCACTCAAAACTTTGTGACTGCAGAATACCCCTTTTACTTAAAAGCCAAGTCTTAAGTAAGTAAAGAGGATGATTCAACCTGACAATAAGCCATGAACAGACCATTTGTAGATGAATATTGAAGAGCAAAAAATGAAATCTGTACTGTGAAAAATGGGTGCCTATGATGTAATTGAGCATAAATCATAAAGATGACATAAATTCTATTAATGAAACTTGGAAATTCAAATGCAAGCAATATCCAAATGGAAGAATGAAAAATTTCAAAGCCTGTTTTTGTTCTCTTTAAATCAGCAGTACTATGAAGGAATTAATTTCCTTGAGATTTGTGCCCCTGTTGTTCAGTGAAGAACAGTGCAATGTTTCTACTGATACATATTGTCAAAAATCTACTAGATCTGAAGTTAAATCAAGCTAATTCCATTTGCACACTTTTTCCTGCTACTCTTTGAGAAGCTGAGAAAGTCTATGATAAAATGCTACTTACTTTCAAGTTGCAAGGTTCCAATGGAAAATTTTGGGTTCTCCATTTCAAGAAAAACCTTCTAGGTTTCCTTGTGCTTCCCTTAAGTATCTCACTGAGAAGCTTGGACACTGTGGCCTACATCAGGCTCCTTTTTTCCTTGCCTCTTCATTTGTAATACATTTATTGTCATTTGCTTTATTGATGATCTAACTTTCTAAAAAAAGAACGACAAGGACTTTGTTCATTGGGCTATCCATTTGCATGCTGAAGGCATAAATTTAACATATGAAAAAAATCTGCTGGATTCCTTGGAGTTCTCATCAAGCATAATTCTAAGGCTGGATTCCTTAACATGACACAGAAATGCTTGATCAACCATGTTTTAAAAACTTATGCCGTGATTTTGGAACTGCAAATGATGTTAATTACACACCTGCCAAAGGGAAGCCCCTTACCAAACATGTTCATTGTTAGCCTTCCTCTGGTGGTTTCAACTATTAGTGTAGTTGGAATGTTCTTGTATATTGCTTGTAACCCTCATACTGACATTGCCTATGCTATGAACTGTGCCACAAGATATGTTTTTTGTCCAAAGGTTGTAAACAATCACGTCCTTAAGCAAATTGGTCACTATTTGGTCGATACTGCTAATAAATGATATTGTGAAACCTTCCCAGAAATTCCTCATGATTGAAGTTTTCTTGATGCTGATTTCTCTGGGATGTATGGGAAAAACAAATGATGATCATATCTGTGTTAAGAGTAGAACTGTTTATGAAATTATAGTTACCAATAGTCCTACCACATAGCAGTTCAAATTTAATCTGGGCCCACTTCATCCACTCTTCATGTCGAGATTATCATATTAGCTCATAGCCTCTGCAAACTGATTTCCACTATGGATGGAGTCGGTTTTGTGGGTAAAATCGTAGGTCTCTCTGTTGTCAATACCACCATTCAAGCTTTAATCCATTGAAATGATGCTTGAGATCATGCTGTGACCAGATCTTTGACATTGTAATTCATATCTCAAAACAAGCACTACTACACAAAGATAATTTGGTTTTGAAAAGACATTGTGAAGAAGGGAATGGAGTTGCTTGAGCTTTCTACTACTGAGCCATAAAGTTATCAATTCACCAAGGTAATACCTAGACCATGGCTTGAATATTTCAGGAAGAAATTGATGGTAACTCTCTGGTGTATCAATGATTGAGAGGGAATGATGATGGTCTCCTTGGATATTTTCTTGTTTAATTTCACTTTGTACAACAAGAGAAGTTTTGAGTATAGACAACCATCCATCTAGCCAATTTAGATATCATGCATTGTCTTGTCTAAACTTCTATAAATCTAAAACATCCAGAATTAAATTTTCAGTAGAATTGATTCTTGATTTTTCAATAACAGAGAACATGAATGTATGGGATCTCCCCAAGTTGTCCCCAAGTTGTCCCCAAGTTGTCCCCAAGTTGTCCTCAAGTTGTCCCCAAGTTGTCCTCAAGTTGTCCCCAAGTTTTACCCAAGTTCTCCAAGAATCTGTGAAAGATATTAGATGGTTCTCAGCAAATTCTCAGAAATTTCTCTGAAGATCTTATCAAGATCTACCCTGCCAAGAAATAGCATATGGCCTTATCCACTTCAAACTGGTCACAAAAATTAAACCGTTTTTTTCACATTTATTCATCATCTAGTTCTTTTTATCTTTTGAACTATAAAGACATACCATATTTTTAACAGTATGAAAAATATGGTATTTACAACATCCTGGTCAAACTAGACTGAAAAAATCATTACAAATAAATCTAGTTGAAAGTAATGCTTACTTTCATACACCAACAGGTATATATGTACATCATGCCAAACTAGTAGTCTGAACACATTGAGTACTGAACACCTCTTACTAAAGAGATGTTAGGGTTACCCTAGATGACATTACTATGTACCATATGTTCCAATATTCATATGAGTAAAAGAAGTAAAGGCAGTAGCCTTGACTTCATTTATGTAACATTGATCAACCCAGCTACAGTCTTTGAAATGGAACAAATCCCAAAATCAGAAGTAATCATAGAGAATTAGTTCACTGGAGAAGTGTTTAAAAAATTTTGGTGAGAATTCCCCAGATAATTAATAAATACAGAATGAACAGTTACATTTGACAAAAAGAAGTCTTTTTTGGCAACTGTAGTGAACTTAAACTGCTTTTTTTGTACTATCTTATCAACAACACACTCACAAAAAACCAACAACTAGCAAAAATCTGCAAGCAAATGGCATAATTGAATATTGTTACCAAATGCTGTGCAATATGCTAGTCTGGCTGCAACATTATTGAGGAATTCATTACTAATGCCTTATGGGCTGTTCAAAGTGCCTGTCACTCAGTAGTTCAGTCTACTCCTGGTGCTGCAATATTCCAAATGAACTGCTTTGTCACAATATATCACAGATTGGAATGAGATTAGGTGATAGACAGCAGCAAGTACACCACAGCATGAAATGGGGAAATAGCACATGATAGAATAATCACTAATTGATGCAAGAAAAGTACTGGTTGCATTGGAGGGGTGAATTGCAAGGCAGAATCAAAACTGAATCATCTTTTACCATAATCTATACAAATGGTAATATACAGATGCAGAGCAACAGTGCAACTGAATGGATAATCATAACTGAAAACACTCTGTACTATGATAGTACAGAGCAGACTAAGGTATTCAAAAGTAAAACAATATGTCTTTCATTCCTCCCTCCAAATAGAGTACAAACTAAAGTTTTTTTATAATACAATTGGCAGAACTACCTACTAAACATATACCAGGTTTCACCTAGTTGGTTACCACATTTTATCCTACAGATGTTTTGATGCTATGGTGGTTTTTCCTACAGTCAGAATAGCAAAGTAGCTGCTGACTACAAGTTGGGGTGTTGTAATGGGACACACTGGCATACATCACTTTCTGCTGCATGACATCAAAGAATGCTGTAGTTTGAACATATTTAGACATTTGAAAGTTTTTGAAGGATTCCAAAATTAACATCTCAGCTAGTCAGGTGGCAGCACACATACTAAGGTTAAAAAATATCAACCTGTTTCAGTACTTGGATCATATCAAGACTCAATGCATGCAACCCATGTAGACTACACAAGAAACCATCTTGATCTCAATGGACCATGCATATCATGTCCATGTCAACCATATTCATTTTGTGTGTACTCACAGTACACACCTACAGAGATGTATGGTGCACTGGTGCACCCCTGAGACCTGAGATTGTGTTAGTCCTATGATAGTAATAACATTGCTGTTTCAAAGGAACAAGATGACAGCTCTCTGCCAGAACAAATCAACCTTATTTGTGTATTAGTACTAAGTCTCTTTAATTTTTATTGTCATCATCCTAAAACTTCTTGTGTAAAGGTGAATAATACAAAGTGACTTCTTTCCCATAACAGTAAAATAACATACACATATGTAGAAAAATTACAAATTAACACAAAAATGCTGCCTTGTTCAAATCTTGATATTCACAAATTCAGTAGCATTATGTTTTATGATCTAACAACAAGAATAGTATAAGACATTAATTTGGAAGATTGTTTTTAATTTTTCAATTGATGTAAGATTGGGATTTGAACATTTTTTAATTTATACAATCTTATTTGTTTGGAATCAACTCTTCATGACTATGCACTACAGACACCAGAAAATTTTTGCTTGCTGAAGTGAAATATTTTCAAGCCATTAGGAGAATATGTTAGTATTTGTATTATAATAGTAATCATCACATATAGATTTCCTCAAAGAAGAAAGAGTAAATATCCAAAAATTACACCTCAAGGATCAACAAGCTTGAACATTTCAATACTTTTAACAATATAAAAATGGTCAAAGGTATAGATTTACAAAACATAGATGTACAGAAAAGTAGTGAACCAGTGTGGTCCCTTTTCGGAGATAAAAACTAGCCAATTATTTCATATCTGAATTGTCACGCTTTCAAATTGGTGATAAAAATTGCCAACTTTATGGGTGACAAGAAAAAACAGCTATCCAGTACTGATCACTTTTTAGCAGGAACCCAGGCATCATAGCCGCAGAGCACCAATACAATTTTTGCTCACAGTGAAATTCGTCCACATTGCTCTGCTTACCATGAGGAGTGGTTGAGCCCCTAGGAGGGCAACAATTTTTCAAGAAACCTCAGCAAAGATACCAGGTGATGTTGTGAGGAAGGTTCATCATCATTTGGGGCCAAAAATGGGAGCAACATGCTCCAATAAAAACAGCAGGATTGGAAGTTCTCAAGGTCTCTTGCAATTTCTCAAGGCAATGTTGACTATGGTGATAGGCACCTAGACATCACATATGCCACCAATATCATGGCAATAATTGCGTTAATTGATGTTTTATGATTTCAATGAGAATAACTCATCATAACTGCTTCTTACTACTCTAAAGCAACAGAATAATTTCAATTCATGATCAGCTGCAATACTCTAGAATTTTCCCATTTTAACACCAATGAAGCAATCTCATTTCATATAGACCTCATTTTTAACAGTGATACCTCATAGTCAGAATCTCTAAGACCTGAAATTGAGTTGTTGCTATAAGGTCAAAGTTGGTAACTAAATAGCTGTTTTTTCTATTTTTTTATTACTCAGATTTACCCAGAGACCAACTCAAACTCTTCCTATGGCAAAAAATGCAAGATTTGTTATATTTATTCTATGATAGTGTTCTTATGTGTCAAAAATGATATGAGACCCAGGGGACTACAGTTTATTATGGGTTGAATGGATTGGTTATTTATGGTTATTTAGAGATTTTTAACCACTCTTTTTATTATGAATCTTTTTATTACACAGCAACACTGATGAGAAGACTAACATGACACTGGTCATTTTCGGAGAAACAACAAAATCGTTTGAAAGGTTTTTTTATCGACTCAGACGCCCCCCCGCCCCAACATCGTTTGGAAGAGATTTTTTAGGAAAAATTCAGCAAGCCGTAGTAAGTATTGTTGTGATCAGTTGTTATTATCTCTTTTGATCTCTTCTACGATACAATACCACTTCTTACTAACGCGTCATATTTTTTCGGTGAAAATATGACCTTTTACGATATGTTAGACATTTCGGAAAATGTCATTTGAATACGATACCTTTCTACATACCTTATATCACGGTGTTTGTTTCCGATACATGTAAAGTGAGGAAACGATGATGTACTATGCCATACTATTACGTACATTGATCAGAGTAAATTTTTTTATCAGAGCAGATGCCCTTCCTTCTCACAATCTTTCAGAATATGAATTTCCAAGAACAATCCTCTCTAGCTTTAAATTTATATTAGGACCGTACAAAATAATAATACATTCCGATACCATATTTTCAGTATTGGACATCTCTCACTAGAGATACGTGCCCCTCCTCAGCTAAGCAAGCAAAAGAGAAAAATTAGTTCGCTCAAGACAAAGCCATGTGCATCCACTGCAACAAGCAAATCATTACAATGACTACAATGGGCGGAGATTTGCATCAAGAATCATCACAAGATGAATTACAATTCATTCAATATAAAAGAACACAATATAAGCATCATATTGTGGCAATGTTGATTAGTGTTTTAAATTTTTGCAAAAAATCATTGCAGTATGCATCATGATGCCATTATTTATCCAATCAAAACCAAAGTTAACCAATATGGCAATGGGATGACAAAATAATTCCACAACATTTCAGTATTTTGACTTACAGGTTTCCCCATGCTAGTGTTTAGTCCATTCTATCATATTCACACAGTGCTTTTGCAATCTTAAAAACACACAGGACTAATGGAAGATTTGAGACTGATACTTTTCTTCTTCAAATGCACACAAACATGCAATAGACCAAAGTCATGATTTGAGACTTGAGAATTTGGTATCTTTTGGATTGTCAAAAGGCAAACTTCACACATCCTAAGGGTTCCAATGGAGTGTTTATTGTGTCATTAACATTCAATCTTTTTCATTTTCAATCCTGGTTCTATGAATCACATAAGGCATGATTGATTTGACTGCAGTACTTTCAATATGATCTGACAAATTCAAACAAGTTTTTCAGAACCATAAACAGTGATGACAGCATTACAATGAAATTTTGTTTCTTGTGTATGTACTGCAGGATGGATATGAATAATTGAATGGCTACCATACCATAGTTCATTTTACATGCAAAAGCGTGGTAGAGTAGATTTAAACCTTACATAACGTG
>JACCDI011530333.1_pt1 | contig 14581 bp, 13 predicted proteins | sample 7442791 | NCBI WGS metagenome assembly JACCDI01 (sample SAMN15323434, study PRJNA562643) | freshwater metagenome | isolation source: river surface water | place: USA:Blue River Watershed | collected 2017-08-15 | reverse complement strand
GCCACCGTGCAGGAATGGGCCGAAACCATCTGCGAGCGCAGCCCCACTGCCATTGCCATTGCCAAGCGCAGCTTCAACATGGACACCGCGCACCAGGCGGGCATTGCCGGCATGGGCATGTACGCGCTCAAGCTGTACTACGACACCGAAGAGTCGCGCGAAGGCGTGAAGGCCTTGCAGGAAAAGCGCAAACCCGATTTCCGCAAGTACGCCAAGTAAGCGCGCCCCAGGAGAGACGATGACCCCCAACCCGTACATCAACGACGATCTGCAGGCGCTGGCAGAGACGGCGCGCCGCTTTGCCGAAGACAAGGTCAAGCCCGGTTTTTTGGAGCGTGACAAGACCCGCGAATTCGACCGTGCCTTGCTGCGCGAGATGGGCGAGATGGGCTTCATCTGCCCCGAACTGCCCGAGCAGTTTGGCGGGCTGGGCATGGGCTGCCTGGCCGCCGGCGTGATCCACGAGGAAATCGCCCGCGCCGACCTGAGCTTTTCCTACCTGAACCTGCTGGCCTCGCTCAACAGCCAGATCCTCTACCAATACGGCCAGCCCGACGTGGTCCAGCCTTGGCTGGACAAGCTGCGCGAGGGGCGGGCGATTTGTGCGATTGCGCTGACCGAGCCGCGCGGCGGTTCGGACGCGGCCAATCTGCGGCTCAAGATCGAACGCGACGGGGACCATTACGTCATCAACGGCGAGAAGACCTCGATCTCGGGCGCCGACCAAGCCGACATCACCGTGGTCTTTGGCCGCACCGGCACCCCCGAGTCGGGCGCGCACGGCGTGACCGCGCTGCTGGTGCCCATGGACACCCCGGGCCTGAGCACCAGCCGTTTTGACTGCCATGGCCAGCGTTCGATCGGCCGTGGCTCGATCTTCTTTGAAAACGTGCGGGTGCCCGCCAACCACCGCCTGGGCGACGAGAACAAGGGCTTTGTGCAGGTCATGCACGGCTTTGACTATTCGCGCTCGCTGATCGGCCTGCAATGCCTGGCGGTGGCGCGGGTGGCGCTGGCGGAAACCTGGGAATACATCACCCAGCGCCAGGCCTTTGGCCAGCCGCTGTCTGCTTTCCAGGGGGTCACCCACCCGCTGGCGCAGTACGACACCGAGGTCGAAGGCGCACGCCTGCTGTGCCTGCAGGGCCTGTGGCTCAAGGACCAGGGGCTGCCCCACACCGCCGAGGCCGGCATGGCCAAGTGGTGGGGCCCCAAGCTGGCCTACGACGTGATCCACCAGTGCCTGCTGTGTTTTGGCCATGGCGGCTACGACCGCGGCCTGATGGAGCAGCGCCTTCGCGATGTGCTGGGCTTCCAGATCGGCGACGGCACCGCCCAGATCATGAAGACCATCATCGCCCGCAACCGCGCCGGCCGCCGGTTCGTGCCCGCCTGAGCCCCATTCACAACAAGAAGTTCAGCCCTGACCCCAAGGAGACCACCATGGAATTCGACGCCGTACTCTTGGCCCCGCGCCGTGCCCGCATGATCGAGCAGGGCCTCTGGCATGACCGCACCATCAACCAGGACCTGGACGACTGTGTGGCGGCCTGCCCGGATCAGCTGGCCCTGACCGCCTACCGGGTGGAAGCGGGCGATGTGCGCCACTTCAGCTACCGCAGACTGGCGCAGATGGCCGACCGTGTGGCCGTCGGCCTGGCGCGCCTGGGCGTGCAAAAGAACGATGTGGTGGCGTGCCAGCTGCCCAACTGGTGGCAGTTCACCGTCACCTACCTGGCTTGCTCGCGCATTGGGGCCGTGATCAACCCGCTGATGCACATCTTCCGTGAGCGCGAACTCAATTTCATGCTCAAACACGGCGAGGCCAAGGTCATCATCGCGCCCAAGTCTTTCCGGGGCTTTGATTTCGAGCAGATGATCCGTGGCATCCAGCCGAATCTGCCCGATCTGAAACACATCGTGGTGGTGGACGGCCAGGACCACAACAGCTTCGAGGCCTTGCTCAGCGGTCCGGCATGGGAGCTGGCGCCAGATGCGCCAGCCCTTTTGCAGGCCCACCGCCCGGGCCCCGACGACATCACCCAGCTCATCTACACCTCGGGCACCACCGGGGAGCCCAAAGGCGTGATGCACTCGGCCAACACCGTCATGGCCAACATCATTCCCTATGCCCAGCGCCTGCAACTGGGCGCGCAGGATGTGGTGCTGATGGCCTCGCCCATGGCGCACCAGACCGGCTTCATGTACGGGCTGATGATGCCGATCATGCTCAAGGCCCGTGCGGTGCTGCAGGACATCTGGGAGCCCAAGCGGGCGGTCGAGGTGATCAACACCGACAAGGTCAGCTTCACCATGGCCTCCACCCCCTTCCTCACCGACCTCACCAAGGCCGTGAAGGAGCACCAAACCCCCGTGCCCACGCTCAAGACCTTTCTTTGCGCGGGTGCCCCCATTCCGGGCCCGCTGGTCGAGCAGGCCCGCGCCGCGCTGGGCACCAAGATCGTGTCGGCCTGGGGCATGAGCGAAAACGGCGCCGTGACCCTGATCGAGCTGAACGACCCCGACGAGCGCGCCTTCACCACCGACGGCAAGCCGCTTGCCGGTGTGGACCTCAAGGTGGTGGATGTCGATGGCAAGACCTTGCCAGCGGGGGAGGCCGGTCGTCTGCTGGTGCGGGCGTGCTCCAACTTTGGCGGCTACCTCAAGCGTCCACACCTCAATGGCACCGACGACGCGGGCTGGTTCGACACCGGCGATCTGGCGCGGATCGATGCACAAGGCTATGTGCGCATCACCGGCCGCAGCAAGGACGTGATCATCCGCGGCGGTGAAAACATCCCGGTGGTCGAGATCGAGTCGCTGCTCTACAAGCACCCCGCGGTTGCCATGGCGGCCATCGTGGCCTATCCCGATGAACGCCTGGGCGAGAGGGCCTGCGCGGTGGTGGTGACCAAGCCCGATCAGCACTTTGACATGCCCACCATGGTGGCCTACCTCAAGGAGCAGAAGGTCGCGACCCAGTACATCCCCGAGCGGCTGGAGATCCGCCCCAGCATGCCGTCCACCCCATCCGGAAAGATCCAGAAATTCAAGCTGCGCGAGGAATTGCGCGCCAAGGCAGCTTGAGTCCACGCGCGCAAATCCCACTTTTTCAAGGAGACAAACCATGCAAGCCTCTCAACATTCCCCGTGGCGCCGCCGCCTGACGGTCGCGGCCCTGTCCCTGCTCGGTCTGGGCCTGAGCCTCAGCAGCCATGCACAGGCCTGGCCTGCCAAACCCATCCGCATCGTGGTGGGCTTTGCACCCGGCGGCACCACCGACGTCATGGCGCGATTGATGGCCCAGCAACTGAGCGAAAGCCTTGGGCAAACCGTGGTGATCGACAACAAGCCCGGCGCCAGCGGCAACATCGCCGCCGCCGAAGTCGCGCGTGCGGCGCCCGATGGCTACACCCTGTTCATCTCGCCCACCTCGGTCGAGACCGCCAACCCCTTCCTCTTCAAATCCAACCCGATCCTGCCCTCGCGCGACCTCACGCCCGTGGCAGGCATTGGCAAGACGCAGATGTACCTGGTCGCCAAGCCCCAGATCGCCGCAAAAGATGTGCGTGAACTGGTGGCACAGGCCAAGGCGCAGCCTGGCAAGATGAGCTACGCCTCGGCAGGTGCCGGCACGCCGCCGCACCTGGCCTGTGAGCTGTTCAAGCAAGCCACCAGCACCGACATCGTGCACGTGCCCTACCGTGGGGCCGCCCCGGCGCTGCAGGACGTGCTCTCGGGCCAGGCGGACTTTGTCTGCGACCCGGGCATTGCCTTTCCGCATGTCCGCTCGGGCAAGGCCAAGCTGCTGGCCATCGTGAGTGAAAAGCGCTCGCCCTTCTTCCCCGATGTGCCCACCGTGGCCGAGCAGGGCTTCAAGGGCAACTACATGGACATCTGGTTTGGCATGTGGGCCCCCAACGGCATCCCCACGGAAATTGTCTCGCGCCTGAGCCGCGAGCTGGCCAAGGCACTGGCACAGCCGTCGGTCAAAGCGCGCTACGCCGATCTGGGCGCTGAGAACGTGGCGCTGGACAACGGCGAATTCCGCAACCTGCTGAGCGCCGAAGGCAAGCTGCTGTCCGGCCTGATCCGCGATCAGAAGATCAGCGCCGAGTAAGCAGGAAGGCCCCATGTCCGAGTCCCCCATCCTGACCGCACGCCATGGCCGTGTCGGGCTCATCACCCTGAATCGACCCGCACAGCTCAACGCGCTCAACGACGCCCTCATGGACGCGCTGGGCGAGGCCTTGCTGGGCATGGACCAGGACCCTGACCTGGGGGCCATCGTCATCACCGGCAACGACAAGGCCTTTGCGGCAGGTGCCGACATTGCGGTGATGGCGGACTGGACCTATATGGATGTCTACCAGGGCCAGTTCATCACCCGCAACTGGGAAACCATCCGGCAGGTGCGCAAGCCGGTCATTGCGGCGGTGGCGGGATACGCCATGGGCGGCGGCTGCGAATTGGCGCTGGCCTGTGACATCGTGATCGCGGCCGAGTCGGCCCAGTTTGCCTTGCCCGAGATCAAGCTCGCCATGTTGCCTGGCGCCGGGGGCACCCAGCGCCTGCCGCGCGCAATCGGCAAGGCCAAGGCCATGGACATGTGCCTGTCGGCGCGCACGCTCAAAGCGGACGAGGCCGATCGCTACGGCCTGGTCTCGCGCGTGGTGCCCGACGCCGATCTGCAGGCCACGGCGCTCAAGCTCGCCACCCAGATTGCGGGCTACTCCTTGCCCGCCCTCATGGCCATCAAGGAATCGCTCAACCGCGCCTGGGAAAGCAGCCTGAGCGAAGGCATTTTGTTCGAGCGGCGCGAGTTGCACGCCCGCTTTGCCAGCGCCGACGCGCACGAGGGCATGCACGCCTTCCTGGCCAAACGCCCTCCTGTCTTTCAACACCGCTGACCCGGAGCCCCGTGATGGCGCTTGATGCCGAATCCTTTGATCTTTTGCTGGCCACCGTGCAACGCGTCATCCGCGAGCGCCTCATCCCTGCTTAAAACCACCTGGAAGAGCACGACGCAAGTCCAGCCAATCATCATCGGCCGCGAGCTGCTGCGAACCGCCTGAGGGCCGCATCGGCGGTGCCACTGTGCGCACTGCAGGATCGGCGCGCGCCTGCCCTTGCCGGTCTGTGCCGTGCGTGGGGCGCGATGGGCATCACGCCGCGCTGCCCGCGCGGCGGCCTTGGTGGAGCGGCCCTTAGCGCGTGGCCAAGAGCGGCATGCGCTCGGCCGGTGCTTCAAAACAGGCCAGGAACGCCTGCAGCGCATCGCTGCTGCCCTCCAGCAGCTGCATCTCGCCTTGCGCCAGCAGTGGCGCCAGATCGGGCCAGCCCAGCGACATCTGGCGCAGCCAGGTGGGCCAGGGGGTGCGCAGGTGCAGGGCCTGGGCCGTGCCCGCATCGGCCGGGGCGCCCATGGTGATTTGCAGCACCCCACGGCGCAGCTCCAGCGTGGCCATGAGCGAGCGGTCGCTAAAGCTCAGCGTCAGACGCATGTGCCGGTCCAGGCATTGCTCGGCCTTGAGCCGCACCCCCAGGTTGCGCAGCAATTGCTGGGGGGCCACCGCCATCCAGATGTCGCGTGTGGCCAGGCCATTGCCCTTGAAGGGCAGGTCCTCGAAGCGGCCCTCCAGCTCCAGCGCGGCGCTCAGGTACCAGTGGCGCCAATTGGTGTTGAGGGTGGCCAGGCCCAGCCGTCGCAAGGCCCGGGCCTTGAGCTGGCGTGCCGGGCGATCGGTGGGGTCGATGCGCAGCAGTTGCCCCGCCAGCTCGGCCATCCAGCGGCACTCATCGAGCGCGGCCGATGGCTCGGTGGCCGGGTCTTGCGCCCGCTGCTCACTTTGGGTCAGCGCGTTCAGCACCGCCTCGCGCCCCCCCGCCAGCGCCACCCAGCGCTCGGCCCGGGCGCGCGGGGGCAGGGGATCCAGCGTGGCCGGGTCCCCATCAAACCAGCCCAGCAAGCCACTGAAGACTTGGCGCACGCTGTGCTTGACCGTGCCGTAGTACTCGCCCAGCCAGGCGTGCTGCGCCAGGTGGGGCGGCAGGGCGGGCAGCCAATCGGCCAGCTCGTCGGGTGTGGCGCCGTGGTTGATCAGGCGAACGGCCTGGTCGTGGATGAAGGCAATCGCATCGCGGTAGGCGGTCAGCAACTCGGCAATCGATGCCGCCCCGCCAACGGGGCGGCCATGCGCCGGCACCATCCATTGCACCGGCGCTTGGGCATGCCGCTGGCGCAAGGCATCCAGGGTATCGACCCATTGCAAGGGGTCGCGGTAGCGTGTGCCGCGAATGGTGTGCACATTGGCCAGGCATTCGCCCTGGATCACCTCGGCGCTCAGCAGCGTGTGCTCGTCGGGCAGCCAGACCACGATCTCGTCGTCGGTCTCGCTGGGCGCGTGGCGAAACTCAAAGCGCACCCCGCCCAGGGTGATGTCCAGCGCATCGTCAAAGGTGAGGCTGGGCGCCAGAAAGCTCACCTGGCTGTTGATGATCTTGGGGCCGATGCCCGCGCTCACGCTGCCCTTGGGGCCGGGTGGCAGCAAGCCGCCAAACGAGTAGATGCTGCGCGTGGCCAGGATGGGGGCGATCACCGAGGCGTTGTCGCTGACGGCGCGCATCAAGCTGCGGTGGGCAATGATCTGGCTTCGGCCCGCGCGCACATCGTCCTCGTTCACAAAGGCCCGCGCGCCGTTGATGTGGTCGCTGTGGTGGTGGGTGTAGACCAGCGCGGCGACAGGCCAGTCGGCCACCTCGGGCACGGCCGCACGAAAGTCCGCCATGATCTGCGCGGCGCTGGTGTGCGACTCGGTGGTGTCCAGCACCACCAGCGCCTGGTCGCAGCGCACGATGACCACATTGGCCAGCGCGTAGCCCACCGCGCAGTACACCCGCTCGCCCGCGCGGTAGATGCGCTGGCGCATCCGCTTCGCGTGCGCCGCCAGGGCGGCGGGCACGTCGGGGTGCGTGCCGTCAAAGGCCAGCTGCACCCCGGGGTCGTGCACCACCGCCAGACCCTCGTGATAGTGCTCGGCCTCGCACAGGGCCGGGCGTTGGCGAAGGACCTCGCGCAGGTGGCGGCCCGAGAACTGGGGATCGTGCAGGGGGCTCATGCGGCCTCCTGCGGGGCCGGGTCACGCGGCGGCCGCTGGTCATGCGCGATGGCCGTGCATTCTGACCCCCGGGTGGGGTAGGGCCTGCGCAGGGCCCGGCATGCCGCGTCGTTGCCGAAAATCATCGTGCCTCCTGATGCTGTGTGGGCAGGAGTCTAGGCGGCTGGGACCATGTTTTGGATAATCGAAGAGGGCTATTTGATAACCATTGGTTATCAGTTTCGGATGCCCGAAGGGCCGGGTGCTGCTGCCAGGCGTCAGGGCGATCGCGGTGCGCCGTTCTGCCCCTGCGGGTTGGTGGGCAGTGTCAGCACCACGGCCTTGCACGCGGCCTGGCTCAGCAGCTGCATGTTGTGCTTGCAGCAGCTGGGCCACGAGTTTTTGCTGCCGCCGCTGCGACTGCCACAAGAGCAACATGGCCAGGGTGATCAGCACCGGCGACACCCAGGTTTTCCCGGTTCAGGTGACGTACACCCAACGGTGGTGGTCCAGCGACAGGGTTCTGTCGATGAACGGGGTGGCGATTGATGGCTGTTACGACTCGATGCTGTCCACCTGGATTTGCAGCTTGAACGCCAGCGTCAAAAAAGAGCCCATGCTCTCTCAGCCGCGCCGTTGATGTTGACCTGCTGGGCCAGCCAGGCCGTGTGGGGCGGCCCAGGCTGGCGCGGGTTCAAGGGCAACGCGACCCAACAGCGGTGCAACTTTTTTTGCCAGAGACCCTGACGATGTGGCATGGATTGGGGCCACATTGGGGGGGCTATCAAGGACTCAGCGCGCGCCATGGTGTTGGCGTTTCAAGCAGATGTGTTGGATGGCAAAGGCGCTTCTAGCCGTCATCTTTCCAACGTTGGTTTGTCATCACTTCTTCATTGGTGCTGTCTACGCTGTCGGCATGTCCACTCTCTTGCCGTCGAGCTCCAGGAAGATGAAACGTCTTAAAAATCTGTGCCTCTCTGTGGCGCCCCTGGCCTTGCTGATGACCCTCGGCCATCAAAACGCCCAGGCGCAATCCGAAGTGCCGGCCACGCTGGCTGGTCATGCCTTTGTTCCGGCTTCCACCACGGTGTCGGCACCGGCTGAGGCGGGTCCTCTTTTTGCCACGGCCGGTAAGTTCACCGCAGGAAACCGCCAACGCACGGAAGCGCTCAACAGTTTGCCTGGTGTGACCTTTGTGGGGGACCCCAAGTTCCCACGCCAGTCGGGTGGTTCGCTGCCGATCAAGGGGCAGTCGGTACAAGGTTTTTCTGGCATCGTCTCCTTGGGCCAGAGCCGATTTTTGCTGCTTTCTGACAATGGTTTTGGCAACAAGATCAATTCCAACGATGCGCTGTTGATGGTGCACACCGCCAAAGTCGATTGGGCCAGCGGCAAGGTTGAGATCGAGGGCAGCACTTTTCTCAGTGACCCGGATCGCAGACTGCCGTTTGTGATTGCCAACGAAAACAGCCAAGCGCGTTATCTGACCGGTGCTGACTTTGATCCTGAGTCGATCCAAGTGGTCAATGGCGAGTGGTGGATCGGCGACGAGTTTGGTCCTTATGTGCTGCGCACCACCCCACAGGGCAAGGTGCTGGGGTTCATTGACACCGTGGTCGCTGGCAAGTCCTACAGAAGTCCAGACCATTACCTGAACGGCCGCATTGCGGCCAACTACCCAGCCGATACCAGTTTTGAAGCACGTCGTTCGGGCGGATTTGAGCCGATGGCCAAATCGGTCGACGGCAAGAGCATCTACCCCATGTTCGAATGGCCGCTGTGGGATGCACAAGCCAAAGCGCCGGAGTCCCATGGCGGCAAGCCCTTCACCCGGATCCTGCACATTGACGTGCCCACCCAGCGCTATACCGAGCGGCAGTGGAAGTACAAATTCGAAGCAGCAGGTCACGTGGCCGCTGACTTTCAAATGCTCGACGCCCACACCGGCCTGGTGATCGAGCGTGACGATGCAAGCGAAGGCGCTGCCCCGGCCTGTCCAGATGCCCCGCGCACCGACTGCTTTACCCGGCCTGCGCGCTTCAAGCGCATCTACAAAATCGACATGTCCCAGGTCGATGCCGATGGCTTTGTCAAAAAGGTGGCCTACATCGATCTGACCAAAATCGGCAACCCCAACCGTTTGGCCAAAGTCGGGCCCAACGAGGCCACCTTTGTGTTGCCCCATCTGGGCCCCGAGGGCCTCACCATTGTGGATGCGCAGCACATTGTGGTGGTCAATGACAACAACTTCCCCTACTCATCGGGTCGCACCATTGGCAAGCCCGACGACAACGAGTTGACCCTGATCAACATCAAGGCCCTGATCGATGCCCGTTGAGCGGAAAGGGCGCTCCCACGGCCACCGGCGCAGCACCTTGGTGCTGCGTCTGCTTGCCCAGGGCATCAAGGCCAACAACACCGTCCTCACTTGGAAGGGATATGCATGAAAGTCACCGTGATCGGTGCTGGCTATGTGGGGCTGGTCACCGGGGCCTGTCTGGCCGATCTGGGGCACCACGTCGTCTGCCTGGACAAGGACGTTGACCGCATCCAACGTTTGCGAGCGGGTCAATGCCCCATTTACGAGCCAGGCTTGCGCGAGATGATGCAGCGTCAACTGGCCAACGGGCAGTTGGCCTTTACCGATGATCCAGCACAAGCCCTGCGCCATGGTGATGTGGTGTTCATTGCGGTGGGCACACCGCCTCTAGAGGACGGATCGGCCGATCTGTCCCATGTGCTGGCTGCTGCCGACATGATCGGCCAGCACATGCAAGGGCCATTCCAGTTGATCGTGACCAAATCCACCGTGCCGGTTGGGACGGGGCAGCGAGTGCGACAGACCCTTCAGGCGGCCTTGGCGCAGCGGTCGTTGCCAGATCTGGCATTTGATGTGGTGTCCAATCCCGAATTTCTGAAAGAAGGGGCCGCGATCGACGATTTCATGCACCCCGATCGGATTGTGGTGGGCTTGGACGATGGGATCCATCAAGCGCGCAGTCGTCGGATCATGGAGGACCTGTACAGCCGCCTCAACCGCCATCATGAGCGGATGGTGTGGATGGACATCTGCAGCGCCGAGCTGACCAAGTATGCCGCCAACGCCATGTTGGCCGTTCGGATCTCGTTCATGAACGAGATCGCGCTCCTGGCCGAACGGATGGGGGCGGATGTGGACAAGGTCCGACGTGGCATTGGATCGGACTCCCGCATTGGGCACAGTTTTCTGTACGCCGGCTGCGGCTACGGTGGCAGTTGCTTTCCAAAGGATACCCGTGCGCTGCTGCGCATGGGTGATTGGCATGGCCTGCCCATGCAGGTGGTGCGCGCCTGCGAAGAGGTCAATGCCCGGCAAAAGTACTTGCTGGTCACGCGCCTGATCGAACAACTGGGATCGGATTTGAGGGGCAAAACCATTGCCATGTGGGGCTTGGCCTTCAAGCCCAATACCGACGACATGCGCGAGGCGCCAAGCCGCACCATGGTTCGCGAATTGCTGCTGCGCGGGGCCAAGGTCCAGGCCTTTGATCCGGTCGCTGGGGACGAGGCCCGCAAGGCCCTCGCCATGGACATGGTCGATGCCCCGGCGTGCTTGCAGAACTTCGAGCTGAAGAACCATGCAATGCAGGCGGCACAAGACGCCGAAGCCCTGATGATCGTGACCGAGTGGAAGAACTTTGTAAACCCTGACTTTGCGGCGCTCAGGCAGGCCCTTCGCCAGCCACTGGTGCTGGATGGACGAAACATGTACGAGCCACAAGCGATGCATCGTCTGGGGTTTGTCTACATCAGTGTGGGCCGCAGCACCCCCCACGACCGCCATGATCAAACCGACAGTGCGCCCATGGCGGTGCATGCCGCTGCGGCGCCGTGAGACGGCCCATTGCGCATGCCCATGCCGCCTGGCTTTTACTTTCTGATCGGGGCGCAATTTGCATCGGGGCTGGCGGATAACGCCCTGCTGATCGTCACGATGCGGTTTTTGCAAGAACAGGGTCAACCTGCGTGGTGGGCGCCTTTGCTGAAGTTCTCATTCAACCTGGCCTATGTGTTGCTGGCCCCCTTCATGGGGCCGCTGGCCGACGCGGTGCCCAAACCGCGCTTGATGGCTTGGATGAACGCCCTCAAAGTGATGGGGGTGCTGTGCTTGCTGATCGGTGCGCATCCCTTGCTGGCCTTTGGCGTGATCGGCTTGGCGGCCGCGGCCTATGCCCCCGCCAAATACGGCTTGGTGACGGAATCGGTACCGGCGGCGCAGCTGGTTCGGGCCAATGGCTGGTTGGAGGTCTCGGTGGTGGGCTCGGTCATCTTGGGCACCGCGTTGGGCGGCGTGCTGGTCGGCCAGGCCATGGATTTGGCTTGGGACGCGCCGGCATGGCCATGGGCCAGTGGGCTCGTGCGCACCGATCTGTGGCTGGCCTTTGGCGCGGTGGTGGGCGTGTATGCCATGGCCGCAGGCTTGAACGCCGGCATTCGGCGACCGCCCGGGGGTGGGGTCCGCTTGCCCCTGCAATGGCGGCATGTGGCCTGGTCGAGCTTTCTGGACCACCACCAGCGGCTGTGGCGGGATCGGCTGGGTGGATACTCGCTCTACATCACCACGCTGTACTGGGGGGTGGGGGCGGTCATGCAGTTTGTGGTGCTGGCCTGGGCGCAGTCGCAATTGGGGCTGGGCTTGGCGCAAGGGGCTTACCTGCAGGCCATGGTGGCCTTTGGGGTGATGGTGGGGGCAGCGTTGGCGGGGCGCTTTGTCCGGCTGTACCGCGTGCGGCGGGTGGTGCCGTTTGGCTTGTTGCTGGCCCTGTTGTTGCCCACGCTGGCCTGGGTTCATTCCCTCTGGCTGGCCGTGACATTGTTGACGCTGGCTGGCGTGCTGGGCGGCTTGCTGTTGGTGCCCATGAATGCCTTGCTCCAACATCGCGGCGCTCGCGTCCTGAGTGCCGGTCGGTCGGTGGCCGTGCAGGGCTTCAATGAAAATGCGTCGGTGCTGGTCATGTTGGCGCTATACAGCGCCAGCGTGTCCCTGGACATCCCGCTCTGGGCCATCCTGCTGGGGCTTTCGGCGGTGCTGGCGGTGGGACTTCGCCCGGATCGGCTGCGATGGGCCAAGCGGTCTTGACCGGCTCAGGCGTCAAACCTGGTGCATGGCCTCGAGAAAGATCTGTTCAACCTGCTGAACAATCTGCGCCCAGTCCAGCCGTTCCACGCTTTGCCGGGTCTCGTTGCGCATGGCCTGAAGCTTTGACATGTCTTGGGTGATCTCAAGCGCCAGCCGACAGAAATCGGCCTCGCGTTCCACCTCAACCAGCCAGCCATTGCGCCCTGACTGGATCAATTCGGCCGCCGCCGCATGGTTGAAGGCCAGCACCGGCGTGCCGCAGGCCAGCGCTTCCAGCGTGACATTGCCAAACGTTTCGGTCAAGCTGGGGAAAAGGAACACATCGGCACTGGCGTAAACCGATGCCAGTCGATCATGGGGACACATCCCCAGGAAAATCGCATCGGGGCACTGGTGCCGCAGCATCGTCAAATAAGGACCATCGCCAGCAAACACCAGGCGCACCCGCCGACCTGCTGCTTGCATGGCATGGTAGGTGCGGACCACCTGCTCGAGATTCTTTTCTGCCGCCAGCCGACCGGCCGAGAGCAGCACCACGGTTTGATCATCGGCCCCCCAGGCCTGTCGCAAGTCCTGACTTCGGCGCAGGGGGGTGAGCAAGGTGGTGTCGACGCCGCGTGCCACCACGCGCAAGCGCTCAAAACCTTTGGTGCGAAGTTCATGGCGCAAGGTGTGCGTGGGCACCATGGTGCACGCCGTTTGGTTGTGAAACTTGCGCAAGTACGCCATGATGGGCTTGCTGAACCATCCCACCCCGTAGTGTTTGCTGTAGCTGTGGAAATTGGTCCGGAAATCGGAGGTGACCGGCAGACGCAATCGACGTGCCGCTTGCAAGGCCGACCAACCCAGTGGGCCCTCGGTCGCGATGTGGACCACGTCGGGGCGGCGCAAGCTCCAGTTGCGGATCAAGGCTTGTTTGCTGGGCAAGCCCAGCTTGAGTTGCGGATAGCGCGGGATCGGAAATCCCCGGGTCAGCACTTCAGACATGGCGGTCTGCTCTAGCGCCTGTTCGGCCTTGTCCTGGCGCGGCCGGATGAGCTGAACGGCGTGCTGTCGCTCGCATAAACCCTGGACCAGTTTCGACAAGGTGATGGCCACCCCGTTGACCTCGGGCGGCCAGGTCTCGGTGACCACCGCAATGCGAAGCGATTTGTTGGGCGGAAAAAAATCTTCCACAAGAATGCGGTCAGGGGCAGTGAGGTCCATGTCCCCATGCTGATGTGAGCACGTAACAAGTTGATGACAAAGGGCTGCGGCACGCGCATATTGGCTGAAAACTTGGCGACCCACGCCAATGTCACCGATTTTTAACAGCGCTTGGTCAAGATGGTCCATCACCATCTTCTTGAGGTCGAATCGTGAATTCATTGATGCAAACATTGCGGGTCCAACGATGGGACGACCATCGCTACTACCACCACTGCCGGATCAACCAGTCCTTGCACCTGTTGAGCGCCATCAGCTTTTTGGTGGCCTATGCCTTGCTTTTCATCGACCCGGTGTGGGCCGCGCTGGTGGCCTGGCTGGTGTCCATGACATCCCGGCAAGCCGGTCATTTTTTCTTTGAACCCTTGGGCTATGACACCATCAACCAGGCCAGCCATGAACACAAAGAAGATATCAAGGTGGGATACAACTTGCGCCGAAAAATGGTGTTGCTGGGCATCTGGGCCCTCTTGCCCTTGGTCATCTACATGCACCCAGGCCTGTTTGGCTTGCTGCCCACCCACGAGGGCTGGTACGGGTACCTGCGCGCGATCGGCACCGCCTGGCTCTACCTTGGGGTCGGCGCGCTGCTGTTCAGGACCCTGCACCTGGTGCTGCTCAAGGGACCGCTTGAAGCGCTGGCTTGGATGACGAAAATCCTGACCGATCCCCTGCACGACATTTACCTGTACCACAAAGCCCCTTGGCAGCTGCTGCAAGGCAAACGGTATGCCACGGCCGCCGAATTGGCCGCGGAAGCCGAACAATTTGTCGTCAAGAATGCACGCTAACGGTCTGGTCTGCGTCGAATCCACGACGCAGACCGCATGGCCTCAATGATGGGCCAGACCGAAAGTCTCGCGCAGAATCCGGCGGCGTATCCAGCGGTTGCTCACTTGCGGTCCTTGCCACCACCATCCGTCGGCTTTCATTTGCGCGGCAGCAGCCACAAACCGATCCAACACGGCCTCAAAGTCGGCATCGCTGAAGTTGAGGCTGTAAATCAGTCGGCCCGTGCCCACCCAGCTCAAGGCCAGGCCATGCGCCCTCAGGTAGAACTGCAACATCCAGTTGTAGCGCGAGGGCTGCGTGTACAGCACCGTGAACACGCTGGTCAGGTTGGCCACGCGCACCGGCACGCCGGCTTCGGCCAAGCGCT
>JACCDI010999491.1_pt1 | contig 14581 bp, 14 predicted proteins | sample 7442791 | NCBI WGS metagenome assembly JACCDI01 (sample SAMN15323434, study PRJNA562643) | freshwater metagenome | isolation source: river surface water | place: USA:Blue River Watershed | collected 2017-08-15 | reverse complement strand
GGCTTTGGTTTATTCTCAATAATCGAAGCCACAACCTCTGGCGACAGAGATTCAGTTTGCTCCGCAATCCTGTATGCGTAAAAAGGATTAATACGGTATGTATTAACGAGATGGCTGGCACGCTCAGCTGTAGTCATGTTTATAGTATAGCACTCTATGAAAGTCGCGTTTTAGGCAAATTTCACACTATCAGACACAATTGGCTTCAAGTACTGCTGGTAGCGGGTGTCGTCGAGACTGAGCTTGTAGTTGATACGGTTGATGACAATGTTGTACGTCTGGCCGACCCGGCCACCGATGGTGACATTTATCCTGAATTCAGCTGTCATCTTTGGTGGGATCATGGCATAGACAATGGTGCCGACAGTCACCTCCTTCACCCCCTCGCCTCGGCTATCGACACTCGCTCGCCCGATAGCGCCGGTGTCTGTCCCCTCTATCTGGTACATGAAGCCAGCCTGCTTCTTGCCGGAGGCCATAGAGATTGGCACGTAGATGGTATTGGCCTTCGCGGTGATGGTGAGGAGGATGAAGAATGTCCCCTCGACGGTATCCTTGGCACCGTTGCGCTTCGTTTTGCTGTAGTTGGCTTTATTCTTCTTTACCTTGATGGTGAGGTTGTCGTCGATACCTTCTTTACGCTTCGCGGTCAGAAGGTTTGATTCGAGGGTAGTGAGCTGCTGCTCGAGGTTCTTGAGCGTTGCTTGTTCAGTGCGTGAAAGTTTTTTCATAGAGATATGATTATGAGAAATAAAGACTCACACTCGGCCAGAGGAGCGCGAGACAATAGAGGGTGGCGATATTCTGGACGATGAGGAGCGGTATCCCAATCTGGAAATACCACTTCCGGGTCTTATGACGGAAGATAATCATCGCGAGGTAGGCACCAAGGGCCCCAAAGGCAGCGGCCGAAAAGAATATGAGACCTTCAGGTGTACGCTCTACCTCACCACGCTTCATTGCTTTGTGTTTGTCGTGTGCAACCACCATGAATGTGACCATATTCACAACAAGCAGTATGAGGAGCGTGATGGTGGTGGGTGTCATAGTAGGGAGAAACGTCGTGGTGTGCAGGGTTTAGAGCTGTTCGAGCTGAAGCTCATAGCCTTCAGCAAGGAGGGCGGTGTATTCCTCCACATCACGCATGTGTGTCTCAGTAAACGACATAATCATCGTGTAGTGCTCATTGAGGAGTGTGGCGAGGGTGTCTGAGATGACCTTATCGGTGGTGAGACAGTCTTTTGCGAGCTTTACAATTGGATAGTAGTGGCGGAGGTGCTTCGTGTAGTCAAAATGGACAGTGGTTGCCTCTGTTAAAAGAGCTTGGTACTCATGAAAGGCTTGTTCCTTAAATACCGTGTCTCCTTCGATTTCGCGAATAAGACGGTGGAGTTCGTTCAGACGTTGCTGATACTGTACCCGACGCTTTTGAATACTCGTGATAATAGTCGTAAGCTCAGTCTTGGTCATACTCGTAGTATACCAAGACTGGACAGACAATCTGGGGCATGTACTATACGGCTGAGGAAAAAGCGGGGTTCCCATGAAAATCAAAGATTTGCTCCAAGCAATCACTGCCCTTGGGCTTGATGGCGAAACGGAAATCGTGGTCTCAACCACGAAAGGTGCGTTTGCAGGCATTGAGCTTGAGGTGTGTGATTATGAATGCGAAGATGGCGACGTCATTAAAGGACCTGATCCTAGCGGTTGGGGTGGACCAGAACATGAGCCACGTCCGTTACCGAAGATAGTGCTCTGCATCGACATCATCAATTCAAACAGAAGAGAGCCGGTGACGTTTTAAGAGGAAGGGCCTGCGACGAGTTCGCGGGCCTTTTACTTTATATAGAAATGTATTGACACAGCGGTATATTAGTCGTATTGTGTGCAAGCAACGAACAACAGGAGTTCACAATGTTCTTTCGGAGTCTAATTGCCATCGCCGTCTTAGTCGGCCTCTCCTTCCCTGCTGTTGCGGATGAGACTACCATCCGCCAGATTCATGCGGATTACGAGAGTCGTCTTTCGCAAATCAAGGCAGACTGGGAGATAGCCGCCAGACTGGAGGCAATTACCGAAGCCGAAGAAGCGTACTATAGATCTCAGGATCAATCGTTAGATAGGCTTCGGAGGGCTAGTCTCGATCTCTTCATCCTCGTGCTTGAAGCAGAATATCGGGGCAACTGGGACGGAATCAGGGCACTTATCTCAACATATGATGAGGTGAGGAAATTCTACGAAGAAGAACGGCTGGCACTTACCACCTACAACAACGCCATGCTGCAGCTTGATCAAATAATCAAGCAACAACACTCCACTCTCGACAAGAAAGTGGAAACTCTCTCGAGAGCTGCACTTGAGGAATACATCTCACGACTGAATGCACTCATCGAAAAGGAATAACCCTGATGTCACCGGCAGAACCCCGGTCTGGCATCGGGGTTTTGTTTTATTTTTTGGTAGCGATGTGGTCACGAGTTTCTAAGACCTAACACGATTCGGTCACTCTCATGGCTAGATTATTTCGTTTCACTCATAATCTAGCTCATTCGCTCGACCCCCACTCGGTGCGGTCCTCGACTCGTAAACTCGTCTGCGGGCTTCGCCGCACCTCGGTTCTCATCCTGTTCAAATGTAGTACGCCGATGTGGTCACGAATCACTAAGTAGATTGATTCACTGCGTTCTCAATCTACTAAGTGTTCTCGACCCCGGCTCGACCGTTTTCTCGCTAGTAGCTCGAAAACATGTCTCCGCCTTCCACCACCGTACGCAAGCAATACTTATTGCTTGCTAATATAAAACACCACCATTACTTAATGGTGGTGTTTTATATTACGGTGGTGGACCTGACAGGATTCGAACCCGCTGCCTCCTCAGTGCAAATGAGGCGCTCTACCAAGTGAGCTACAGGCCCAAGTTTGCGATCGCGACAATCGCAAGCTGGTGCATATAATACGCAGATTTAGTGTCAGAGTCAAGGAGACTACTGTGCGAGGGCTACCTTCCACGGGGTATCCATTGCGTCTGAGGTGTATGAACCAATGACGATGCGATCACCCTCCCAGCGAGCATCTTCAGCTACCTCGTTTGGAGTAATAAGGCGCTCGCCATCAATTGATACTGGCTGAATGACACTTTTCGCTACATCAAAGATAAAGCTGGTGCACTCTGGATCGGTGGTCTGCTGTTCACAGAAGTATACGTAGCGACCATCAGCTGAAGCGGCGTACTTCGGGAGGTTTTCGTGAATGCCCTGGGTTGAAAAGCCTTCAACATTCTCCGTTGGCATAATCTCTGAGTGGAGCGAGAGCACAAAACGCTCAGCACCGACCGTGGCATAGAGCTTGCCGTCCTGGTAGTAGGCTGCCTCATCTGGCAACGGCATTGCCTCCATCTCCATAGTCTCCATTGGTGGCATCTCGGTTGGTGGCATGTAGCCCTCTGGCCAACCGGTGGTTACTGGAGGGATTTCAGCAACTTGATTGTTAGATGATAAGTTTGCCACCCCAAAAGCAATGAAGCCTGAGGTGAATCCAATAATGTAGGCTACGATTACGAGTACAGCCTTTTCGTGTTTGGTACCTTCTAAATTCATATACGTGTAGTATACCCTGTTACACGTGTGTACGGGTGCGGTTCTGCGTGGATAGCACGCGTTCAATTGCCTCAGCGAGCTCGATATCGAGCGTGGTCACGGTTTTGGCCTCGTGCGTGGTGAGCGTCACCACCACCTTTCCGTAAGAAAGACACACCTCAGGGTGGTGACGATGCACCTCAGCGTGGACTGAGATACGGGTGACGAACATAAGTGCGTCGAGGTAATTTGGAAAGGTAAAGGTGGCAGTGAGGTGACGTTCTTTGGCATCAAGTGACCAGTGCTCACCGAGGCGCGTAATACGCTTTTTTTCTACGCGTGAGAGTGTCGGCGTAGCTGATTTCTTTTTGGTTTTGGTAGAACGCTTCTCCATGATCACTAGTATACACGAGCCGTTTTAATGAGATGGTCGATGAGTGCGTCAAACGGGAGTCCAACCGCCGCGGCAGCCTTCGGGAAGAGTGATTCGCTCGTAAGACCAGGAAGCGTGTTTACCTCAAGGAAGTACACCTCACCATCACGGACGATACAATCGGTACGTGAGTATTGCGTGAGGCCAAGGGTCTGGTGGACGAGGAGCGCGAGGTCGGCAATACGTTGTTTTTCTTCGTAACTAAACCGTCCGGGGCAGATTTCGGCAGTGGTACCATTGTACTTTGACTCCAGGTCAAAAAACTCACGATTCTGTGGCGGGACGATCTCAATCGGTGGCAAAACGTAGTGACTCGTGTCACGGAAATCCTCGAGAATGGCGCAGGTTGCCTCAACACCACGGATACGCTCCTCAACAAGACACTCATCATGATCACGAAGTGCGGTATGAACGGCTTTGAGGAGGCTCGCTCCACCACCAGTCATGGTGACACCATGGGATGAGCCATTACGAGACGGCTTTACGACATACTCTGGGCCAAAGCTCCGTTCGACCACCTTTACGACCTCGAGGAGGTCACGTTCATGCTCACGCGTCACACGGACGTGCTTCGGCATTTTCGGGAGCACTTCGCGCAAAGCGCGCTTTGTGACGTCTTTGTTAAAAGCGACACTGGAAGGAAACGAGCTACTGCCGGTAAATGGGATATGGTGTCGCTCACAGATACGCTGGACGGTGCCGTCCTCACCGTACGCACCGTGCATCGCAATAAATACGACGTCGGTTGTCAGGAGTGCCTTATCTGGTGATTTTACGCGTCCGTCGATAATCCACTCACCTTGCTTCGAAACCGGGATATCAATAACGTGATACCCAAGGCGATTGAGCGCAGCAATCACACCGGCTCCCGTCTGCATCGAGACGTCATACTCGGTACTCGGACCACCACGCAATACCGCGACACGCTTTTTAGTCATACGTAGCTACAGTTTACCATAAATACATTGCGAGTATTGAAATCATGTATACAAAAGCGAGCAGGGTTACCTGCTCGCTTTGGTGTTGTGTTCGATTTAGCCGTCGCATCTGGAGCATATATGGCTGCTTCCGTCACCAATCATTGTCTGACCACACTTTGTGCAGGTGGTATGGACAGACTGTTTTGCTTTTGACTGTCTTTTGCCTTTTGCGGTCGACAAAGGTATCACTGTCGCTCTAGCTTGCGATGCAATATCATCAAGCATCTGTCGCACGAACCCACTCGAGACAGACTGTGGCGACTTCGTCGGCTTTACATCAGAATCAATTGGCGGAAGACCTTGATTGCTGAGGTCAGTCCGACCAAGATAGCTGATCGCCAATTCTTTGAACACATAGTCAAGAATTGACGTCGTTTGAGTCACTGAGTCATTCCCCTCAACTACTCCTGCCGGCTCGAATCGAGTGAAGGTAAAAGCTCTGACGAAGGCTTCAAGCGGAACACCGTGCTGAAGACCAAGAGAGACTGACTTGGCAAAATTGATAAGGAGATTACGAACAAGCGCACCTTCTTTCTCCGTATCAATAATTATCTCGCCAAGCTTTCCATCACCATACTCTCCGGTCCGAAGATGAATCTTGTGACCAGAGATAACGACCGACTACGTGTACCCTGTTCGTCTATTTGGCAGTGACACACGTCTGCTCTGCTTTGGGCTATTGGTCATTCATGAACTCCTCTATTTGATTCCAGCATTACTATATACCTACGGTGATACATCTACAACATTACTAAGATAGCGAGCGCTTGCGTTGCTTGGTGCGGAAGAAGTTGATGGCAAAGCGGTGTGATTCGGCGTTGGCGTGGAGTATCTCGAGACGATGCGCCTCAATGAGTGCCTGTGGGCCGAGGATACGGTTTGCCTTGTGCTTATCGTCTTTGACGACTGCTACGACCGGTATAAGGAGCGAATGCTCGGCAAGAATAAGCTCGGCGACGCGCTTCTGAATCTCGTTGCCGTCAACTACGATGATATTTGGAAACGGCCACTCTGGGTGCGCGAGACGTCTCGTTAACACCTCTTTGAGAGCCGCGGGGTCGTTGGCGTCTTTGAGTGTCTTTATTTTGAATTTGCGGTAGCCATCCTTTTGTGGCTCGCTCCCTTCAACCACCGTCATGACACCAACCATATCCTGGCCGTCCATATGCGCGATATCGTATGCCTCAATGCGGAGTGTCTGGCCAGTGCGAGCGGTAGCACGCTCAGCTTTGATGAGTGCGATATCTTGGATATGCTCAAGGGCGAAGATTTGCTTTTTAATCTTGGCTGCCATTTCGAATCGCTCGGCTTTTGCTTCTTTGAGCATATCCTTCGTGAGCTCGGTGATAATCTGGCGCTTTTTACCTTCAAAGAAGAGCTTCAGGTGCCTAATGGTACGGTCGTACAGCGGCTTATCAGTGTGATTTGGATAGAGACCAATCTGACGATTAAAATCGACTTTACCACGGGCAAGCTTGGTCCGTTCAAACCCGACCGGCTCCTTGGTGTCATAGAACTGAAAGAGGCGACGGACAATCTTAAGCGCCTCGCGCAAGAGACTGCCACTCGGAAACGGTCCGAAGTGATATTTAATTTCCTTTTCAGTAAACTTTTCGGTGAGGTCTTTGCCTCGAACGACGAGAACGCGTGGCCATTCTTCGTTCGTAATCACGAGGTGATTGTATGACTTATCGTCTTTACTACGAGTGTTGTACCGCGGCTTGTGTGTCCTGATGAGATTCGTCTCAAGAATAAGTGCCTCAAGCACACTCTCAGTCTCAGTGACTGATACTGTCACCGCCTCAGTAACCATGTTTTCAATGAGCTCAGAGCGTTTCTCTTTGATATCACTCGCGAAGTAGCTACGGACACGGTTCTTGAGCGAAGTCGCCTTCCCAATATAAAGAATCTGCTCTTGTGGGCCAAGGAAAAAATACACCCCAGGGGTGTCCGGGAGCGCGAGGGCTTTGAGGTCTCCTTTTGTCATACGGGTACTCTACCACAAATCAAAAACCGCCCCAATCATCGGTGCTGGGGCGGTTAGTCGTTCTGCTTGTTTGTAATCTTTACACCAGCAGCAAGAGCAATAAATGCCAAGATAAAGTACAGTACTCCATCAAAGAACTCTTTCCCGCCGGTAGAAAGCGAGACAGAACCGAGTAATAAGCAGCCAATAAAAGTGAGATAGAAAGAACTCGCTACCATGTACCGCAGGTACTTCATGACACCCTCCGTATCTGGTCGACTATCTATAGACTAGCATAACGATTTATATGGATAAAGGAAAACCGCCAGACAAGCTGGCGGGCTTCGTTTCGTATCAGCCACGTTCATAGGTAGCGTGGGTGGGTACAACGTCACGACCACGTGGATCGGGTGGCGGTGTCGATTGAGACTGCATGAGCTCAGCCATACAGCTGGCGGATGTATTCATTCATCTGCTCGCGGTCATTCTTGGAGGATGTTTCGGACTGCTTGGTCGAATCTTCTCCCTGCTGCTGCTTCGACTTTTCACGCTTCTGGCGCTCAGGTTCCTCGTTGTCACCGGCTTGGGTCATCTTGTATCCCCCTTTCACTGTTTCCGTGGTGCATTGTACTCCCGTCTTTTTGAAGCGCAACAATCAGCTCGTGTATAACAAAACCACCACGTCTCGTGACGCGGTGGTTTTGCTTATGAGACCTAGAGCACGTTCTTAAGGTATTTACCGGTATGAGACTTCGGATTTTCGGCCACTTGCTCGGGTGTCCCTTTGGCGATGACTTCACCGCCACCAGCGCCACCTTCAGGGCCAATATCGATGATGTAGTCGGCACACTTCACGAGGTCGAGGTTGTGCTCAATCACCATCACCGTATTCCCCTTATTCACGAGCTCTTGGAGAATCTCAATGAGCTTACGGACATCATCGTAGTGGAGACCAATGGTAGGCTCATCAAGCATGTAGAGCGTCTTCTGGGTATGTGGTTTGTAGAGCTCAGACGCAATCTTTACACGCTGTGCCTCACCGCCAGAGAGCGTGGTCGCACTCTGACCAAGCTTCAGGTACGAGAGTCCGACATCGAGAAGGGTTTTGAGGCGCTCCTCAATCGCTGGCACATCTTTGAAGAACTCATACGCCTCCTCGATGGTCATCTCGAGGATTTGGTGGATATTCTTTTTGCGGTAGGTGACCTCAAGTGTCTCCTTCGTGAAGCGCTTACCCTCACACACATCACACTCCACAAACACGGTCGGGAGGAAGTGCATCTCTACCGCAATCTCTCCATTACCCTGACACGCTTCACAGCGACCACCCTTCACGTTAAACGAGAAGCGGCCGGGCTTCCACCCGCGTGCACGGGCCTCGCCAGTGGCGGCAAAGAGGTCACGGATGTGCGAGAAGGAGCCAGTGTATGTCGCTGGGTTACTGCGTGGCGTACGACCAATTGGTGATTGGTCAATGAGGATTGAGCGACCGAGGTACTCAGTCCCGGTAAACGATGAACAGTTGTACGTCTTTGGACTGCGGTACTTTTTCTCGAGGCGAGCCTTAAGGTTCTTATCGACTATTTCGTACATGAAGGTCGACTTACCCGAACCAGATACACCGGTGACACAGATGAGGCGTCCGAGCGGGATATCGACATTGAGATTCTTGATATTAAAGGCTTTTCCTCCTTTTATTTTGATAGAGCCTTTTTCGCTATCTCGGCGGTCTGGTATCTGAATCTTCTTTTCGTGTCGCAGGTAGGCCAAGGTCGATGAGCCAGAGTCATTCTTCTTCGCTTTAAGGAGGTCCTCAAGCCAACCAGAGACCACCACGTTACCTCCATGCACGCCGGCGCCAGGGCCAATGTCGACGATGTAGTCTGAGGCATAGATCGTGTCTTCATCGTGTTCAACCACGATGATGGTGTTACCGAGGTCACGGAGTTCGGTGAGTGTCTTGATGAGGCGGTCGTTATCGCGCTGATGGAGGCCGATAGTCGGCTCATCAAGCACATACAGCGCACCCACGAGGCCCGATCCAAGCTGAGACGCGAGACGAATACGTTGCGCCTCGCCACCGGAGAGCGTGTTAGCTCGTCTATCAAGGGTAAGATACTCAATACCAACATTATTCATGAACTCGAGGCGTTCGATAACTTCACGTAGTGCCGGCCAGGCGATTTCTTGCTGATGCTTCGTGAGTTTCAGTTCCTCAATGAACTTCGTCGCTTCCTTGACGGTCATCGCAGTGAACTGCACGATATTGATACCAAGTGATTTGTCGCTACCACCGAGGTAGACACGAAGTGCTTCTTTACGGAGTCGTGCCCCTTCACAGACCGGACAGACATCACTCTGGAAGATACCAACCACACCGAGTCCGTTACACTCAGGACAAGCACCATACGGTGAGTTAAACGAGAAGAGACGAGGTTCTACCTCAGGGAACGATGACCCATCAACTGGACAAATAAACTTCGCCGAGAGCATGCGTGAGGTACCGTCTGGCGACTCGATTTTAACAAGACCATTGGCAAGACCTAAGGCGACCTCGACTGCCTCTGAGAGACGTTCACGCGAACCTTTCGGATCATCGGTGAATTCACTCACATAAATCTCGTCGATGAGTACATCGATGTCATGTCGTTTCGTTTTTGACAGCTCAATCCGTTCACGGAGTTGCTTCACTTCCCCGTCCACTTTAATCGTTTCAAAGCCTTTACCAAGGAGATCATAAAGAAGTTGATAGTACTCACCCTTACGTCCGACCACCACTGGTGCAAACACCACCACCCGTCCCTTCGAGACCTCAATCCCCATCACCTTTTGTGACTGGGCTTTCGTGGCACTCTTCACCTCTTTAGACTCGATAGAATCAAGGACAACCCGAAGGATTTCGTCCTGAGACATCTTCTGGATCGGGACATCAACATCAAGACAGTACGGTTGCCCGACACGCGCGTAGAGGATACGGAGGTAGTCGTAGATTTCGGTAATGGTCGCCACTGTTGAGCGTGGATTACGACTCGCCGACTTCTGGTCAATCGAGATAGCTGGTGAGAGACCAGATATCTCATCGACATCAGGCTTCTGCATTTTGTTGAGAAATTGGCGAGCATATGGTGAGAGCGATTCAACATAGCGACGTTGCCCCTCCGCAAAGATGGTGTCAAACGCGAGTGAAGACTTACCAGAGCCAGATGGCCCGGTAATAGCGACCATGGCACCACGTGGCATTTCGACTGTGATGTCCTTGAGGTTGTGGGTACGAGCACCACGCACGATGATCTTTTGTGACCGATCGTCCATATTGGTCCGTATGACCTTCTTCCCGTCACCTTTTTTGTCTTGTGCCATAGTCAACAATTACCCCAATAAATATACGAAACGCCACTGCACGGTGGTAGTGGTTTATAGGTATGAGTATAGCAGACAGCAGTCATTATAAAAAGCAGCAAACCTTCCCTAGGACCGGCCTAGGGAGGTAAAGACGACACCCGGGTAATTACCCGGGTGCTTTAGATGCTAGTCGTTAGACAGTATGAGGTCGTCGTCGGCAGCATTCGGAAAACTCTCACAGTGTTCAAAGTAATCACGATTCGCACGCATTTCGACCAGCCATTCACGCAAGGTACCGACACCAAAATAGAACATCGCATGACGACGAAGCATCACTTTGACTTGCTGGTAGGTAGGCGCCGGTAGACCAATCCGGGTCCGACAGAATATCGTGTGTCGGACAGACATATGGACGAGTGTCCGGTAGCGACGCCTCCAGTCCACCTCTCGACCAATACCTGCCAAGATAAGTCCACGATGAGTCAGTGTGGTCATGATTATACCTCCTTTATATCCAAAAGTACTGTAACGTATTTTAAGACAATGCTCAATTGCTAGCAGTCTATTTTAGCAACAGCTATGCTTCTTGCATGTTATCAACTCACCTCTTAAATGCTCGGTACATAAGAAAAATTATAATACTTACAGCAATAACAACACCTTTAAAGCCAAAAATAATTCCGATAAATACCAGTCCGAACGCAATCCCTCCCACATATGATGACTTATGATATGGTCGCATAGTAATAGTTAGTTTTTGTACGTTACTGTTACTGTAAACACCCTCCCTAGGACCGGCCTAGGGAGGGCACTGTTACATAAGGGTTTTCTTTGATTTTTTGGTTTTGCCGGCGGCTTCGGCTTCAAGGTAGGCAATTTCGTCGCGGATGATAGCGGCTGTTTCAAAATCGAGGATAGAGACAGCATCTGCCATCTGCTGACGTTTCTCCTTGAGGACCTTGGCGGGATTTCGCTTGAAGAGCTCCATATCGACCTTGAGCATCGTATCAACCGTCTCATCGTGCTGGGTACGGAGCTGGTCGGCAATTGATTTAATCTCCTTCGCAATAGTCTTCGGGGTGATGCCATGCTTTTCGTTATAGGTCATCTGGAGGCTACGACGACGGTTTGTCTCGTTAACGGCGTAGCTGAGCGCATCAGTCATCTCATCAGCATAGAGAATGACGCGTCCATTTACGTTACGGGCAGCACGACCGATAGTCTGAATGAGCGCGGTCTCACTGCGGAGGAAGCCCGCTTTATCGGCATCAAGAATTGCGACGAGCTCTACCTCAGGGAGGTCGAGTCCTTCACGGAGGAGGTTAACCCCCACGAGACAATCAAACTTCCCTTTACGGAAATCAGTGAGGGTCTCGATACGCTCAAGGGTCTCTACATCGCTATGGATATACTTCGTCTTGATACCACGTTCGGTGAGGAACTCGGAGAGATCTTCTGCCATCTTCTTAGTGAGCGTAGTCGTGAGAACACGAGCGCCACCAGCAATGACCTTCACCGATTCTTCAATGAAGTCTTTAATCTGACCTGGGTAATCACCCTTCTCGGTCACTGGGCGCATATCGATATAGGGGTCAATAAGCCCAGTCGGGCGGATAATCTGTTCAACCACATCGCCTTCTGCCACACAGCGATTGATATCTACTCCACGGAAGTAGGCTGCTTGACTCTCAGTACCACTCTTACTCTGCTTCCCTTCGCCGACTGCACCAATCGGACAACAATGCTCGAACTCATACTTGCCGGGTGTCGCTGACGTATAGATGCACTCACCAATCTTGGCTTCAAATTCTTCAAACTTAAGCGGACGATTATCAACTGCGCTCGGAAGACGGAATCCAAAGTCGACCAGGGTATCCTTACGACTACGGTCACCAGCATACATACCACCAATCTGTGGCAGGGTTACGTGAGACTCATCGATAATGGTGAGGAAGTCTGGTGTACCATCGGGGAGATGCGGGAAATAGTCGATGAGCGTGTACGGCGCCTCACCCGGCTTTCGCCGATCAAAGTGTCGTGAATAATTCTCAATACCGTTACAGTATCCGACCTCTCGAATAAGCGCGAGATCGTGCTCGGTGCGCCGACGAAGACGCTCCGCTTCGAGAAGCTTACCTTCAGCTTTGAATTTCTTCAGCTGTTCTTCAAGCTCAAGCTTGATATCCTCATATGCCACCTTACGCTCGTCTTCAGGTGAGACGAAGTGCTTGGCTGGGAAGAGGAAGAAAACGTCGAGCTCGGCAATAATCTCACGCGTCACCGCATCAATCTTCGTGATTGAGGAGACGGCTGCCCCCTGGTACCCAAGGCGGACAATAACCCGTTCATTCGTCGGCATGATTTCAACCGTATTTCCAATAGCACGGAACTGCCCCGGCGTAAGATCGGCATTTGTCCGCTCAAAGTACATATCGATAAGGAGACGGAGCATATCTGTCCGCGTAATAGGAAAGCCTCGTTCAATCTTCTTGTGCTTCTTCTCGTACTCTACTGGCGAGCCGAGACCGTAGATACACGATACTGATGCCACTATGATCACATCTGGTCGGGTAAGGAGAGCCTGAGTTGAGGCGTGACGGAGACGATCAATCTCCTCATTGATTTGCGCTTCTTTTTCGATGTAGGTATCGCTCGTCGGCATATATGCCTCTGGCTGGTAGTAGTCGTAGTACGAAACGAAGTAATGGACGGCATTGTTCGGGAAAAAATCACGGTACTCTTGCGCGAGCTGAGCAGCCAGGGTCTTATTGTGGGCTATGACGAGGGTTGGCTTCTCGATCTGTGCGATAACATTCGCTCCCGTGAAGGTCTTACCAGAGCCAGTGACACCAAGCAGCGTCTGGTGACGCTTCCCGGCGCGGACACCAGCAACGAGACGTTCAATCGCCTGTGGCTGATCGCCCGCCGGCGTCTTTTCGGTTGAGAGGTCAAATATCATGCTGCTGAGTATACCGCGCTAGACTCAAAATATAAACCCACAAACTCAAGCCGGCTTCAACTTTTTGAGGTTATCCTATAGCTACTTTTGAAGAAGCTGTTCGCGTAAATTCTTTGTGAAGTTGACGATGAAGTTGAGGTTATGGATTGAGGCGAGGTGTGGTCCGAGAATCTCACCAGCCCGGAAGAGGTGTGCGACATAGGCCTTCGTGTACTTCTGCGCGACATAGCCAGTTGAGAGTGGATCGAGTGGCGTATGGTCGTTAACGTACTGGGCATTGCGGAGATTGAGCTTCTTAGTCTCTGGGTAGGTAAAAGTACCACATGGTGTCGTCACCATGTTACCGGTATGCACGTAAATCGTGCCAGTGCGACCAATGCGGGTTGGAGCGACACAGTCAAAGGTATCGCAACCCTGGAGGATACCCTGCACAATATCCTCTGGTTCACCAATACCAAGGAGGTGTCGTGGTTTATCGTCTGGAAGAATCTCATTCACTACCTTAAGCGAGTCTCCGAGATCCTCTTTACTGAAGCTACCGCCAATCCCAAAACCATCAAAATCCATATCGGAGAGCACACGAGCACTCTCCTGCCGTAAGTCCATAAAACGACCACCTTGAATGACGCCGTAGAGACCTTGCTTCTTTAAGGCTTCGTAATTTTGCTTATGGGCGAGGATGCTTCGCTTCGCCCAGCGGTGCGTACGGTCCATTGCCTCTTTTTGGTATTCATAATCCGCAGTTGGGCTCGTACATTCATCAAACGCAACAATAATATCTGCCCCAATGGCATGCTGAATATCGATACTCCGCTCGGCGGTGAAGCGATGCATCGAGCCATCAAGATGTGAGGTGAAGGTCACCCCTTCTTCATCAATGATACAGAGCTTGCCGTGATCTTCGGCGTACTTCTGACTGTACACATTGAGCCCTTTCTTGACCGGGAGCTCATCAGTCTCCTCGACCTCGCCTTTGGCGAACTTGGTCACCCCTTTTCCGAAGGCAGCGCCAAGACTAAACACCTGGAATCCGCCTGAGTCGGTCATGGTCGGTGTCTGCCACTTGGCAAATTCATTGAGTCCCCCACCAGCTTTAATGACCTCATGTCCTGGCTGGAGGAAAAGGTGGTAGGTATTCGCGAGTGTTACCTCGTTCCCCACGTACTGGGTAAGATCCTCAGGCATGAGGGATTTGACCGAGGCCTTGGTACCCACCACTACAAACGCTGGTGTATGAATATCACCATGTGGAGTATGAATAACCCCCGCTCGAGCGAGATTCTTAGTGCTAGTAGCCTCGGTTTCAAACCATACTGGTCGCTGTG
>JACCDI010927458.1_pt1 | contig 14585 bp, 15 predicted proteins | sample 7442791 | NCBI WGS metagenome assembly JACCDI01 (sample SAMN15323434, study PRJNA562643) | freshwater metagenome | isolation source: river surface water | place: USA:Blue River Watershed | collected 2017-08-15 | reverse complement strand
GTGGACCTTTGTGCCGACGCTACCATGCGAGCCATTGCTTTAGAAAGTACCGCATGGAACTCTTGACCGACCCACAAGCGTGGATTGCTTTTGCCACACTCACCGCCCTAGAGCTGGTGCTGGGCATTGACAACATCATCTTCATCTCCATCTTGGTGGACAAACTCCCGCCCGAGAAACGTGAGATCGCCCGTCGCATTGGCTTGTTCATGGCCATGTTCATGCGCATTGGTTTGTTGCTCTTGCTTTCAGTCATCGTGGGCTTGGTGGCGCCGCTGTTCACGGTGTTTGGCCAAGACATTTCAGGACGTGACCTGATTTTGATTTTGGGCGGTTTGTTCCTGATTTGGAAAAGCACAGGGGAAATTCACCAATCCCTCGAAGGCGAAGAAGAACATGGCAGCTCTGCCGTTGGCAACACGATGATGGGCATCATCTTGCAAATCATGGTGATTGACTTGGTGTTCTCACTCGACTCCATCATCACTGCCGTGGGCATGGTCGACGAAGTGGCCATCATGATTGCTGCGGTCATTGCCTCAGTGGGCTTGATGATGGCCTTCGCCTCTGGCATTGGCCGCTTTGTATCAGACCACCCGTCTATCAAGATGCTCGCACTCACCTTCTTGGTGGTAGTGGGCGTGGTGCTGATGGCCGAAGGCTTAGGTCACCACATTCCCAAAGGCTATATTTACTTCGCCATGGCATTCTCGGTGATTGTGGAGATGCTCAACATCCGCTTTCGCAAACGGGCTAAAACGGTGGTGCAGCTTCATCAAAACACACCTTGACGTTCACTTTGGGATGTAGGGTTGCTGTAATAAAGCAACCGTAATGGTTATTAGAATGGTCGTAATTTTTGAGACCATCTAAATAGTTAGCATGCCAGCCTCAAAGGGTTCCCACAAACTCACACTGCAGACGCAAGCGCTGTTGGTGCTGAGTTGTGCGTTGGCTTACTTTTTTGCATTCAAACTCAATTTGTATTGGTTCAGCTGGATTGAGTTTTCTCACGGTGTGAACTGGGTGTACATCCCCAGTGGTTTGCGATTGCTGTTTGTGCTGCTCATGGCTCGTCTTGGCGGCATTGGTGTTGCGCTGAGCTCGATCGTCCTGAACTACAGCTATGGCGATGTAGACGCGCACCTCTTCAATATCGTCACAGGCCTTATCTCCGGTGGATCACCTTGTGTCGCTCGCTATTTGGCCCAACGTTGGTTCAATTTAGACCCACTGCTGATGAACCTCACAGGACGGGATTTTTTCAAGCTCTCTGTGCTTTTTGCCGCAGTGAATGCCATCTTCCATCAGCTTTGGTATTTTTGGCTCGACAAAACACAAAACTTTCTGGCCAGCACACTGGCCATGGTTGTGGGCGATTGGCTAGGCACGGCGCTGGTGCTGGCCACTGTCAGCTTGTCCATTCAGCTGTATAAGCTTCAGCAAACGCGCCAAGGTTAAGCGTGTGGGCCTAGTCCTTGCCTCTCGCCAGTGTCACGGCCAGAGGCAACAAACCCAGCGCAAACAAAATGGCACCGACGTTCATCAAGATGTCGGTCATCAAGAGGCAAAAGCCCAACACAGAAATACCCAAGCCTACGGAGATCACCGTCTTGAGTTCAATCTTTGGCAGCTTCTTCATGCGTTGAATCTTAATCCAGACCAGAGTGGCGCACCGTTCTGAAAAAATTCCAAAACCCTTTGGCATCAGGGCTTTGGTCATCACTGGGCACCAAACACCCTCTGATTTCGCTTTGAACAAACTGATACACCACCGTTGCCAAGCCACAGCGACGATAGTCGGGATAAACCTCAACATGGTGGGCATACCACTGGGCTGAATGATTCAACTTAAAAACGGCTGTTGAGATTTGTTCGGCGCGAAGCTTGTCTCTCACCACATGCACTGCCAACGTGATGCTGACCTCTGTCTGGGTGAAGTCAAAAATAATAGGCAGCTGTCGCGTCAGCAAAGAAATCACTCTGTATTCTTTGATCATGGCAAATTTCTCACGCAACTGAGCGCGCGAGCTTTCCTCGTTCAAAAGAAAAAACCCACAGCCTTGCGACTGTGGGTTTTTGTTTTGGTGGTGGTAGCGGGATTTGAACCTGCGACATCAGCATTATGAATGCTGCGCTCTAACCAACTGAGCTATACCACCGCAAGACGAGCATTATAGCCAGATTTTCAGCGGCTCATTGGCCTATTCTTCCAATGGCGCAAGTACGCCAAACGCACGCTGGGCATAAGCCAAGCCATTGCCTGACTGGACGCCAAAGTCAAGCACCTCACCAATCAAAATATCGTGATCCCCCGCCGACACCACTTGCGCAAGTCGGCAATCAAACCAAGCAATCACCCCGTCCAAGCGGGGGTGTTGATTGACACCGCGCACCAAGGGCTGGTCGGCAAATCGTTGCGCTTGCGTACCTTGTGCAAACTTCAGGGCCACCTCTTTTTGCTGTGCACCGAGCACATTCACCATGTAACCGCCTGCGTTCACAAAGGCTGGGTGACTGAGCGAGGTTTTACGCACGCTCCACAACACCATGGCTGGATCGAGCGACACGGTATTGAAAGAGTTGCATGTCATGCCCCAGTCTTGACCTTGGGTATGCGCAGTCACCACAGTGACCCCCGTGGTGAAGCAGCTCATCGCATCTTTGATGTTCACGCTGTGCTTTCAGAATTGTTTTTATAAAAACGCAAGCGCGTCTTGTGCGGCCACACGGCCTTCGTCGGTAGGAACCACCCATACCTCAACAGCACTATTGTCAGCATGAATCGAAGCCACAGCATCGCCTGTGGCCTTTGCGTTGCGTGTCGCATCTACTTGCACACCCAAGTAAGCCAATGCATCGCCTACTTGCTGGCGCAGCACAGCATCGTGCTCACCTATACCACCCGTAAAAGCCAACACATCCAAGCCGCCAATACAGGCACTGAGCGCACCCACTTCGCGCACCACACGGTGAGCAAATAAGTGGGTTGCAAAACGCGCAGCGTCCGAAGATGAGGCACGCAAGGTACGCATATCCGCACTCTCGCCCGACACGCCAAGCAAACCGCTTTGTTTGTAGAGCAGCTTTTGAATTTTGTCGTGATCCCAGCCTTGCTCCAACAAATACAGCAACACGCCGGGGTCAAGCGCACCGCTGCGCGTGCCCATCATCAAACCATCGAGCGCTGAGAAGCCCATGGTGGTGGCGCGACTTTGGTGGTCAGTGGTTGCGCAGACGCTTGCACCATTACCCAAATGCGCCATCACCACACGACCGCTTGAGCGCGGCGCTTCACGTTGCAACACTTGACTCACGTACTGGTAAGACAGCCCGTGAAAACCATAGCGACGTACACCTTGCTCGGTGAGTTTTCTGTCAATCGCAAACGTGGTCTCTAAGGGCGACAAGGTACGGTGAAACGCGGTGTCAAAACACGCCACTTGCGGCACATCACCAAACGATTCTGCAAATGCTCGAATGCCCGCCAAGTTGTGAGGCTGGTGCAAAGGTGCCAGTGCGTTGAGCATGGCGAGCTGTCCCATCACCTCATGAGTGACGCGCACACTGCTGCTGTAGTACGCACCACCATGCACCACGCGATGTGCAACGGCTTGTACTCGCAAATGCGCAAAGCGAGTCGCCAGCAAATTTTTGAGCGTGTTGAGCGCAGCATCAAACACATCCTGCGCAGCTTGCACAGCCACATCTGCAGATTCTTTGGTTTGGCCAATTGCACAAAAACTGATGCGCGGGTGCCCCGAGGGCTCTAAGCCCTCGATATTGCCCGTGACTTCGGCCTCACCAATACCGCCGCCTTCAATGGGGTAGAGCGCAAACTTGAGGCTCGACGAGCCTGCGTTGACAGACAGAATGCTCATGCGGGATGTGTGCGGTAGTGGTGGGCAATGAGCTTGGCCAACAAAGCCGAGGCACTGCGGGTGGTGGCCGTATCGGCGCGGCTGGTCAGCGCAATTGGCACACGCGCCCCCAACACCACGCCAGAACCTGAAGCGCCTGCCAAGTATTCGAGCTGCTTGGCCATCATATTGCCCGACTCCAAATCAGGCGCCATCAAAATGTCGGCGTCTCCCGCGACTGCAGAAGCAATGTGTTTGATCTCTGCCGCGTGACTGGACACCGCGTTGTCGAACGCGAGCGGACCATCGAGCAGACCACCTTTGATTTGCCCACGGTCTGCCATCTTGCACAGGGCTGCGGCATCTAAGGTGGAAGGAATGCTCGGGTTGACGGTTTCCACCGCGGACAACACCGCAACCTTGGGCTTGGCGACGCCCATGATTTGTGCGAACAAAATGGCGTTTTGCACAATGTCGGCTTTTTCGGCCAAGGTGGGCGCAATGTTGAGCGCCGCATCCGTGATGTAAAGCGGCTTGGGGTACATGGGTGCTTCAAAGCGAAACACGTGCGACATGCGTCGGCCAGTTCGCAAACCTTTTTGTGACACCACCGCGTGAATCAACTCATCGGTGTGCAAGCTGCCTTTCATCAAGGCTTCGAGCTTTTTATCTGCCGCCATTTGCGCGGCCACCTCAGCCGCGGCATGGCTGTGCTCCACGTTGATCACCTCGATGCCCGTCAAATCAATGTTCGACTCTGCAGCCACAGCGCGCAGCTTTTTCTCGGGCGCAATCAGCACTGCACAAATGAGACCTGCACGGTGTGCATCCATCGCACCTTGCAACGAATCCGCATCGCACGGATGCACCACACCGCAACGCACAGGCTCTAGCTGTGCGCCCATTGCAAGCAAGTTGGCATGACGCTCTTCAGGGTTGAACAAGCTGATGTGTGGCGCATGAATGCGTGGCATCCGCAGCTTCTCAGTGGGCGCCATGACTTTGGCTGTACCCAACAACACCCGCTCGCCTTTTTGATTGACCAAGTTGCAATCGAGCTCCACCGTTTTTTTGTCGTCATGCTTGGCGGTGCAAGTGACCGTCACGTTCAAGGTGTCACCCACACGCACGGGTCGGCTAAAGCGCAGGTTTTGCTCTAAATAAATCGTGCCGGGTCCTGGAAACACAGTGCCCAACAAAGTGCTGATCAGCGAGCCGCCCCACATGCCGTGGCCAATCACGCCATGAAACAGCGTGGCGTTGGCGTACTCAGGGTCCAAGTGTGCGGGGTTGGTGTCGCCCGATACGGCTGCAAACGCTTGAATATCAGCCACCGTCAAGGTGCGCACCAAGCGTGCGGTTTGTCCCACCACGATCTCATCGTAGGGGTGGTTTTCAAACCATTCGTTGTTGGGGTCGTTGGTGGTGTCGGTGATGTCGTTCATGGCAATCTCAATTCACGGCATGTGTGCCGGCGTCTACAAAAATGGTCTGGCCCGTCATGCCACTCGCGGCGTCGGTGCACAAAAAGGTGCTGAGGTTGGCAATTTCCTCTAAGGTGACCAAGCGACCCAACGGCGCTTTGGCGATGTTGTTTTGCATCAGCGTGTCAAATGCTTCAATGCCAGAAGCTGCACGGGTAAGGATGGGCCCAGGTGACACCGCATGCACGCGAATGCCTTTTGGTCCCAGCTCAAGCGCCATATAGCGAACCAACGATTCGAGTGCCGCTTTGACGGGGCCCATCAAACCGTAATGCGGTACGGCCTCGTCGGCCCCCAAATACGACATGGTCAACATACAACCACCCTGTGTCATGTGTGGCTCGCACAATTTAGCCACTGAGGCAAACGAGTGGCAGGAGACATCCATCGCGCGTGCAAAACCTTCCTTGGAGCTGTCCACCACACGGCCATGCAAATCTTGCAGCGGCGCCCAAGCAATGGAGTGAATGACGAAATCCAAGCGGCCCAACTTAGCCACCGCATAAGCCACGAGCTTGTCGAGCTCTTCAGGGGCTTCGATGTTGCAGCTTTGCAAGTCCATGCCCAAAGGCTGGGTCAAGGGTTCGACATAGGCACGTGCTTTGTCGTTCAAGCACGAAGCCACCACTTCGGCCCCCATGGCGTGCGCTTGACGCGCACAACCCCAAGCAATGCTGTGTTCGTTGGCCAATCCCAAGATCAAACCTTTTTTGCCTTTCAAATCGAAGACAGGCATCCAACTCATACAAACTCCTCAAAACCAGTGGGGGGCTCAAAACGCCCCGCCACAAAACGTAGACGGGTCGGCCCGGGCATAGCACGCAAAGCCACAGTGTGCCGAGGGTCGCCGGGGTAGCACAACGTGCGCACGCCCTCATCATCAAACGCTTCGGGCAATACTAACGGTGGCTTGCGTGTGCGCGCGAAGTTCAGCACATCTTGGCTACAGCGGTGTGACAGCAAAGATACCAAGGTCATGATTTGCGGCGGCGCAAGTGGCAAGTCACCCGCCCAGTAGCGCGTTAAAGCGTCGAGCGGGGCCAACCAAACACTGTCAATAGCTTCAACGTTGTCGTGAATGGGGTGCTGGCCTTGCGGCAAAACCGCCACAAAAAAACGGGTGTCAAAACGCTTGTTGGTGACCGACGGTTGCACGGGCGTGATCCAACGCGACCATGGTGCCAGGTGCTGTGTGTCAATACGCAAAGCCGCACCTTGCAACACATCTAAAAACGATTGACCACCGTGCAAGGCTTGCTGCCATTGCTGGCGCTGCACAGCGTCATGCGCCAAAGCTTGGCTGGCGTTGACACGGGCATACAACACGCCGCACTCTTCCAATACCTCCCGCACAGCAGCCACATACAAGCCTGCGGCGTTGTGCTCAGGTAAATCTGGCTCACCCAGGCTGCGATGCAGCACTTGCGACGAGACATCTAAATAGGTGTGCAGATCAGGCGAGCAATCCACCTCGTCTAATTTGCCACCCGGAAACACAAAAGCGCCACCCAGTACAGCCGAAGCCGTATGGCGGCGCAGCAAAAAGACTTGCAAGCCTTTTTGGGGTTCATCACGCAACAACACCACCGTGGCCGAAGCCCGCGGTGGTGTTGTGATGATTTCGCTGTTAAGTTGCATCAACCGCAGCGATGGGCCAAGAATTACTTGGCGCCGTAGGCCACGTCCGCACGGCGGTTTTGCGCCCAAGCGGCTTCGTCATGACCGGCAGCTTTTGGTTTTTCGCTACCAAAGCTCACTGGCTCTGCTTGGCCTTCTTTCACGCCATAGGCTTTCAAGCCACGGGCAACAGCTTCAGCACGCTTTTGACCCAAAGCCAAGTTGTATTCGCGGCCGCCGCGCTCGTCAGCATGGCCTTCCACGCGCACTTTCACGCCAGCGTTGGCAGCCAAGTACTTACCTTGACGCTCAACCACGCCTGCTTGGTCAGCTTTGATGTCGAACTTGTCGAAATCAAAGTAAACGCTACGCTCTTTGGAAATCGCGCTGTTGGGGTTCAAGTGATCAGCCACTACTGAAGCCACTGAAGACTTGGCGTCGGACACGTTGTTGTCGAGCTTGGTTGAGCTGCAAGCAGACAGCAAAGCCACTGACACGACAGAAATGAATGCAAAAAGACGTTTTGACATGATGTTTTTCAAGTTGTAAAAAAAAGACCTTTGTATTTTAACGGACAGGCGAATCGACCCTGACCCATGGCAAAAGTGTTGTTTTTTTTGACACTTCGTTAAATTCTTTTATAAATCAACAACATAGGCAATTTTGTTAATTTTAATTCTTTTATTAAATACTGTTACTTTAAAAGTATTCAAATACGTTCAAAAACGCGCTTTTCCATGGAGAACACGCGCTAACTGGCTGATTGCACAAGGCTTCATTGACAGGTAAATTCAATTCCCCGTTAGCAATTTCGGTCGTTTTCAACCATGCAGCACCGCCTTGGGGTGCGAGGAATAAAAAAGATGTCAACTTTCAAAATTTTGGTCACCAGTCAAAAAGGTGGCGTTGGTAAAAGTACCGTTTCTGCCAATTTGGCAGCTTATTTGCGTCGCCAAGGCCAAACTGTCACATTGATCGACTTTGACACCCATGGTTCCTCCAGCACATGGCTGACGCGTGCGCCTAATATTGGTGTGGTAGTGCAACACCACATCCTGCCTCTTGACCAAGGGGGCAACCGCCCGATTCTGGATGCTCGCTTGCACCTGCGCCGTGCTGCCAGCAGCTCGGAAGTGGTCATTTGCGATTTGACCTGGACCGATTCCATCGCCGGCGAACTGATGTTTGAATACGATTTGGTCATCGTGCCCACCTCGGTGTCGGAAATTGAACTGGCGGCCACAGCTGGCTTTTTGAGCCGTCACCGCTGGGTATTTGACTCAGCCATCCACACACCACCCACCCTCTTGGTTTGCCCCACCCGCGTGCAACCTGAGCAACTGCAAAGCGATGTGTTCTCGAAGCAGCGCTTTCCGGTCAGCTTCATGCTGGCCCCGCCCGTGCTTGAGGCGCAATCGGCCCGCGAAATGTTTGAACGTGGCTATTTGATGGACCTGCAAGACGTATGCGGCAACTCATTCAATGAGTTTGGCAAGTCAGTGTGTGCTGCACGCGAAATGCGTGAATCGGCACAAGGCATGCGCCAAACGACGAATTCACGAGTCAATATTCCAGCCACACGCACGGCCGGCACACCATACGTGGCTGCTGCAGGCGTGAAACGCAACAATGTTTTGGCAAATTCGGCTACCTTGTCGAGTCAATATTCCATTCTGGGTCGCCACCGCATGCAAAAAGTACGTCCCGAAGAGATGGCCGGCAAATCAGCGCCTCACGCTGCTGCACCACAAAGCGGACAAATTGCATCCATGGGCATTCCCCAGTTTCTCAAACGCATGTCCATGGGTGTCATGAATAAATGAGTTCCGAACCTCAATTTTTGTCCTTCAAAGGACTCAAGCAGTACACACCGGAAGATGGGTGGGGGCAAGTCAATGCGATTTTGCAATCCCATGCCCAGCAAACTGGCGTGCAGCAACCAGCCCAACGGCAGGCGCCACAACAAGCGGCGTCACAAGCTCATCACTACCAGCCTCCACATCAGGCTGTGCCAGACAACGTTCCCACGTTGACTGAAACACCCGATGCCAACACGGATGGCGCTGCCGTGTTTGACCCACTCATCAATGAGTTGTTTGAACAGCTGCGTGTACCGCCCAGTGATGACCTGACACAAACTTGGCGCACGATTGCAGCTGAAGTGAATTTATTGACTGAGCGCATGGCTTTGCAGCGCGAGCTACAAGAACGCCTGCAAAAGCTCGACCAAGAACTCGTCAATCTGCGCGGCACGATCCTGTCTCACTTGGCTGATGTGCAACAGGCCGCCGATCAGCAACTGACCTCCGCACGCTTGCGTGCTGAAGTGTCTGCCTTGGCTCAAACCAAACTGTCAGCCAAACTGACAAGCAAGCGATAAACACCCACATCACGTCATAGGAGCGCCGCGCATGCTGGACAAACTCAATCAGATTTATCCGGTGCGCTACACAGCGTTCATTGCATCGGTTGTTTTACTCGTCCTGTCTTTATTGGGCGCAGGAGCACTGGGCCTCAGTGGCTGGTGGCCGATGCTGTTTTTGGTCTTGTGTGGCGTGGGCATTTATGACTTGCAGCAATCACACCATGCGATTTTGCGCAACTATCCCATCATTGGCCATTTGCGCTTCATGCTGGAAACCATCCGCCCAGAAATCCGCCAGTACTTCTTAGAGTCAGAAACTGAAGCTGCGCCGTTCTCGCGCGCCCAACGCACACTGGTTTACACGCGCGCCAAGGGCCAATCTGACAAACGGCCGTTTGGGACCCAACTCGACACACGCGCCATGGGCTATGAGTGGATCAACCACTCCATTGCACCCACACATTTGGCAGGACATGACTTCCGCGTCAAAGTGGGAGGTAAAGATTGCACCCAGCCCTACGACATCAGTTTGTTCAACGTCTCGGCCATGAGCTTTGGCGCGCTGAGCGCCAATGCCATTCAAGCCTTGAATTTGGGCGCCAAGATGGGTGGCTTTGCACACGACACAGGCGAAGGTTCAATTTCGCGTCATCACCGTGCGCACGGCGGTGATTTGATTTGGGAAATTGGCTCTGGCTACTTTGGTTGCCGCGACGCGCATGGTCACTTCAGCCCAGAGCACTTTGTAGAAAACGTGCGTTCACCTCAAGTCAAGATGGTCGAGATCAAGCTCAGTCAGGGCGCCAAGCCCGGACACGGCGGCGTATTGCCAGGCCCCAAAGTGACCGAAGAAATTGCCGAAGCACGCGGCGTGATGGTGGGTGAAGACTGTGTATCGCCCGCCAGCCACAGCAGTTTTTCTACCCCCTTGGAGTTGATGGCTTTCATTCAACAGCTGCGCACCTTGAGCGAAGGCAAACCCGTGGGATTCAAGCTGTGTATTGGCCATCCATGGGAATGGTTTGCCATTGTCAGAGCCATGTTGGAGACTGGCATTCAGCCCGACTTCATCGTGGTGGATGGTGCAGAAGGTGGCACCGGCGCAGCTCCGCTGGAGTTTTCAGACCACATGGGCATGCCCTTGCAAGAAGGCCTGCGCTTGGTACACAACACATTGGTAGGAGCCAACTTGCGCGACAGTATTCGCATTGGTGCCAGCGGCAAAATTGTGAGCGCGTTCGACATGGCCCGCGCTTTGGCCTTGGGCGCAGATTGGTGTAACAGCGCACGTGGATTCATGTTTGCGCTAGGTTGTATTCAAGCCCAAACCTGTCACAGCGGCAACTGCCCCACAGGCGTCACCACGCAAGACCCCACACGTCAATTGGCCCTGGTTGTGCCTAGCAAGGCTGAGCGTGTGAAGAATTTCCACGAACACACCTTAGAGGCGTTGCAAGAGCTGATGGAAGCCTCAGGTCTTCAAACACCGCATGACTTCACACCGCGTCACATCATGCGTCGCGTGAGCGAGAGACAAACCCTTCACTTGTCCGATATGGTGGACACCATTGAAGCAGGCGCCTTGCTCAAAGACGATGTCAGCACTCTGCCCTCCGTGTTCATTGATTGGCCACTGACCAGCGCCAAGAGCTTTGGCATTCACACCGCACATTAAGCAGCGTGCCACTGCCCAATAAAAAAGCGACCCTCGGGTCGCTTTTTATTTCTCGCGGTAGATCAGTCTGGCACGCGTGGGTACTGAATAGGCTTTTCACGCACCGCAGGAGGTGGGGCTGAAGCAGCGGCCGCACGGGCTTTTTCAGCGGCAACGCGTTCAGCAATCGCGGCTTTTTCAGCGGCTGCTTTCTCTGTGGCCGCTTTGGCTGCGCGAGCAGCTGCAGCTCTCTCAACGGCGGCCTTCTCTTCGGCGATCTGCTCAGCCGACTTCACAGGCTTTTCGGGCTGCATGCGCATGGCAACAGCACGTTCAGCAGCTGCCTTTTGTTGTGCCAAACGCTCAGCAGACGAAGCTTTTTCTGAAGCAGCAGCAGCCTTTTGAGCTTCCGCTGCAGCACGCTGCGCATCCGCAGCGGCTTTAGCAGATTGCGCGGCTTTGTCTGCTGCTTTTTGCGCATCACCTGCCGCCACAGCAGCTTTATCGACGGTCTTTTCAATGCTCTTCAAGGCAGCTGCTTCAGCCGCTGTTTGCGTACGCTCACGCACCTGGACGGCAGCATTCAAGTCTGATTTGAGTTTTTGAATCTCTTGCAGCAACACTTGTGTACTTGGGCCTTGTGGCGCAGCGGCAGGGGGCGGTTGCAAGCGAGCCAAGGCTTTGTCTGTCACCGAGTTGAGCTTGGTGTCGAAGGACTGCAACTTACCCTCCATCGCTGTGAGCTGCTTTTGCATGTCCTTGAATTTCAAGTCGCTCGATTTGTTGGCTTCTGTCGCTACCACCGTGGGCATGCTTGACATGGTTTTGCTCAGCTCTTCAAGTCGCTTAGCCACTTGAGTTTGGGTGGTGATGACTTCGTCTTGCTTGTCTGTGATTTCTGAGAAGTCGGAATGGGTCTTGCCAATCGCTGTCAAGCTGGCGTCGACCTCAATCACGCGCTTAGCCATGGCGTACACCATGGTGTCGAGCTCTTTGATCGACTTGGTCATCTTCATGGTGATGGCGAAAAAGATGCCCATGGCAATGAGCAAACAAGCGCAAAACGCGCCCAACATGATGCGGGAGTGCATGACGTTGCGGCGGTTGTTCTCTTGAATCTTGGACACCACAGCACGCATGGTGGCGCTCACATCAGCGGCAATAGACGCTGAACGTGTCGACACCTCAGCCGAATCGAGCACCACCGAGGTGAGCTCTTCAATTTGACGCGCCACCTCATTGGTATCGAGCGACTGAGAAGCGATCTCCGTCAAACGGTCTGCCGTAGCCTCGACGTCCACGATGGCTTCTGCAGCTTGCGCTGCATCGGGAATCGTTTGTTGTTCTTCAGCCATAGTTAAACCTTTGTTTTATTGCGTTCTTCAAGCCGGTCAAGCCGTGCATTGAGTGTGTGAATGTCGTCCGTGAGCTTGCCCATGCGTACTTGGAGCTGTTCACCCCATGTATCGGCTTGAGCCGCCTCGGCTTGAGCAGGCGCTTCAGGCTCTTGATGGCGGTCCTCTTGGGCAGCTTCGATGGCGATTGGCGCCTCTTGCGCTTCGCTAGACACAAGTTCCTGCTCGACTTCGTCTGTTGTCACTTCAGTGGGTTCAGCCTCTGCACCCACCAACTCGGTCAGTGTGGGAACCTTGGCCAAAGCCTCCGCTGTCAATCCTTGCGCATCCTCCGCCAGATCGGGCACGCTGATTTGGGGCAAGGTCGCCGGTTGATAGCCAGGCTCAAACGGCGCAGGCTCTGGACGAATGCCATCCGACACTTGCGTATCCGTGCTGGTTTTCTCGTGTTCTTGGCTCATAAGTCGTTCTCAGTCTTGAATCAGGACTTCGTAAATTGGTTTTTCATCGACTTGCTGCTACGCAGCCAGCCTTTAGCCAGCAAAGGATTGGATTGCATGAAAGCATCGGCTTGAGATTTGGATTCAAAAGGACCGGCGACCAAAATGTAATAACGCTTGGTGGAATCTTTTTGACGTGCACGCAAAATGCGCGCTTTGGCATAAACCGCGTTACTGCGCTGAAAGCTACGCATGTCCTCTTGCGTGTCCATGGCCGCCAGTTGCACCACCCAAGCATTGGCAGGCAATTGCTCAACCCAAGCTTCGTCTGAGCCTGGATCAGCTTTGACGTCTGCTTTTGTTTCTTTTTTGGTTTGCGTTTTGTCCGCCTTGAGATCTTTGTCGGTCTGTTTCTTGACAGGCTCATCGGCCGATGCAGCCACGACAGGCGCGGATGCTTCAGGTGCAGCCACAGAAGCTGCAGCACTGGCAGCTGACGCCACATCTTGCGCCTCACTGGCCACACGCGCCGCTTCAGCCGCCATCGAAGCCGCAAGTTCGGCCGCAGCCAAAGCTTCAGCACTGGCTGCTGATGCAGCGGCAGCAGCGCTGGCAGCTTCTTCAGGGGCCGCCACAGCAGGTGTACCGCGCAACAGATATTTCTTCAATGCCTCAATCTCTTGAAGCACCAATTCCTTGTACATGTACCCAAACACGCTCATGGAAATGAGTAAGACCAAGAGCACCCATCCCGCACGCGACTTGCGCGGTGGTCGCTTGAACAGTTCCGCATCATCGGTAGGCAATGGGGCCGCCTGCAAACTGGGCTCGCGCGATGTATCGACGGCAGAGGCAGCCAATGGCGATGCCATCAAAGATGGCGAAACCGTAGCCGCAGACACGACAGCCGCTGTTGGCTCGACCGATGGCGGCAATGGCGGCACGAAGGCAGGCAGTGCTTCTGGGTCTTGTTTAGGCTCATTTTTTTTGCCAAAACCCGGCACACGCCATGCCGTCTTGGCCGGAATATTGAGCAACTTAGACACAGGCACCTCTTCACTCAAGGTGGGAGGGTCTGCCGTGAATGTGGGTTCGATTTGGACAGGTTCAGGGTCTGGCGTTGTCGCCACCCAATCGGTCAATTTTTGTTTGGCCTCGCCATGCTCGGTCTCAACTTCCCACTTCACCAAGTTTTTGCCAAACGCTTCAACTTTGCCCTGGTAGTTACCTGCGCTGTTGATCAGCAAAATCACGCTGATGTTGCCAGCAGGAAATCCATTGACCAAACGCGCCAGCAATTGCAACTCAAAGTCTTGCATCAAGACGGAGTCGCGGAAAAACAAGAAGCGACGAGGTGCGTGTTTTTTATCTTTTTCAAGCGCTTGGTCTAAGGTGATTTCAGACAAGATCTCGTTGAACTTGTTGACCAGCAACTCTGAATTGGTGGAGCTGCACCACTCGATGTGACTTTCACCTTTAGAGCGCAAGCGCTCTTCAAACAAGCTGCCGTAGTAGTCGAGCACCAGGTCATGGTCACTCATCACGGCGAGATTGATACTGCCTTCCGTCAAAGACTTCAGGAGTATTTCAAATCGCAACCGATCACCGGGGCTTTGATAAATGTCTGTCATGCGGGCTCAAACTTCGGGTCTTAAGAGTTCATCAAAGCACCGTTCGAGTCGAACTTCATGTCGTCCGGAACGGTGGGCGATGGTTTGACCACTTCCTGGCCACGACCATAAGACTGGTTCAGGCTGAACACATAGGCGATGACCTGCGCAACAGCGTGGTACAGCGCCTCTGGAATCGG
>JACCDI011514379.1_pt1 | contig 14587 bp, 17 predicted proteins | sample 7442791 | NCBI WGS metagenome assembly JACCDI01 (sample SAMN15323434, study PRJNA562643) | freshwater metagenome | isolation source: river surface water | place: USA:Blue River Watershed | collected 2017-08-15 | reverse complement strand
ACAGGCTGCAGTTGCAAAAATAAATTATGCAGTAGCTATTTCAAATCTACGTCAAGCCCTTGGGCTCTTACCGGAATAAGGATTTATCAATGAATTATTCAAAACTCAAACTCATTCTAAGTTCCGCTGCACTTCTCTTCGCAACTGCATCTGTGGACCTGGCAATTGCTGGCCCTGGCCATGATTACGATTCAGGGCAAGCAGGCAATTCTGCTGGGGCGGCCTTACCTCGTTTTTATGCGGAATCGGATTTATATGAGGTTGTTGGCGTTTTCGATGGAAAACTCATTCGGCTTTATTTAGATCATTTTTTAACCAACAAGCCTGTGAAAGCTGCACAAGTCAATATTGACCTAGATGGTCAAAAATTTGAATTAAAGGAGTCCTCTGACAATATCTACGAAGGAATCCTTGCTAAAAATTTACAGAGTGATCCTATGCCTGTAACTGTAACCATCATAGATGGTGATGTAAGTGACATTATTGCAACCACTTTTATAAATCAACATACCAACTCAGCAAAATTTAGTTGGGGACTAATCGCTAAGCTGGTGATTATTGCATTAGTTCTACTTGCGATTTCTTGGTTCGCTTACTCCAAACGTCGTCAATTTATCCCGCAAATAAAAAAAATACTTGTGCAAATTAAGGATCGCAAATGATTATCTCTTTCCCATTATTTAAACCTGCCTTAATTGCGGCTGTATTTTTTTTCTCAAGTTTGGCATATGCGGGACCTGGTCACGGAGATGAAAAGGAGTCAGGTGGCTTACTGAGTATTGATGCTCCAAAAAGGCAAGCAAATGGCAATCTTTTCATACCTAAGTTGGCGCAAAGGCAATTGAAGGTTGAGACTGAAATAGCTGAAAGCGGTGATTTTCCTAAAACACTTGATTTAGCAGGTAAGGTCATGGTGGATCCAAACTTTGGCGGCAAGGTTCAAGCTATAGTTGCAGGACGAATCACGCCAGGACCCAAAGGTTTTCCACTGCCAGGTCAGAGTGTTAAGAAAGGTGATGTGCTTGCTTACGTAACGCCAGAGGCGGGCCCTAGCGGTACCCGTTCTTTGGCTGAAAGTCGTTTAAAGCGGCTGCAAGAGTTAAGTGATACCGTGCCTCGTAAAACGATCGAGGAGGCTCAGGCCGCAGTTGCTAATGAAGAATTGAGAGCGCCTGTTTCGGGGATTATCTCAACGATGGGCATTGTTTCTGGGCAGGTAGTCGAGGCAAGGCAATTAATTTTCGAGGTGGTAAACCCAAGTCGTTTATTGGTTGAGGCATTAGCTTATGACGGCACTATGCTCAAAAATATATCCGGTGGATTCATTGAATATTCTGGAAAAACTATTGAACTTCAGTACTTGGGCGGAGGCCAATCTATGAGAGAGCTCGCACTTCCAATTACCTTTTCTGGGAAAAATGATGATTTGCTAGGAATTCCTATTGGCCAACCACTCAGGGTGTTTGTTAGCACGGCAACTAAATATAACGGCTTGAAGATTCCTTCCTCAGCAATTGTTAAAAATAGCGCCAATCAAAACATTGTCTGGATTAAGAAGTCACCAGAAGAGTTCGAGTCAAAAGTAGTCTTATATGAGCCGCTCGATGGAAAGTATGTCGTTGTCACATCAGGATTGTCTGTGCAAGATAGGGTGGTAAGTGGCGCAGCTTCCTTAATTAATCAAATTCGCTAAGGGCTACTATGTTTACCTGGCTTTTAAACTTTAGCTTAAAAAATCGTCTGATTGTTATCTTGATTGGATTAATCATCATGGTATACGGAGCATTTACGCTCCAGAGCATGCCAGTAGATGTTTTTCCAGATCTTAATAAGCCAACCGTAACTGTAATGACAGAGGCTGGCGGAATGGCTTCAGAAGAGGTTGAGCAATTAATTACATTTCCATTGGAAACGTTAATGAATGGTCTTCCGGGCGTCGAGTCGGTGAGATCAATTTCGAGCGCAGGACTCTCTTTTATCTACATTACCTTTAATTGGAGCACGGATATATATCGAGCCCGTCAAATGGTGAGTGAGCGGTTAAACACAATGGAAAACACGTTGCCCGATAAGGTCATGCCTAGAATGGGTCCGATCAGCTCCATCATGGGTGAAATCATGCAAATTGCAATCCCAATTGATGAAGCCAAAATCTCCCCAATGCAAGTTCGGGAATATGCAGACTGGGTCTTAAGGCCACGATTGATGGCAATTCCAGGAGTTGCCCAAGTTATTCCGATCGGAGGACAGGTCCGTCAATTTCAAGTGCAGCCTAATACGAGGCGAATGTCCGAGCTAGGGGTGACGGTATCGCAGCTGGAGGGGGTTCTCAGAGGACATTCATCGAATACTTCCGGGGGCTTCATTGAGGTTAATAGCAAGGAATACCTGATTCGTAACATTGGCAGAACTTCAAGCTTGGATGATTTGAGAAACTTGGCAGTCACAACAAAGGGTGGTCAGCCGATTTTACTAAAGCAAATAGCTGAGGTTACATTTGCGCCAGCAGTTAAGCGAGGTGATGCTGGTTATGAAGGAGGTCCCGCAGTTATCTTGGGCATTCAAAAGCAGCCATCGGCCGACACAATCGATTTAAGTTTAAAAATTGAAAATGCGCTGAATCAATTAAAACAAGGCCTTCCTGAAGGGATGAATACGCCCAGAATGACGTTTAGGCAGGCTACATTTATAGAGGCGTCTATCAATACACTTGAGGGAAAACTGATTGGCGCTTCCATTTTTGTTGCAATTATTTTGTATCTGTTTTTGGGCACATTTAGGCCAGTTTTTATTTCATTGACTGCAATTCCAATATCAATACTTATTACAGCTTTAGTTTTTAAATATTTTGGTCTTTCCATTAACACTATGACCTTAGGAGGTCTTGCTATCGCTATTGGCGGATTAGTGGATGATGCAGTTGTTGATGTTGAAAATATCATTCGCAGACTCAAGATCAATGCCGATAAGCCAGAAGGTGAGCGTGTCAGCATTATTGAGGTAGTGCGGTTGGCATCACTTGAAGTTAGAACCGGGATTATTTATGCTACTGCCATCATAGTTTTAGTATTCGTCCCTCTATTTGCACTTTCGGGAATTGAGGGTAAATTATTTACCCCTCTTGGGATAGCATTTATAGTTTCTACGCTTGCCTCTTTGATCGTGTCGGTAACGGTTACGCCAGTGTTGAGTTATTACCTATTACCAGGTATGCAAAAGACTAGTCATGGGGATGCCAAACTACTTGTTTGGCTTAAATCACATTACCAAGTGATACTCGAACGTTTTTTGGTGGCACCAAAAAGATATATTGTTTATGCCGCGTCCTTAGTTCTCATTTCTGGGCTCAGCATTTTTTTGATGCCAACAGCTTTTTTGCCCCCGTTTAATGAGGGTACTTTGTTGGTGGGTTTGAGGCTTAATCCGGGGGTCGCTTTGACTGAATCTTCCGCAATTGCGCGGCAAGCTGAAGTGCTTATTCGTCAAATCCCTGAAGTGACTTATGTTGGCAGAAGGAGTGGTCGCGCTGAGCTTGATGAGCACGCAGAAGGCGTGCATGTGAGTGAGCTTGATGTGGGGCTTAAGTCGGCAAGTGAATTAACAAGATCGATGGCTGATATTCAAGACGACATTCGAAAGAGATTGGTAAACTTACCTGCTGCTATTGCGATAGGGCAGCCTATCTCACACAGAATCGACCACATGCTATCAGGAGTGCGTTCACAGATTGCCATTAAGATTTTTGGTGATGACTTGGATATTTTGCGCAGTCAAGCTGATTTATTGCGCACAAAATTATCTGGAGTTTCAGGTCTCGTAGACTTAGAGATTGAAAAGCAAGTATTAGCTCCGCAAATTAAGATACGAATTAATTATGATTTGGCTGCACAGTACGGAGTTTCCACCTCTCAAGTAATGGAATTATTGCAGTCTATTGTTGAGGGAGAGCGGTTATCTCAAATTATCGAGGGAAGTAAACGTTTTGGACTTGTGCTGAAATTGCCAGAGAGTTCTCGAACGCTTGATGGATTGTCTGATGTTTTAATTGATACTCCGCTTGGAAGAATACCGCTTTCAAAGATTGCCTCCTTGGAGGATGGCGATGGCCCCAATCAAATTAGCAGGGATGATGGGAAAAGACGTATTGTCATTTCAGCAAATACATCAAATAGAGCATTGTCTGATGTAGTCAAAGATATCAGAGGTATCGTTGATAACTCTAGTATGCCTGAAGGATATTTTGTGACATTAGGTGGACAATTTGTCGCTCAAGAAATGGCCTCTAAGTTGATTGGATTTTTATCAATCGGTTCGCTACTCATGATGTTTGCTGTACTTTACACAAAGTACAAATCAACGCTTTTATCTCTCATGATTATGTCCAACATTCCATTGGCAATGGTTGGCGCAATCATTGGTTTATGGCTATCTGGTCAGCCACTGTCAATTGCCGCCCTCATTGGATTCATTACGCTAGCTGGCATATCTGTGCGAAATGGGATATTGAAAATAAGCCACTACCTAAATCTGATGAGGCTAGAGGGTGAGTCCTTCAGTAAGGCAATGATAGTAAGAGGCTCAATTGAGAGATTGTCCCCAGTTTTGATGACTGCGTTAGTTACGGCATTTGCTCTGGCTCCTTTGCTGTTTGAGGCAGAGCGCCCGGGTACAGAGATACTGCATCCAGTGGCGGTTGTAATATTTTCTGGGCTTATCAGCTCAACCTTATTAGATACCTTTCTAACGCCGGCTATGTTTTGGCTCTATGGAAAGAAAGACGCTGAAAAATCATTATTAATTACAAATGCACAAGAGGGATATTAAAAATGAAAATTCGTTCACTTTTATTAATGTTGGTAATTTTTCTATCGACTGCAACTATTGCAAATGCTGACGGGGCGCACGATCATGCCCCTCTATTTGGAGGAAAAATATTTGTAGTCAAGGATATTGATGTTGAGCTTGTCGCAAAAAACGATTTGGTGCAAATTTATGTGCGAGATCATGGAAAGCCTATTGACATTAATGGGGGAAGCGCAAAGCTAACATTATTAAATGGAGCGGGCAAGAAAGAATATGAGCTTGCTGCAAATAAGGAAAATTTTGAGATAAAGGAAAAATTTAATTTAGAAAAGGGTACTAAGGTAATTGCAATTATTAAATTTAAAAATCAAGTCATTACGGCTAGATATGTTTACTGAGCCACCACTTTTTTGATCTAGGTTTTAAGACGGTAGATAGCTGGAATGATTATATGAAGTTCAGGTTCATAGGAGAGTAATTTATTTGGGATGAATAAATTACCATCTTAGCGCCATCCTTAGCCCCAACAATAATAGCGCCAGCTTTTTTCTTGAGGTTGCAGCTAGTGCATCATTAAAATTTACATGTGTGCCTGCAGTCATCCATGATGAGTAGGCATTATTCATTTTGTATTGCGCTTTATAAGTTTGAAGTCTTCTTCTTTGTACTTTCTACTTTTGCTAGATTTTGCTGCCCAGCTTGAATCTTTTGTCTTGCACGTTATGCTTTTATAGCAGCCTGAGCTCGTTTGGCTTGATCCTTAAGACTCTCAACTCTTGCTAGAGTGGGTCTTAGTAACGCAATTTCAGTCTAGGCACCCATTTAACTTGCATCCGTTTTAGATCTCTTTTAACTTTTACCAGCTTACATAGCTTAGAGCTCGATTTCATAACATTCTTAACTCTGATGATGGTAGATGAACCCGTTTGTCTTGCAATAACTTTATAAGTAATTTGGTAGTGAGTGTATGAGCCAATAGGTGAAGAAATGTAATTAAGTTCGATTTGATAGGTGAAATTTCGGCGATCAATGTTGGTGATATTTTCAATAGTCTCTGCATCGAGCAGCCTCTTAAATTGCTCTTCCTTTGTGAGCCTTGAATCTACAGATGTTGCTCGTAGTTTTTTCTTTCTATATTTATAGTTCATTTCATATTGCACCGTTACTTAAGTAACGGTATTAGTATTGCGTATCACTATCTCTGTCTGCCTGATGTCAAAAGAAATCTAATTTGCTATGATCCCCGCGATTTTGAATCAATTTCACGGTTTGACATATCGGATTCGATTCCATGTTGGTGTGCCTGATCTTTGGTAAATTCCATTTTTCGATATAGATCCATATCAGCAGAACCTCTTGGGCTAATCACGTTTTGAGGTAAGGGCTTCAGAAAACTATTGACCTGCATATTGGGGTTGGCATCAAGGGCTCTAGTTTGTTTTGGCCCCACAGACTTTCCTAATCCCTTGGGGGTATTGAAGGGTTTTGGTGGACGAGGAGGTGCAACGGGCTTTGCTTTTGGCATGATTTTGCGTTTGGGTGCTGCTGGAATCTTTGGCCGTTTAGAAGTAGCGGTCTTGGTTTTTGATTTGGTTGCCCGCGGCTTATATTTCTGTATTAGCTTAGCGAGATTAATTCGCTCTTCTATATTTAAAAGTTCATTGATTAGCATAGCTGCCGCTCCTTTTCTTATATTTAGCTAACCAATGTAGGTAGGTGTACGATGTTATGTGCCCCATACATCCCTTGCAATAAAAATAAAGCGGCTTGATTTGAATCGGCTTGTACCTGGGTTTTCATAACCATATTGCTAGGCTGTGTTCTCACATAAGCTTCATAGGTTTTCATAATTCCTCCAGTATTAAAAGAAGGGCTAGGATTGCTAGGAGAGCTAGCCCTGTATTGGTCATTTGGTAAAGCCTGCTCTAACGCTGACACTAGCAGCATCGATTTGGCTATCTAGCTCCCCAGCATCTATAGCTTGGCGTACTTGCTCTAATACCTGTATTAGCTCTTCGGTATTGGCTACTTCTATAGCCGTTTTGCCTTTGGCAATTTCAATCACCTTATTGCCATATTTAATCGCTACGCAAGTCTTGCCAGCGTCATTGGTGAACCACCAGGGCTTAATTCGTTTTGGCACTTCTAAGACTTTGATGTTCCCTTCAATATCTTTAATGCGCTTAGTCTTTAAGGGTGCGTAGGGCGTTCCTGTGCTTTGCGATTGGATTAGCTTTTGTTGCTCCCAAAGCTTTGAAATCACCTTATTTCTGCGCTGAACTACAGGGGGTTGTGAAGTGGGTTTTTTGGCAGTTACTAGTTTTAGGCTACTTAATGTGCTCATCGCGTTCTCCTCTAAAAGTTACATGGGCACATACACAATATGATCTGATTTCCAGAATGAGCAACCAATAAAGCAATGCCGCTATCTCTAACTATTTCAAATATAGAGATTCCATATATTCAAAATAATTTGTGTGGTTTGTATAAATAAATGCGTAAACAAGGCTAAGGCTGGCACACCAAACTTAAACGTGCCGTTAAACCCGTTCTCAACCCGTGTAGTGACGGTATGCAAATTTGGATTACTTGTTATCTAGCTTCATCACACTATCCTTAACAGGACGCCTTAAACGCAGCACCATTGTGCAATGACGTTTGTGATGCCGTAATGGTTGGTAACGCAGAAACTGCGTGAATATAGGCTTATATAGAAGAAATTCATAAAGGCCGAAAGTGAGTGGGAAACGCCATTGAAATAACCCCACATGCCCCTTGTAGCTACTGATACAGCGCAAGGATTGCAGCGTAACAGGCTCGCACGTAAAAGGTGATCGCAAAACCTACCTAATCTTGTTAACTCAAGTTGTGTTGTATCGGATATTAAAAACCTCAGCAAAAGGTCCATATGTTCATGCCCGTAGCAGGGCATGGCATATTCTTCCTAGCAAAAGGGTTTCAATAAAATAAGAAAAAAAGAAAATGCGATGAGCGCAAGCGAAGAGCAAGTGAACGTAGTTCACTTTTAATGCTTCTTATTAAATTCATTCATAAAACCACAAAGAAATACCTATTAAAAGCGCTCAAACTTGAACGATCTGATCTAACTAGATATCAACACCAGTGAAAAGTAATAAATAGCGTATAGGGCTGTTTAATGTAGCTATAAGCAGATGTGGCAGATCAGCCACAGATTTTGAGAAATCTCAGCTTTTATTAAAACCACACAAAATATACATTTTGTTAGGTTGTGCTGTAAGTCATTGAAATCGAATAACTAAATTTTGATGGCGCAAATGCCACATTCGGTTGCTCATTTCTAACTTCAGAAAATATGCTTATAGCTGTGTATTTGTTACTTTTATAGGAGCTAGGCAATGGCACAAGCAAAAACATTTACTGCAAGCGAATTAGAGAAAGTTTTGCGTTTTTCACAATCAACTAAACACGCGGTGCGTAATAGGGCGTTGATATTAATTTCTCATTGGTCTGGACTTAGGGCGGGCGAAATATCTGCTTTACGGATATGCGATATATGCGATAGCGATATGCGGGTCAAATCCGAAATCCGTTTATTGCCTGAATACACCAAAGGCAAACACGCTAGAACCGTTTTTGTGAATGACAAGCTAAGAGCAGAGCTGCAAAGCTATGCCAACAGCTTAAAGATCAGGGATCTCAATCAAGCGTTCTTTTACACGCAAAAGAATCCCAAGCGTGGGTTTACGCCAAACTCATTAACCTTATTCTTTAAAGAGCTCTATGCAGCTTCAGGGATTGCTGGCGCCAGTAGTCACAGCGGCCGCAGAAGCTTTATTACTAATTTGGCAAATAAAGGTATTGGGGTGAGGGTGTTAATGAGCTTAGCTGGTCATCGCAATATTGCTACTACCCAGGTCTACATCGATGTTAACGACGATATGAAACGCAGGGCAGTGGAATTGGTTTAATTTTTACGCTTTAGTTCTTTTACCCAGGTGTGAGTTGTGGCATCTGGAAAGCGGCCTTCAGTTGCGTGAGCCATTAAGGATAATATTTGCTCGATTAAATGATCTAGGCTGTCATTAAGCTCTTTGGTGTATTGATTGGTTAAGTGATCATTCAGGCCTATATGTCTTACCAGTCCTTTCTTTTGAGCAAATAGATTTTTTTGAAATCCAGGCTTCACTTTTTCAATCTGAAATTCAGCATATAGATCTAGCCTAAATTTGATGTCGCTGTAATCAAGCTTTCCATCGCGAACCAAATGAAAATCAGCTCTGCTGTGATCCCAGCGATTAAATCGATCTGACCTGTATAGAGCCTCTTGTCGCTGCAGAATTTCTGTAAATTGCTTTTTAAGGGCATCAGGATGCAAGTTCAAAGGCACCTCTAGATGCAATACTGGAATAGCATTTTCATCTTTAGCGGTTTTAATCTTGTAGCCCAAAGTAATTGGTTCAACTTTTTGGTAAGGAACCTTTTCAGCAAAGATCTTATACCCTCGCTTCTTCCACCATTCCTCAAACGTAATATTGGAAAGGTCTTTAAATCCATCCCAAGTCTTCTTCGCTTTTTCGCTTGGAAAATTTCCTGAAGCCATTTTCCCGTACCAAGGCGATGCTTTTAAAAGATCGAACCAAGCCTCATACATAGTCCCTTTTGACTTAGCTGCAGACGCTTCGAGAGTGAACCCGAAGATCTCATTTTCGTAAGGTAAGCCTTTATAGAAGTATTCAATTTCCATAGTTTCGGAACTTTAGTTCCTCTCCTCTCATCCCAATGCAATTCGCTCCCAGCCTTTATAGCATATAGCTCTTCTTGGGGGCTGACTAGGGTTTTTAAGCGCTTCGGAAGTTGAAGCTTTCCTTCAAGTTCTGGATTACAGGATTGCTCATAACAAGGAAAATTTTTCTTATGCAATCAAAACAAAAGGTTGCATAGAGGTTGTGATGTGAAGCAATTTATATCGCAACTATTTTAAACGTAGCACTTAAAAAAGGGAAATACAAATGAATGCATCTAAAACATTGCATATCAATATGACAGAGCAGGGCATGGCTTGTTCTGTACCTGCAACCGTGGCGCAAATCAAAGGCACTGAAAAGCTAGTTGCTGCCTCAATTGCTGAGGTGGGGTTTGAGGAGTATGAAAAACGCCACTTAAAGGCAATCAAGAAACTCAAGGAGGAATCGCACTTGGTTTCTGCTATGTACAAGCAGTTTGGTTCGCTTGATCACATGGGCCCTCATTTCACAAGCTGCTTGGTAATTGCAGTTAGCAATTCCATGCTATATCAAGAGCCACTTAAGTTGGAGGGCGGTGAGTTACTTAACGTGGGTGAAAAAGGTTTTTTTGAAGCCTTTGATCACTTATCTGTTGCTGAATAAGGAGCTCTATATGAAGCAAGCAGTTAATGATCCGCTCTTTAACCACCAAATGGTTGATGTAGCTAACTTAGTACAAGGCGGTGAGGTTAAGGATGTATATCTCAAAAACTTTGACTACGTTGAGATGGGGTTTGCTAATTCGATTGAGTGGGCAGAAAAAACTGAACGTGAAAACGTGCAGGTAGGCCAATTGGTTAAGGTAGTTGGCAATTGGCCGCATACAAACACCTATCAAGAACGTTTTTGGGTAGAGGTAACTAAGGTCACTTTGGATTTGTCCTTCAATAAGTTTTATTGGGGGCGTGTCTATAGCAATACACAGGTGGCCAATTGTGGTGATCTTATTGGCCCCATCAAGCCGCATAACGTGGCTGCTGTTGAGTCTAGCTACTTCACATCTTTTTCTCAGGCTGCGTAAGGAGGATTTATGCCTGTGAATAAGAAATTATTGGAAGCAGAGTTTGAGGAGGAGCTGCTGGTGGCTTGCGATAAGGTGGAAAAGTGCTTGCATCGTCGGAACCTCGCTACTCGTACCCTAATTCAGCAGTATGGCGCAATCAAAGCTGCAACTGAGTTAGTGATGCATCCCAAAGTACACGATGGCTTTGTTGACTTGCTATTGATTGGCAAAAGCTATCTCACTGTGGAATACATCGTTTGCAAGAAAAAGTATGCGGAGTTATTTCCTGAAGAAGTTCGTAACAAGGCATGGGAGAAGGTTAGCTTCGCTTCTCATAAGCCCAAGCGGCACTTTAAAAAGAAGCCAATTATTTTGAGTCGTTTTCGTTAATAAATTAAGGAGAATTTTATGAGTAGTGATAAATCTGCATTAGTGTCAATGGAGCATTATGGCCTGGATTTTTCCATGAGCATTTCATTGGCGGTTATTTCATCGATGATTTGTATGATTGGGCTTCATATCGATCATGGTCCGGGTATGGTTGAGGGTGTGCGAGAAGATGTTTTCAGCAAAGTAGTAGACCTCAAAAACTTGGTGGACCTAAACCCAGAGTTGCGCGAAGAGAAAGGGTTTTATGACGGCTATTACATGACTCTTTGTGCGCTTTTATTGGCACTTGATGCATATATGGAAGGCGAGCTGATCGACTTTGGCCCTGTTTTTGAGTTGGTTAAGCCGCATGAGTCAAGTGCTACTAATCCGAATTTCGAAAAGTTTTTTCATTAAGGAGAAATCATGCCAACTAAAAAAGAGTTAGCAGAAATGCTTAAAAACCTTTTAGAGCAAGGCACGACCTTGTCAGTTAAGCATGACGTATATGTAGAAACATATGTTGAGAAAGGTAATGAGCTGCTTGGAGTTTTGCTTTCTGAAGTTCTTGCTTATGCTCAAGAGGTTTTGGCCATGCCGAATTTGGAGCATGTAATTAAGAAGATGCGTCGCACCCTGAGCCGTGATTACGGGATCAAAACGCAGATCAATAGCCCTAATCTCAATATTATCGTCCGCTATGTTATTCGCAAAAATCGCAAAACAGCACATGTTTATGCTCGTGTATTGCAAGTGGCAATTGATGCTGGAGTTAAGCCTGTAGATTTTCCGAAGTTCGTTAAAACTAATGGTGGCATTGAGCGAATTCGTCAAAGCACGGTCAACCAAGAGCTAGTTAAGGCAAAAGAAGAAAAGCAAGAGTATGAAAATGACAATGCTATTGCATATTCTCGTTACTACTTTGAAGATCTAGCTAAAAAACCATTATCAACATTTACCATTCCAAAGAAGTATGAAAGTTCTATTTTTGATGCTTCTCGTTTTGGCACATTTCGCTACATGATTTGTCATTATGAGGGTGGCGAATATAAGGTGGTTGGTGCGCTGCCTATGTACGAAGAGTTAGATAATCAATTGTTAATTCAATTATTTAATCATCTGCATAGTTGTGGAGTTTATTCGGACGAGGAAAAAGCTAGCAAAGAAGTTGCTCGCCAAGGTGTAGTTGCATGGCGTAAGCGTTTGGCAGCGGATGAAGTGCGGCGTGAAAAAGAGCGTCATGAACGTGAACAGGCTGCGGAGTTTAAAAAGCTGGAAGGTGCTACTACTGAGGCAGCTAATGATCCGCAAGTTCAGGATGCAAAAGCTGCTTAACCTTTTGCTTTTCTAATAAATGAGCCCGCAACGGGCTTTTTTATTGAGCGTTACTTATGTAACGCTAGTTTTGGTTAAAGATTAATGAAATTCACACACCTGTCTACACACCAGCATTTTTTAGCTTTAGACCGCTTATTTAATGGAGTTGCAGCTGAGTATCTGCTCTCATAATCCTTTGGTCCGCGGTTCAAGTCCGCGAGGGCCCACCAATACGAGGAATGACCTAGTGCTGTTTAGCTAGGTCATTTTTCATTTAAGCATTCCTTAATATTCAAGGACTACATTAATCTTATTGGAGGATTGATGAGATTAATGAATAAATTACTTGGAATAGCTTTAGTTAGCTTCAGTGCAGCTAACGTATGGGCTGTTGATGCAATTTCACTAGAAAAACAGTATTCAGTGGCTGCTAAACAACCATCTTCAGTTGCTAGGGGAGAGAAGTTCTTTACTAGCCAACATGGTAAAGAATGGAGCTGCGCCAGTTGTCATGGTGTTCCACCTACTAAAGATGGTAAACATGCTTCAACGGATAAGTCTATTAGCCCACTCGCTCCTGCATTTAATGCCAAAAGATTTACTGATGAAGCTAAAGTTAATAAATGGTTTAAGCGTAATTGCAATGATGTTCTTAGTCGTGAATGCACGTCTTTAGAAAAAGCAGATGTGATGGCTTATCTTAATTCACTCAAATAGGTCATCTATGAAGAAAATAGCTCAATTATTAATTTTGATGGGTATCTCATCCATAGCAATGGCTGATGGCAATGTGATGTCCATGAAAGTGCCAGCAAAAGTTCAAGCAGAATGTGCATCTTGTCATATGGTGTATCCACCAGCTTTTCTTCCAAAAGAATCTTGGGCAAGAATCATGCAAGGCTTAGACAAGCACTATGGTACTGATGCATCTTTAGATGCTCAATCTGTCAAAGAAATTAGCCAATGGCTTAATCAACATGCTGGAACATACAAGAGAGTCTCATCCGCTCCACCTCAGGATCGAATCACAGAGTCTGCATGGTTCATCAAGAAGCATCGAAAAATCAATGACTCAACCTGGAAGAATGCGAAGGTGAAAAGTAAGGCTAATTGTATGGCTTGCCATACCAGTGCCGACAAGGGCAATTACGACGATGATGATGTGAAAGTTCCAAAATGATTGCAGAAATTAGAAAACGAATGATGGTTTGGGATTCCCCCATATTTGTTACACATTGGTTGTTGGCTATTTGTTTTGTTGGCGCTATCCTCACTCAGGAAAGTGAAAAATTTAGACTTGTGCACGTCACCATGGGTTACACCATGCTGGGCATTGTTGGTTTTAGGTTGGTATGGGGTTTGATAGGTTCGAAGTATTCGAGATTTACAACAATCAAACCACGCTTTTCAAAAGCTCGTGAAAATATCCAAGCCATTCTTTCTGGGCATAAAGAATTTTCACTCGGTCTCAATGCGCTTGGATTTTTAGCAGCTTATGCCTTGATGGCTTTAGTTCTTTTGGTATCTGCATCTGGGTATTTAGTGTTTAACGAGATTGGTCCTGAAGTAATCAGTGAATTCCATGAGTTAATGGGTGATTCTTTAATTATGGTGGTAGTGGTTCATGTGGGGTCAATAGTGTTAAATGCTCTATATCAGTACCTACAAAAAACTAATGCCAGCGTTGCTAGCAGAGTGGGTGTGCTCTCCCAAAAAGCAAGACCCTATAAGTGGGTGACTGGCATCATTCTATTGATGGTTATTTATTTCTGGGGACTTCAATTTAAAATTTGGTCATGAGAATACTTTTAGCTGAGGATGACAAAAACCTGGGTGATGCCTTAAAGCAAGGCTTGATAAAACACGGCTTTGAGGTAGATTGGGTCAGGGATGGTCAGGCAGCATTGTATGAGGCAAGTCAGACCAATTACTCAGCATTGGTTTTGGATATTGGTTTACCTCTACAAGATGGATTTGCCGTTTTAAAAGAACTACGAGTCAATAAGAGTCGAGTCCCAGTTCTTGTATTGACTGCTCAGGATGGGGTAGAAAGTATCACTCAGGGACTAGATTTAGGCGGAGATGATTACGTTATAAAGCCAGTCGCTCTTGAAGTTCTGGCTGCTAGATTGAGAGCCATCATTAGACGCTCAGAAGGTGTCACTCAAAATGAGCTGAAATGTGGGGACTTGGTGTTAAATCCACTGACTTTTAAAGCTCACCTTAGAAATGAAGAGCTGATCCTCTCAAAAAAGGAGTTTGCATTACTACAGGCACTTATGCTCTCTTTTGGAAGAGTATTAACCAAAAGTCAGTTAGAAGATCAGTT
>JACCDI010458637.1_pt1 | contig 14589 bp, 15 predicted proteins | sample 7442791 | NCBI WGS metagenome assembly JACCDI01 (sample SAMN15323434, study PRJNA562643) | freshwater metagenome | isolation source: river surface water | place: USA:Blue River Watershed | collected 2017-08-15 | reverse complement strand
CTGCCATGAATAATTTGGCAACCACAACTTATACTTTTACTCCTGATGCTGGGCAATGTACTGTGAATCCGATTACAATGACCATTGTGGTCAATCCGATTGCCGCTGTATTTAGTCAAGTAGCACCGATTTGTTCGGGTGAGGCTTTGTCGCCTTTGCCTACTACTTCTGACAATGGAGTGACTGGAACTTGGTCACCAGCAATGAACAATACTGCTACTACCACTTATACTTTTACTCCTGCTGCGGGGCAATGCACTGTGGATCCGGTTACAATGACCATTGTGGTCAATCCGATTGTATTACCGACATTTACAACTATTGCACCATTTTGTTCCGGTTCAGTAAGCCCAGTTCTTCCAACAACTTCCAATAATTCAATTATAGGGACTTGGAATCCTGCCACGGTAAGCAATCTTAATTCGGCTATTTATACTTTTACTCCAACTGATGGTCAATGTGCGACAACAACAACTTTAGAGGTAACAATTATTCCAAATACAATTCCATTGTTTGACCCAATTGCAGATGTTTGCTATGATTCAACACCTCCCATTTTGCCTCTAACTTCTACTAATGGAATTACTGGAACTTGGAATCCATCAACTGTAAGCAATACGGTTTCGACCATTTATACCTTTACACCGACTAATGGTATTTGTACAACAACGGCTACATTAACGATAAATGTAAATACAATTACACCATTATTTGATAGTGTCGCTCCTATTTGTGTCAATGAAACAGCTCCTATATTACCCACAACATCAACAAATGGAATTACTGGAACTTGGAATCCAGCAACCGTTAGTAATACTTTGTCTGGTAATTATATTTTTACGCCAACTGCAGGTCAATGCGCTACAACTACAAATTTAAATGTGACCATAAATCAAATTGTAACCCCAACATTTACAGCAATTGCACCAATTTGCTCGGGTGCTGATAGCCCAGTTTTACCATTAACATCAAATAATGCTATAAAAGGAACCTGGAATCCTGAAACAATAAGTAACACTCTATCTGGAACTTATACATTTACACCAGACTTAGGTCAATGTGCGACTTCAACAACTTTAGAGGTAACAATTATTCCAAAAACAATTCCATTGTTTGACCCAATAGCTGATGTATGTTATAATGAAACAGCTCCCATTTTGCCTTTAACTTCTACTAATGGAATTACTGGTACTTGGAATCCAGCAACCGTTAGTAATACTTTGTCTGGTAATTATATTTTTACACCAAATACAGACCAATGTGGGTTTTCTACCACTATAAGTATAAATGTATTACCTTCACCAACAGAGATTACATTGAAAACTACTGATGTTATTAATGAGCGCCCAGATGGTATTATTGAAATTACTGGAGTAACAAGTGGTTCAGCTCCCTTTACTTATAGTATCAACAATAGTTCATTTACACCTAACACTCTCTATTCTGGTTTGTTGCCTGGTGATTATATCGTCTCAGTCAAAGATTCAAAAGGTTGTGTTTTTAGTAAAGTAGCAACAATAAATTCTATATGCTTCATTCCAAATGTAATTTCGCCAAATAATGATACTTTTAATGACACTTTCGACCTAACAGGTTGTGAGGTTGTAAAACTCCAAATTTACAATAGATATGGAGTGGAAGTGAATGATTATAAAAATTATTCAAACCAATGGGACGGAAAAAATAGAAAAGGAGAATCTCTAACTCAAGGAACCTATTTTTATGTAGCCGAAATAAAAGATGGGACTTCAAAATCAGGTTGGGTATTTGTTACTAGATAAACTTAAAAAAACGCCCTTTATTGGGCGTTTTTTTATCGATTCATATTTTGCATTTCATAAATAAAAGTGTCTAAATCTACTTTTTTATCTATTAATGCCAATGCTTTATTTACGATATAATTTACATTGCTAGTAGTAAATCCAAGGGCTATAGCAAATTTTCTTAACAGAATTTCTTGCTTATCACCAAGATGATGATCTTGATGAACCACTCTAGCAATATTATACAAACTTTCCAATCTTTCGATATGAAGGTAAGGAGGATTTAATTCGTATTTCAATGGGTTTTCTAGAATTTCTTTATACTCTTCATCAGAAATTTCTAATTTCACAGCAAGTTTATCTAAAAACTTTTTTTCGTCAGGGTCAAATTTTCCGTCAGCAAACAACACTCTAGTTACTGCTGAAAAACGACCTTTCATTCTTAATTTAAATTCATTATCGAATAATTCGGCTATTGACATAATTGTAAGTTTTAATTGATTATATAAAGTTACAACTTATTTCATATTGTTCAAATATAAAATGTCTTTATTTTATTTCGTTTCTTCATTTCAATATAAATAAATGAGCTCACAAGGCTTTTAACAGTATCAAATAAAACAAATTTCAAAATAAATTGTAAGTTTGACGACCCCTAAGACTAAAAACTAATTACAATGTCAGAATTTTGGATTTATTTCGAAAAAGGCTTCAGGCATATTCAAGATTTTTCTGGGTATGATCAAATTTTATTTTTAATTACATTGACCATACCTTATGCTTTCAAGGACTGGAAAAAATTACTGCTATTAGTAACTATTTTCACCCTTGGTCACACCTTAGCATTACTTTTATCGGATTACGGAATCGTTATAATAAAAGTCAACATTATCGAATTTTTAATTCCGATTACGATATTTATTATCGCTTTTTTCAATCTTTTTACAACTGGGAAATCTTCAAAACAAGAAAGTATTAGTGCAATTGGGTTTCTAACTTTGTTTTTTGGAATCATTTACGGATTGAGTTTTGCAGGATATTTCAAAACCATAGTTGGAGGTTCTTCTCAGTCAAAATTGTTACCCTTGTTTGAGTTTTCTTTAGGAATCGAAGCTTCACAAATCATTGTTGTTTTTATATTGTTGATACTTTCGTATATTGTTCAAACATTCTTCCGATTTTCAAAACGCGATTGGACATTAGTGATGTCTTCTTTTGTAATTGGAGTCGTTTTACCAATTATTATTCAAAGCAAAATGTGGAATAGATAAATTTAAAATGGAAAATAAAAAATTAAATAAATACGACAAAGCCTATCTTCGAATTGCCAAAGAATGGAGTCTTTTGTCATATTGTAAACGCAAACAAGTAGGCGCCATCATCGTTCGCGATAAAATGATTATTTCAGACGGATACAACGGAACGCCTTCAGGTTTTGAAAATTGCTGTGAAGATGAAGCAGGCCTCACTAATTGGTATGTACTTCACGCTGAAGCCAATGCCATTCTTAAAGTAGCAAAATCTACTCAAACTTGTGAGGGAGCCACGCTTTATATTACACTTTCTCCTTGTAAAGAATGTAGCAAACTCATTCACCAATCTGGAATAAAAAGAGTAGTTTATCAATTAGGCTACAAAGATACTTCGGGAGTAGATTTTCTTGTGAAAGCTGGTGTAATCGTAGAACAAATTGAAGTTTTAGAATAAAAATGAAAATCAACCCAAAATATTTTCCAATTCTTATTTTCGGAACCCTAGCCTTTGGAATTCTTCTAGGCGTATGGCTCAATTTTCCAAGCCAAAGTCCATTTTTGAGCAAAAACAATTCAAAAAACAAACTTAACAAATTACTTGATTTTATCGATAACGAATATGTCGATACTATAAATGCCGATACAATAACCAATAGAGTCATAGACAATATATTGACTCAATTGGACCCTCATTCGGTCTATATTCCACCTAGCGAGCAGGCACAAGTTGCCGAAAGTATGCGAGGTGAGTTTGTAGGAATCGGAGTGAATTTCTATATGTACAAAGATTCTTTGGCAATTATAAAACCAGTCGAAAACGGACCATCCGAAAAAGCTGGAATCAAATCGGGTGACCGAATTTTGTATGCTAACAAAACAAAATTATATGGACGAAAACTACCAACAGATAGTCTCTTTTCTAAACTAAAAGGAAAAGAAGGATCCGAAATTTTGGTTACCATTTATAGAAAATCTGAAAACAAAAAAATAAATATTAAAATCAAACGAGGAGTTATCCCCATAAAAAGCGTTGATGCAGCCTTACTTTTGAACCCAACCATGGGCTACATTAAAATCAATCGATTTGCTGAAAGTACTTACCATGAATTCAAAACGGGTTTAACCCAATTAAAAGAAAAAGGTATAAAATCACTAGTGATTGACCTTCGAGATAACGGTGGAGGATATCTGGAACAAGCTGTAGCAATTGCCGATGAATTTCTGACAGACAAACAATTAATTGTTTTCACAAAAGACAAAAATGGAACCACCGAAAAAACGATTGCTACAAAAACGGGTAGTTTCGAAAACGGAAAATTATTTGTTTTAATAAACGAAAACAGTGCCTCTGCCAGCGAAATATTGGCAGGTGCCATTCAAGACAATGACAGAGGAACTATTGTGGGTCGTCGTTCTTTTGGCAAAGGATTGGTACAGCGCGAATTGGATTTTGAGGATGGCTCGGCCGTGCGATTGACCATTGCTAGATATTACACACCAACGGGACGTTCGATTCAAAAACCGTATTCAAATGGTAACGAAGAATATTTAAAAGAAGCCAATTTGCGTTTTAAAAGTGGTGAATTGTATTATAAAGACAGTATAAAAACACCAAATACACCCAAATTTAAAACCCCTAAAGGGAAAATTGTATATGGTGGTGGTGGAATTGTTCCTGATATTTTCGTTCCTCTTGAATTGGAATCAAGCAAAGAACATACGGCTTATTTATTGCAAAAGGGAATTCTGGGTCAATTTGTTTTTGAACAATTAGATCACAACCGAAACGCTTTTAAAGGATTGACTTTTGAACAATTTAAAGAAAAAATGGAAGGAACGGATTTGTATTTCAATGCTTTTCAAAAACACCTTTTCAAGAATGGCGTCAATATGAGTTTAGACACCAACAAAGCTTTGGTAAAACGCTATTTAGCTGCTGAATTTGCTCGACAATTATTCGATGAAAATAAATTTTATGAAATTGTATTAAAAAACGACGCAATGATTGATAGGATTTTGAAGTAAAAAGTAATGAATTATTTGGTCTTATGGAAAAAGAAAACAAATTTTTTTGTATGACAGTAAACGAACGCTTGATTGTTGCGGGCTTGATGAATGATTTCAATTATTATCTGAAACAAAAAGACATTGAAAGAATTAAATCTATTCTTAAAAAAGTTGAATTAAATGAAGATTCTATTCTTGAAATAATTGAGAGCCTTAAAATCGAAAATTAAATTAAACTATAAAATTTAGCAACCCAAACAAGCTACTACTTTATACTATCGTGAGCTTGAGTAGGATAGCCTCCATTCCATAAAGTTAGAATATCTGTAGCAACAGCAGCTCCACTTCCCGCAGCAATCGTAACTTGGCTTCTCAAACCGGCAAGAGTTCCTATTACATAAATACCTTCAGCAACAAGGTGGTCAATGTTTTTGAGTTGAATTCTTTGTTTTTCAGGAGGTGTTTTTTGATGTGGCTCCACATACTGCAATAATCCTTCGATGGCAAAAGTATTGGCAGCACCAATTCCAATAACAATTATTTTGGATTTATAAGTATTTTTATTGGTAGTAATTGTAAATTCAGCACCCGAGGACGAAGGACGAACTGACGAAGTAAATTCTCCCTCAACTTTCAGTACTTTTTCATTCGGAATCTGAACAATATGAGGATAGGTTTCAGATAAATGCTGCACACTCTCGCTTAATAAATCGACCCCTAGTTTGCCAGAAGGAATCCCGTAGGCATTATTTATTATCGCCTCCAGAAGATTAGAGCTTTTTTGATGAGTTAAAATTGCAATGTTTTTATCGGCAACAAAAGGTTTATTCTTAGCAGAACCCAAAACTAAAGCGCAAGATATTCCAGAAACACCTCCGCCGAAAATTAGCACATCGAACATTAGAATTTATCATTCATTTTTTCTTCAATACTTTTTGACATTCTGAATATCAAAAGAATCAAAATAGCACAAAATGAGGCTGCAATTCCAATAAAAGCAATCATACTGTTGCCTTCTAGAGGATTTTTGAAGTCAAGCAAGCTAATATTGAAAAGGATTAAACCGATTGCCAAAACGACCAATATGTTAGTAAAAAGTTTCATGAAAAAATCTGTTAGTAAAAAATGAAAGGTAAATTTAAATAATTATAAATTATAAGATTAAATCTTTAACATTTCCAGCAAATAATTTAACAGCTATGGCCAAAAGAACTACTCCAAAAGCCTTTCTAATGACTCCCAAACCATTTTCCCCTAACATTTTCTCGATTTTGGTAGATGATTTCAAAACAGCATAAACAATTATGATATTCAAAATAATTGCAATCAGAATGTTTACGGTTTGGTATTGTGCTTTCAAAGACAATAAAGTAGTCATCGTTCCAGCACCCGCTATCAAAGGAAAAGCAATCGGGACAATTGAAGCCGAACTTGATTCTTCATCTCGATAAATACGAATCCCCAAAATCATTTCAAGTGCCAAAAAGAACAATACGAAAGAACCCGCCACAGCAAAAGAATGTACATCGATACCAATTAAACTTAAAAATTCTTCTCCAACAAAAAGAAAAACAATCATAATCAATCCCGCTACCAGCGATGCTTTTTCAGATTCGATATGACCATGTTTAGTTTTCAAATCGACCATAATAGGAATCGTTCCCACAATATCGATAACTGCAAAAAGCACCATTCCCACGGTAATTATTTCTTTAATATCTAGTTCCATAGTTTCTTAAATTTTTGGTGCAAAAATAGTATTTTCTAAGGCTTAACTCATAATTAAAGTTTGTTAAAGAAAAATACACAAATTAGAAGGTTAATACATTGGATTCTGCCTAGTATTTTAAATGCGTTACAATTAATTTTGAGCTAGAAAATTTAAATTTAACACCCGATATTCAGAATTGAAAACTATCTTTGCAAAATGTTTCAACTAGGAAAAACCATCGTGTCGGAAGACATTCTCGAAAAAGAATTTGTTTGTAATTTATCTTCCTGTAAGGGAGCTTGTTGTGTCGATGGTGATGCTGGAGCACCTTTAAGCGAAGCCGAAACCAAGATTCTGGAAGACATTTATCCAAAAGTAAAACCTTTTCTGCGCAAAGAAGGCATTGCTGCTATCAAAGCACAAGGAACTTGGACTAAAGGAACGGAAGGCGATCTTGAAACTCCCTTAATTGACAATAAAGATTGCGCTTACGTCATTTTTGATGGTAAAACTGCGCTTTGCGGCATCGAACAAGCTTATAATCAAGGCGAAGTTACTTTCAAGAAACCCGTTTCTTGTCACCTATACCCCATTCGCGTAAAAGATTTTACCGACTTTTTTGCCGTGAACTATGACAAATGGGAAATTTGCGATGAAGCCTGTTCTTTGGGCGCAGCTCTTGAAGTTCCAGTTTATAAATTTGTCAAGGAAGCACTTATTCGAAAATTTGGCGAAGATTGGTATTTAGAACTCGAAAAAGTAGCAGAAGAATTGAAAAAATAATTTCTAAAAAAATAATTTTTCCTAATTTCAACAATTACCAAACCCATATTTTACGCCATCTAAGCCTAAATTTTAAAAATTATATCATTGATTTTCAATACATTGTAATTTGTATGAAAAATATTTAAATCAATATAATTTGTTAAAAACTCAAGCCAATTGTGAATAAGTTTGACTTTTTAAAACCATAAGAATTCACAACCTTTGTAATCTGCGAAAACATAATAATTCGTTAAAATTTCAAAAAAACTAAAACAATAATGTCAAAAATTGAACCAATTTTACAAGAAAACAAAAATCGATTCGTGATTTTTCCCATCAAACACCACGATATTTGGGAATTTTATAAAAAAACAGAAGCCAGTATTTGGACTGCCGAAGAAATTGATTTGGCTCAAGATTTAAACGATTGGAACAATAAATTAAGTGAAGACGAAAAATATTTTGTAAAACATATTCTAGCCTTTTTCGCTGCTTCTGATGGAATTGTAAACGAAAATTTAGCTCAAAATTTTGTAAACGAAGTACAATATGCCGAAGCAAAATTCTTCTACGGTTTCCAAATCATGATGGAAAACATTCATAGCGAAACCTACTCGCTTTTGATTGACACTTATGTAAAAGACGAGGCCGAGAAAGATGAATTGTTTAATGCTATCGAAAGATTTCCAGCCATTCAGAAGAAAGCCGAATGGGCTTTGAAATGGATTGAATCTGAATCTTTTGCAGAGAGGTTAATTGCTTTTGCAGCCGTTGAAGGTATTTTCTTCTCCGGAAGTTTTTGCTCTATTTTTTGGTTAAAAAAACGCGGTTTGATGCCAGGATTAACTTTTTCGAACGAATTAATTTCTCGTGACGAAGGAGTTCATTGTGATTTTGCCGTGCATTTACATAACCATCACCTTAAAAATAAAGTGTCAAAAGCACGCATTAGAGAAATTATTGTTGATGCTTTAGACATCGAAAGAGAATTTATAACTGAGTCAATTCCTGTCAGTTTAATTGGCATGAATGCTACATTGATGACTCAATATTTAGAATTTGTTACCGACAGATTATTGGTAGAATTGGGTTGTAAAAGAGAATACAACACCCCAAACCCTTTTGATTTTATGGATATGATTTCTCTTCAAGGGAAAACCAATTTCTTTGAAAAGAAAGTGGGAGAATACCAAAAATCAGGAGTAATGAATACCGATTCTGATGGTCAGAAAATTAGCTTTGATGCTGATTTTTAATGTCTTTTTTTCTCAAAGACACCCAATCACGAAGAAAAAGTGATTTGATTAATTTTCGAAAATAAAAAACTTAGAAACTTACCGTCTTTGCGGTATGAAAACCGGGATTAGCTTCCCAAAAATAAATCACAAATACCCCGAAATAGAGAAGGGATTGTCTATTTCACAAAAAAAAAGAAAAATTATGTACGTAGTAAAAAGAGATGGCCACAAAGAGCCAGTAATGTTTGACAAGATCACAGATAGAATTAAAAAACTATGCTACGGACTCAATGGTTTAGTCGAACCCGTAAAGGTAGCGATGAGAGTGATAGAAGGATTGTATGACGGAGTTTCTACTTCAGAATTAGACAATCTTGCTGCCGAAACTGCAGCTTCGATGACTATTGCTCACCCAGATTATGCTCAACTAGCTGCAAGAATTGCCATTTCAAATTTACACTCCAATACCAAAAAATCTTTTTCGGAAACAATGAACGAAATGTATCATTATGTAAATCCGAGAACGAATTTAGAAGCACCCTTACTTTCTGAAGAAGTACACAAAGTAATTATGGAAAATGCCGAATTCTTGGATTCGCATATTATTTACAATAGAGATTTCAACTACGATTATTTTGGTTTCAAAACATTGGAACGTTCGTATTTACTTAGAATAAACGGGAAAATTGTGGAGCGTCCGCAACATATGTTAATGCGCGTTTCGGTTGGAATTCATTTGGGAGATTTAGAAGCCGTGATAGAAACTTACGACTTGATGTCGAAAAAATTCTTTACCCATGCTACTCCAACATTATTTAATGCAGGTACTCCAAAACCACAAATGTCTTCTTGTTTCCTTTTGGCAATGCAAGACGACAGCATTGACGGAATTTATGATACGCTAAAACAAACGGCCAAAATCTCGCAATCAGCCGGTGGAGTTGGATTGTCTATTCACAACGTTCGTGCAACCGGTTCTTACATTCGTGGTACCAACGGAACTTCAAACGGAATTGTACCTATGTTGAGAGTTTTCAACGATACCGCTCGTTATGTAGATCAAGGGGGTGGAAAACGCAAAGGAAGTTTTGCTATTTACATTGAAACTTGGCACGCTGATATTTTCGAATTCCTGGATTTGAAAAAAAATACCGGGAAAGAAGAAATGCGCGCTAGAGATTTATTCTTTGCTATGTGGACCTCGGATTTATTTATGAAACGAGTACAAGAGGATAGCTACTGGACGCTAATGTGTCCTAACGAATGTCCTGGATTGTATGACGTTTACGGAGAAGCATTTGAAAAATTATATATTTCCTACGAAGAAAGAGGAAAAGGAAGAAAAACTATCAAAGCGCGTGAGTTATGGGAAAAAATTCTAGAATCTCAAATCGAGACTGGGACTCCTTATATGCTGTACAAAGATGCAGCAAATAGAAAATCGAACCAGAAAAATCTTGGAACCATTCGTTCGTCGAATTTGTGCACCGAAATAATGGAATTTACTTCGAAAGATGAAATTGCAGTTTGTAATCTAGCATCCATTTCGTTGCCAATGTTTGTTGAAAACGGAAAATTTAACCACGAATTATTATTCAATGTAACCAAACGTGTGACGAGAAACTTGAACAAAGTTATCGACAGAAATTATTATCCTGTACTAGAAGCCGAAAACTCGAATATGCGTCATCGCCCTGTGGGTCTTGGTGTTCAAGGCTTAGCCGATGCTTTCATTATGCTGCGAATGCCTTTTACAAGCGACGAAGCCAAGGAATTAAATCAAGAAATTTTTGAGACCTTGTACTTTGCTGCCGTAACTGCTTCGATGGAAATGGCTAAAGAAGAAGGTCCCTATTCTAGCTTTGAAGGATCTCCAATTTCGCAAGGAGAATTCCAACACAACCTTTGGGGATTGAAAGACGAAGATCTTTCCGGTCGTTGGGATTGGGCTTCTCTGAGAAAAGAAGTAATGGAACATGGTGTGAGAAATTCATTATTAGTAGCTCCAATGCCAACAGCTTCAACTTCGCAAATATTGGGTAATAACGAAGCTTTTGAACCTTATACTTCCAATATTTATACAAGACGAGTTTTGTCAGGAGAGTTTATCGTAGTCAACAAACACTTGTTGAATGACTTGGTAGAACGCGGACTTTGGAACGAAACCTTGAAACAAGAATTGATGAGACAAAACGGTTCAGTTCAAGGGCTTGATATTCCTCAAGATTTAAAAGAATTGTACAAAACAGTTTGGGAAATGTCAATGAAAGATATCATCGATATGTCACGTCAACGGGGTTATTTTATTGACCAATCACAATCGCTGAACTTGTTTATGCAAGACGCCAATTATTCGAAACTAACCTCAATGCACTTCTATGCTTGGCAATCTGGATTGAAAACAGGAATGTATTATTTGAGAACAAAATCGGCCGTTGACGCCATTAAATTCACCTTGAATAACGACAAAAAAGCAGATCCTCTTCCTGTTGTTGAAGTTGCAGCCAATAGTGTTGAAATGACCGCCGAAGAATACAGAGCAATGATTGAAATGGCAAAAAATGCCGGACCAGAAGATTGCGAAATGTGTGGAAGTTAATTTGAAAAAATAGTATAAATTCGAAACAGTTATCATTTTGGTAACTGTTTTTTTTTTTTAATTATAACTACTAGTTTATTGCATAATAATTCATTTTTCGCAAATAAATCACTAACTTTGAGTAGGTTATCGCTACTAAAAAATTTTTCATAGAAATTTAAAAAACCTTCAAAATGAAAAATACAAAATTCACAATTACAGATGATTTATTGGCAACAAGAGGACAACGTTTCATAAATTGCATTCTCGATTTATTGTTTGTCCATATAATCTTAATGAGCATTGCAACTACAGTAGTTTTAATAGGAGATGTGATACACAATTACAACTTATCAAGTTGGATTGAATCGACAACAACTTTCGAAAAATTAATTTTTTGGGCTGTGATTGTGTTTATTTACTATTTTTTATCTGAAACCTATTTTTCAATAACTTTTGCTAAGTATTTTACCCAAACCATTGTAGTAATGAAAGATGGCACCAGACCCAAAATTCATGCCATTTTCATTCGAACACTTACGCGTTTTATACCTATTGAATGCCTCACTTTTTTAGGAAGTAATGTTAGAGGATTGCATGATATGTTTTCTGACACTTATGTTTTGAGAAAAGATGCATACAACCATAAAAAAGGATCTATCATATTCCCTTGATTAATACATAAAATAAATGTAGCTGCCCCATTTCTAGTTATGTTTTTCGACACAATTCCTTTTTTATTATATTAGCTACATTGAATATCTGAAATTGGTGAAAACTAATTGTCTGTAAAAATCAAATTAATACAAGTAAATTTCATTAATTACTGTTTGGTTGTCTCTAATTAAACAAAAACAATATGAATCCTATTACAATACTTCGAACTTCATCCGAAAATAAAGATTTTGCAAAACTTGTTATTGCTCTTGACGCCTTTTTAAAAATCCTAGATGGTGATGACCACGAGTTTTACGCACAAATGAACAAAACAAACTTATTAAAAAACGTAGTGATTTGTTATGAAAATAATATACCTATCGGAATTGGGGCCTATAAAGAATTTGAATCAAAAACAGTAGAAATAAAACGAATGTACACTTTACCTGAATATCGCGGAAAAGGAATTGCTTCAAAAATTATTCGCGAATTGGAACTCTGGGCAAAAGAAGAAAATTATACTACTAGTATCCTCGAAACAGGTTTAAAACAAGCAGATGCATTATATTTATATCAAAAATTAGGATACACAATCATTGAAAATTATGGTCAGTATAGAGGTGTAGAAAATAGTGTTTGTATGAAAAAAATACTAAATTAAAATGTATTTTTGAAAATCTGTAATCTTCAATCTTCAATCTCAATGAACTGGGAACAACTTTTATCACTAAAACGCCAAGGCGACACAAGCAAACGATTACGAATTGAGCAAGACGATACGCGTTTAGGCTTCGAAGTAGATTATGATCGAATTATATTCTCCTCAGCTTTCAGAAGTTTACAGGATAAAACCCAAGTGATTCCACTTTCCAAAACCGATTTTGTACACACTCGATTGACACACAGTTTAGAAGTTTCGGTCGTAGGGCGTTCGATAGGACGATTGGTTGGTAAAAAAATCATTGAAAAATACCCACATTTGACAGCAGTTTACGGTTTTCAGGCCAATGATTTTGGGGCTATTGTTGCGGCTGCTTCTTTGGCTCACGACATTGGCAATCCTCCTTTCGGGCATTCTGGGGAAAAAGCCATTGGAGAGTATTTTTCCATTGGAAAAGGACAACAATACAAAGACCAACTTTCGGCCAAAGAATGGCAGGATTTAATTGATTTTGAAGGGAATGCCAACGGATTTTCGGTACTCACAGCAAGTCGCCCAGGAATTGAAGGTGGATTACGAATTTCATACGCCACCCTTGGAGCTTTTATGAAATATCCAAAGGAAAGTTTACCCAAAAAACCAACTTCTAACATTGCTGATAAAAAATACGGATTCTTTCAAACAGATGCAGCATTTTTTCAAGAAGTAGCATTAGAATTAGGGATGATTCCAAATAAAGATGGTAATGACATTGGTTTCGAAAGACATCCTTTGGCCTATTTGGTTGAAGCCGCTGATGATATTTGTTACACCATTATCGATTTCGAAGATGGAATCAATTTAGGATTAGTTTCCGAAGATTTTGCTTTAGAATATTTAATCAAATTGGTCAAAGACAGTATAGATTCAACAAAATATAACGCTTTGACCAACAAAGAAGATCGAATAAGTTATTTGCGTGCTTTGGCAATAGGTAGCTTGATAAATGATGTTGTAAAAGTTTTTATCGAAAATGAAGAGGCAATTTTAGAAGGGAGATTTCCTTATGCTTTGACGGACAGAAGCAAGTATAAAGTTCAAATGGACGACATCATCAAGTTGAGTGTCAAAAACATTTACCAAAGCCGCGAAGTCATTGAAAAAGAAATTGTAGGCTACCAAATTATTCAAACCTTGTTGGATAAATTTATTACCGCTTTCAATAATAAATTTGATGGCAATTCATCAAATTACGACAAATTATTGTTGGAAATTTTGCCTGAAAAATTCTTGGAGGAAAAAGAAGATTTGTACAAAAGACTGTTGCAGATTTGTCATTACGTTTCTCTTTTGACAGATGGGAATGCTTTGGAATTATACGAAACAATCAATGGGAGAAAAACCAATTAAAACTCAAAAATCATAAACCATTCCAATTCCGAGAGCTTGTCTTATTGTGTTTTTGTACCTGATTCCACATTTTGGCCGTTTACCTCTTCAATCGTTTTTACATCATCCTCATAAATTAAATGCATCCCGATGTTTGCCTTTACATATTGATTGACCACTAAATCAAATTGCAGTCACCATTCTACGTCAATATTGCCAAAATTTTGCACTAAATAACCTATTGGATAATGTGTCTTTTCTATAGCCAAAAGTGGAGTTAAAGCGAAACTCATCATCTGATTTTCTCATTTCCAAACCAACTTGTTTGTTGAACTCATACCTAAAGCTTAATTGATTAACCCATTCACTATTGATGTCAGATCGTGTTCTAGTGAAATTCCCTTTAAACAAACCAGCCACCGAACTCGTTCCACCAGCATTCCAGTTCACAAATGCAATTTACTTAAGGCAACCTCTAAAAACTTAATTTTTAAAATTAAGGCTCAAATATTTTTTTAAACAATTATAAATCAGTATTTTGCGTTCATTATGAAAACATTTAAAAGATACAGAGATTATGGTTTTTTT
>JACCDI011713112.1_pt1 | contig 14591 bp, 11 predicted proteins | sample 7442791 | NCBI WGS metagenome assembly JACCDI01 (sample SAMN15323434, study PRJNA562643) | freshwater metagenome | isolation source: river surface water | place: USA:Blue River Watershed | collected 2017-08-15 | reverse complement strand
GGCGAGAACCCCGATTTCCTGCTGACCATCGACCATGTGAAGGCTTGGGAGGCCAAGCACGGCGCGATCAAGGCGGGCGAATGGGTTGTCCTGCGGTCCGACTGGGACAAGCGGGCACATGATGAAAACCTGTTCCTCAATGCCAATGAAACCGGCCCGCACACCCCCGGCCCAACCGCCGAGGTGATCGAGTATCTCTTGTCCAAGGGCATTGTCGGCTGGGGCAGCCAGTGCATCGGCACCGATGCGGGTCAAGCCGGTGGCATGACGCCGCCCTTCCCGGCGCACAACCTTTTGCACAAGCACAACTGCTATGGTCTGGCCTCGCTGGCCAATCTGGACAAGCTGCCTGCCAAGGGCGCGATCCTGATTGCCGCCCCCTTGAAGATCAAGAGCGGCACCGGTTCGCCCATTCGGGCGCTGGCGCTGGTGCCGCGCGGCTGATCGCAGCGCGTCACGCGAACGGGCAGGGTGGGCGGTCTCGCCCATCCTGGAAAACCTTTCATCTGCATGGGGCAGCATGGCCTTTGACCACATCATCATCGGGTCCGGGATCAACGGGCTGGTTGCGGCGGCGATGCTGGCCAAGAAGGGTCGGCGCGTGCTGGTTTTGGAGCGCAACAACCGCTTTGGCGGCGCGCTGCGCACTGAGCAGGCGACCGCGCCGGGCTTTACCCATGATGTGATGGCGGCGACCTGGGTCTTGTTCATGACCTCGCCCGCTGGGGCGGCGCTTGGGCCGGATCTGGCGGCCCATGGGATGGAATACTGCCACACGGCGCACCCAACGGCGGTGCTGCGCCCGAATGGAGAGGCTTTGGTTTGCACGACCGATCAAGCCGCCAACATCGCCGCATGGGAGGCGCTGGCCCCCGGCGACGGCGCAGCCCATGCCCGTGATGTGGGGGGCGTTCTGGCCGATGCGCCGTTCCTCTTTGCGCTTTTGGGGGGCAATCTTTGGTCATGGCCGACGGCCAAGCTGATGTTCGGGCAGGTAAGGAAGCGCGGTCTGCGCGGACTTGCAGCGTGGATGGGATCGGCCCTGACCCCGGCGCGCGGTTGGCTTGAGACCACCTATCAATCTCCGCTGGTGCAGGCGCTTTGGGCGCCTTGGGTGCTGCATTGCGGGCTGACGCCCGAAAGCACCTATTCGGGCCAGATGGGCAAGGTGATTGCCTTTGCCGTTGAAGCGGCAGGCGCGCCGATCATCAAGGGCGGGTCTGGCGCGGCCATGCGGGCCGTTGAAAGCCTGATCGCCGCGCAGGGCGGGCAGATGCGCGTCAACGCGGATGTGGATGAAATTCTGGTGCGCGATGGCCGGGTGCGCGGGGTGCGCCTGAAGGGTGGCGAAGTGATTGCAGCCCCGTCGGTTCTGGCCTCGGTCACGCCGGGCCAGCTTTATGGCCGGCTGTTGAAGGATGTGAACCTGCCCGAGGACAGGGCGGCGGCCAAGGTGTTCCGCCATGGGCGGGGGAATTTCCAACTGCATTACGCGCTGTCGGGTCAGCCCGAGTGGATCGCGCCGGGACTTGAGGACGTGGCGCTGATCCATCTGTCGGATGGCATCGACGCCGTGTCGAAATCGGCCAATGAGGCCGAGCGGGGGCTGTTTCCCGAAACCCCCACCATTTGCGTTGGTCAGCCCCACCGGCTGGACCACACCCGCGCGCCCGAGGGCAAGGCGGTCTTGTGGCTGCAAATCCCCGATGCGCCGCGCGTCATCAAGGGCGATGCGGCGGGCGAGATCACGGCGCGCGATTGGGCCACGGCGCGTGAAGCCTTTGCCGACCGGCTGGAAGCCATCCTGCGCCGCCATATCCGCAATTTTGACGCGATCAAGATCGTGCGTCGGGCCTATTCTCCGGCCGATTTGGAAGAAATGAATTGCAACCTTGTCGGCGGCGACCCTTACGGCGGGCAGTGCGGCATTGACCAGTTCTTCATCTGGCGGCCCTTTGCCCATTCAACCAATGGTGAGGGCGCGGTGCGCGGGTTGATCCAGATCGGCGCCTCCACCCATCCCGGCCCCGGTCTGGGCGGGGGATCGGGCTTTAACGCGGCCAAGAGGCTGGGCGCATGACCGATCAATCCGCTCTTCCCAAGGTGCTGGTCCGGTTGGGCGAATTGGGCCTGACCAATTTCGCCCCCTATCTGATGAACCGTATCATGGGGCGCTATAATGCGCGGCTGCGCGATGAGATGGCCGATCTGGGCCTGACCACCCCCAAGGCGCGGGCGCTGTCGGTTCTGTCGGTGGTCGAGGGTCCGCTCATTCGCGAATTGTCGGTCTACACGGTGACCGAGCAATCCACGCTCAGCCGCGCGCTGGACCAGTTGGACGCCGATGGCCTGATCCGCCGCGAGGCGGACCCGCAAGACAGCCGCGCCACGCGGGTTTACATCACCGAGGCCGGGCGGGGGGTCTTTGAGACGCTTTGGCCCCACATGGCTGAGGCCCAAGCCCGCATGTTTCGCGGCATTCCCGAAGATGAACGCCGCGCCTTCGTCAGCACCTTGCAAAAGATGCTGGCCAATATCCGAAAGCATGAGATCTGACCCATGGCAGAACGCAGTTTCAAAGCCGAAGTCGAACACCTGCGCCTCGGCGCGGGCGAGACCTTTACCGGTGAGGGGATCTTGGCCATCACCAAGGCGCTTTTGGAAAGCGGGGTCGGCTATGTGGGCGGCTATCAAGGCGCGCCGATCAGCCACCTGATGGACGTGCTTGCCGATGCCGAAGAGTTGTTGGGCGAGTTGGGCGTGCGGTTTGAGGCCAATGCCAATGAGGCGGCGGCGGCGGCGATGCTGGCGGCAAGCGTGCATTACCCCATTCGGGGGGCTGTCACCTTCAAGGGGCCGGTTGGGGTCAACGTGGCCTCTGACGCTTTGGCCAACCTGTCGTCATCGGGCGTGACCGGCGGGGCCATGGTGATTGTGGGCGAGGACTACGGCGAAGGCTCGTCGATCATGCAAGAGCGCAGCCATCCCTTTGCCATGAAGGCGCAGATGTGGCTTCTGGACCCGCGCCCGAACCTTCCCTCGATCGTGAAAATGGTATCCGACGGGTTTGATCTGTCAGAGGCGTCCAATACCCCCGTCATGCTGATGGTGCGCATTCGGTCGTGCTATGTGACGGGCAGTTTCACCACCCGCGACAACCAGCGCCCCAAGCTGACGGTGCGCGAGGCGGTGGCCAACCCCCGCAGCGATTTCGCCCGCGTCGTCCTGCCGCCGATGTCTTATGCGCATGAGCAGGACAAGGTGAAAACCCGCTGGCCTGCGGCGGAAAAGTTCATTGTTGACCGCGGCTTGAATGAGTTTTTCGGCCCCAAGGACGCCAATTTCGGCATTGTCGTGCAGGGCGGCATGTACAATGGCGTGATCCGCGCCCTTCAGCGTTTGGGGCTGGCCGACATCTACGGCAACACCGACGTGCCGCTTTATGTGCTGAACGTGACCTATCCCCTGATCTCCTCGCAGTTCCTGCAGTTCTGCGAGGGCAAGGATCATGTCTTGGTGGTGGAAGAGGGTCAGCCCGAGTTCATTGAAACCCAGCTGGGCAGCTATCTCTACCGTGCAGGCTCCAGCGTGAAGCTGCACGGCAAGGGCCTCTTCCCGATGGCCGGGGAATACACGGGCGTCGTGATGCTGGATGCGGTGGAAAGCTTTATCCGCACGGCGGCCCCCGGCATGCTGCCCGCCGCCGTGCGCGCGCCGAATACAGAACGGCCCGAAATCCCAGACCTGTCGAAAACCGTGCCGATCCGCCCGCCGGGGTTCTGCACTGGCTGCCCCGAACGCCCGATCTTTGCCGCGATGAAGTTGGTCGAGAAAGAGCTGGGCAAGCACCAGATTGCCGCCGACATCGGCTGTCATTTGTTTGCCAGCCTGCCGCCCTTTGAGATTGGCGGCGCGACCATGGGCTACGGCCTTGGCCCGGCCGCCAACGGCGCCTTTGATGGCGGCGGCGACAAACGCGCGATTGCGATCATTGGCGATGGCGGGTTTTGGCACAATGGCCTCAGTTCCTCCTTCACCAACATGGCCTTCAACAAGTCTGACGGCGTGGCGATCATCGTGGACAATTACTATTCGGCGGCGACGGGTGGGCAGGACCTCATGTCCTCGCGTGCAAACAACCCGACCAAGGCCACGAAGAACCCGATCTCCAAGGCGCTGAACGGCATTGGCATTACTTGGGTGCGCCAGATTGATCGCACCTATGACGTGGCAAAGATGCGCGACACCATCCGTGAGGCGCTGACCACCCCGGAAAAGGGGCCGAAGGTCATCGTCGCCTCATCCGAATGCATGCTGAACAAACAGCGGCGCGAAAAGCCCTTGGCGCAGGCGGCGATCAAAGAGGGTCGTCGGGTGGAAGCCCCCCGCTTTGGCATTGATGAATCCGTTTGCACGGGCGACCACGCCTGTATCCGCCTGTCGGGTTGCCCGTCCTTGTCGTTGAAAAAGCTGGACGATCCCTTGCGCGATGATCCGGTCGCCTCGATCGATCAATCCTGCGTAGGTTGCGGCAATTGCGGCGAGGTGGCGGATGCGGCCATTCTGTGCCCGTCTTTCTACCGCGCCGATGTGGTGCATAACCCGACGCCTTGGGAAACCCGCATGGCGGGCTTCCGCGCCCGGGTGATCGGCTGGCTTCAAGCCCGCCGCGCCGCGCGGCGGCTGACCTTCGAAGGAGCGGCCCAATGACCCTGCACGAGGCCTTGGACCCGCGCCCGCAGGACCCGAAAATGGGCGGCATTATCAAGCTCGCCCTTCTGGCGGTGGGCGGGCAGGGCGGCGGCGTATTGACCAGCTGGATCGAAGACCTCGCGCGGGACAATGGCTATGCCGCGCAGGCAACATCGGTGGCCGGCGTGGCGCAGCGCACCGGGGCCACGGTCTATTATGTGGAAATGGCCCCGGCTGGCACGGGCATGCCGATCTTCTCGCTGATGCCGGCGGCGGGAGATGTCGACATCATGATCACCGCCGAGATGATGGAGGCGGGTCGCGCCATTCTGCGCGGGTTCGTGACGCCGGACCGCACGGTGCTCATCACCTCAACCCACCGCGCGCTTGCGGTCAGTGAAAAGATGGTGCCGGGCGATGGGATTGCCTCTTCTGATGAAGTGCTGGCCGCTGCCGAAGTGGCCGCGCGCCGCTTGATCGCGGCGGATTTCGACACGCTGGCGATCAAGGCGGGGTCGGTGATATCCGCCAGCCTCTTTGGTGCCTTGGCCGGGGCCGAGGTGCTGCCCTTCCCGCGCGCGGCCTTTGAAGCGGCCATTCGCAAGGGCGGCAAAGGGGTGGAGGCGTCATTGCGCGCCTTTGACGTGGGCTACAAGGCGGCGCAAGAGGGGGATGCCAAGGCGCCCGAACCTGTCGCGCCGGTGGCCAAGCCAGATACTCCCCAAGGCCCGGCGCGCCTTGTGGCCGAATGGCAGGCGCTCGTCGCCCGTGCGGACAGGCTTCCGGGCGATGCAGCTGCGATGGCTCGTGCAGGCTTGAAAAAGTTGGTTGAGTTTCAAGACCTCGCCTATGCCCGCGCCTATCTTGACCGGGTGGAGGCTGTGCTGGCAGCTGACTGCGCGCCCTTTGACCTGACCCGTGAAGCGGCCAAGTATATTGCCAATGCGATGGCTTACTATGACATCATCCGCGTCGCCGATCAGAAAACCAAATTGGGCCGCCTCGCGCGCATTGGCCGCGAGATGGGGGCCAAGGACAAGAACGTGATGCAGGTCACCGAATTCCTGCATCCGCGCGCCGAGGAATTGGTGTCACTCTTGCCCGCCCGCATGGGGGCCGCTTGGGCAGCCAACCCCAAGCGCATGGCGCTGATCGACCGGCTCTTCAACAAGGGTCGCCGCTTGCGCACCGACAGCCTGCGGGGCTTTTTGATGCTGCATGTGATGGCCGGGCTGAAAGGCTGGCGGCCGCGCACCCTGCGCCACGCTGAGGAGGTCGCGCATCTGAACCGCTGGCTGGACACGGCGATGGGCTATCTGCCGCACAACTACGATCTGGCGGTCGAGGTCATGCGCTGCCGCCGTCTGGTCAAGGGCTACTCCGACACCCACGCGCGGGGCCTATCGAAGTTTGACCGGGTGCTTGCGGCGATTGAACTGGTCAAAGACCGCGAGGACGCCGCCCTTTGGGCCGCGCGCCTGCGCGAGGCGGCGCTGAAGGACGAAGAGGGCAAGGCACTTGACGGCGCCATTGCCACCATTCGAAGCTTTGCCTGATAGGGGGAAGGGGGCTTATGCAGCCCCCTCGCGCGTCCCGCGCTCACCCCCGCAGAGTATTTGGTAAGGCGCAATTCCAAAACACCAAGCCCTAAAGGTCTTGCGCCTTTTGAAATACTCTCAGGGGGTGAGGTGCGGAAGCACCAAGGGGGCGGAACGCCCCTTCTCTTTTTGTGCCAGACGCGCCGGGTTCAGGTCAGCGCGCGATATTGGCCGTCCCAATAGACCAGCGCCCCCGCGCCGGGGCTGGTGCGAATGTCGCGCACACGGCCGATGATGATGGAATGGGTTGCGCGGTCGATCATCTCGTCCACTGTGCAGGCAAAGGCGGTGGGCGCGCCAACCAACAGCCGCGCGCCGCCGGTGGTTTCCCACTCAGCCCCGTCATAGCGGGCTGGGCCCCTCACGCCACCAAAGCCCGAAAAACGCTCGGCAACGCCTTGATGGGCGGCGCCGAGCGAGGACCAGCCAAAAGCGCCTCCGGGGGAAAACAGGGGCCAGCTGGAGGACGAGCGGTTGACGCAGGCCAAGATCAGCGCCGGATCCGCCGAGAGCGAAATGCCCGAGGTGATCACCAAGCCGTTCGCCTGATCGCCGTCCCCCACCGTGAGCACGCTGCAATTGCCGACAAAGGCACGCATTGCGTCGCGGAAGGTCTTGGCATCGGGCTGATCGGTCATGGTTGCTCCTGCAGGTCTGACGGCGTTTGTCCTGATACGCGCGAGACCGCTTAACGGATGCCCGCTTTCGACAGCCGCGGCAGGACTTCTTCGGCGAAGTAGGGGAATTCGCGCAGATAATCCACGAAAGACAGCGTCGTTCCGGCAAACCCTGCCTCATGCAGCGAGATGATCCCGGCCGCCACCTGATCGGGCGTGCCGATCAGCGGGAAACCCCCATGACCCAGCGCAAAGCCATAGCGGATTTGTGTCAAAAGGTCATGCGGGAAGGACAGCGCATGCGCGAGTTGCAGGCGAATGAGGTTGTCGGTCGCCTCCCAATCGGCGTTTTCATCGACGATGTAATGCACATAGTCGCGCGCCTCTTTCTCGGTCGGGCGGCAGACAACGTGAGAGAAGGTCAAGACGCCGACCTGACGCTTTTTGGCGGCAGCTTGGGCGTGCAGGGCGGCGATTTCCTCTTTCGAGCGGGCCAGATCAATGGCCGGGGTGAAGAGGAAATTGGCGTTGTCGGTGGCAAACTCGCGGCCCTGCGGGCTGCCTGCGGCGTTGATGACGGGAACCGAGCCGCGGATCGGGGCCGGGTCGCCCTTCAAGCCTTTGATGTTCTTGAAATAGGTCTTGTCCCAGTCGAAATGCTCTTTAGAGCCCCAGATCTTACGGATGAGATCATACCATTCTTGCGCATAGCCGTAGCGGGTTTCATGGTCATCGGGCAAGGACAGGCCCAACGCCTGATATTCCGGCTTGTTCCAGCCCGCGACGATGTTGAGCCCGGCGCGGCCGTGGCCGATTTGGTCGATGGTGGCGATCTGTTTGGCCACGACAACAGGGTGATTGGCCGAGGCGTGGATGGTGGCAAAGACCGAGATATCCTTGGTCGCGGCCAGAAGGCCCGCCGCCCATGTCATGGTTTCCAAGACCCCGCCATGAAAATCGGTCGGCCCGCCGTACCCGATCCAGCGCGCGATCGGCAACATGAAGTCGATGCCTGCCGCGTCCAGAAGTTTGGCCAGCGCCAGGTTGTTGTCCCAAGAATTGACCCAGCGGTCGGGGGCTTGGGTCGGTGTCATCCCTGACGAGCAATTGGTGGAAAAGGTGCCCAGCTTGAAGCCGCCGGAGAGCATCCGGTTCTGTGTCATAGTGTTCATCCTGTTGGTTGGGGTTTTGGTGTTATTTTATGTTTGAAAGTCTATCTTAAAAATGCTTTGCGTCAACGGATTTCCCAAGGCAGGTTGGGTTTGAAGCTGGGGTGGCGGGATGGCGAAGAAAAACCTTCAAACTCAAACAAATGCAGAAGATTCCACTTTGGATCGGCGCTGGCATTTGGCGCAGTCGGGCTCGGATGTGGACACGACCGAGTTGGAATTTGCGCTGATGCGGGCGTTCGAGGGATTCGGGCGCTGGCAGTCGGAGTGTCTGGCCTCGGTCTGCGATCTGGCGGCGACAGGGCCGGAGAATGCCATGCTGCATATCATCCGGATGAATGACCGGCCTAAGTCGTTGAAGGAAATTGCGCGGTTGATGAACCGCGATGATGTGCCCAATATCCAGTACAGCTTGCGCAAGCTCTTGGGGGCGGCACTGATTGTCCGGCTGGGGGCCGGGCGGTCGGGCGTGACCTATGCCTGCACTGAGGCGGGGCTGCGGGTGACCGATGACTATGCGGTGTTGCGGCGCAAACTGCTCTTGGCCGAGATTGCCAATGTGCCGGGCTTTGCCGCGCGACTGGCCGAGGCAAGCCGGACATTGAACCTGTTGTCTGGGATCTATGAAGAGGTGGCGCGGGTGGCCGCGACGCATCGGCGCGGATAGGGCGGGCTGGGGGCCGCGGAGGGGCCTCCGGCGGGAGTATTTGGGCCAAGATGAAAGGCTTAGGCTTTGGTCAGGTGGGCCAGTGCGGCATGAAGCTTGGTCACACCGGTTTCGGTGGTGACGATGCCGGGTGACAGGCGCAAGGTTTGGCTGCGGTGGTCGGTGGTAATGCCCTGGGTGCGCAAGGCCGAGACGACTTGGGGCGCGGGCAGATCGTCGGGCAGGCGCAGCATGACCGAGCCGCCGCGTTTGGCCTCATCGCGTGGCGTGACGAGGGGCAGGGCAAGGGCATCAGCCATCTCGATCAACTTCGCTGTGAGGCGGCGGTTATGGGCGAGAATGGCGGCGTGGTCTTGGGCGGCGTGCCAGTCCAGCGCGGGCAGGCTGGCCAGTGCGGCCATGCAGCCCGGCGTGCCGTTGTCAAAGCGGCGGATGTCGGGGGCATAGGCAAAGCGCGTGATATCCCAGTTGAACGGGTTGTCTTGGCTGAACCAGCCGCGCAAGGACGGGTGCAGGTGGGGTGTGAGGCGAGGGCTGACGTAAAGGATGCCCGCGCCCGGCGTGCCGCACATCCATTTGAGCGAGGTGGTGACGGTGAAATCCACCTCTGGGGCATGGACGTCGAAGGGCAGTAGGCCGATGGCTTGGGTCACATCCACCCCGATCAGGCTACCCATGCGGCGGCCATGGGCGACCATGCGCTGAAGATCGATGCGGTGCGAGGTGGTGGAGGAGACCCAGGTGAGGAGCGCGAGGCCGACGTCGGGCGTCCATGCGTCGAGAAAATCCTCATCCTCGACATGGGTGGCGCCTTGGCGGAAGGGCACGGTTTTGAGCGTGAAGCCGTGGGCTTTGGCCATCCCGTTCAGCAGAAAATGATTAGAGGGGAAGCAATCGGCGCCGACCAAGACTGTACGTCCGTGCAGGTGACCTGCAGGGAGCGATTGCACGAGGCTGTGCACGGCGGCGGTGACATTGTCGAAGGTGGTGACCGTTTGGGGTGCCGCGTTCAGAATGGCGCGCCAGCGGTCGATGAACCGGGCGCGCAGCGGCAGGACGTAACCCCATTGGCTGTCATCAGGGCGGCCCCAGAGGGTGGCAAATTCGGCCATGGCGCGGGCGATATCGGCGTCTTTGCCGGGATACATGCCAATGGAATGATAGAGGAAATAGGCGTCTTGCATCAGGCCAATCCGGGGGCTGGGGTGTAGCGATCTTTCATCGCCTGCGGGGCGGCGGCCTGCAAGGCGGAAAGCGTCGCGAGGACGGCGGGGCGGCCGTGAAGGCCCAGCGCCTCAAACGGGCCGCGTGGGAAGTTGAGGCCAAGCTTCATGGCGGTGTCGATGCCCGCGGCCGTGGTGCCGCCTTCGGAGAGGAGCCAATGCGCCTCGTTGATCAGGGTGGCCTCAATCCGGAGCGCGATCTGGGCGGCGTCGGCGGGGGCGGGGCCGGGCGTGGTGGGGTGCAGGAAGCCCTGCCCGGATTTGCGTCCCAGATGGCCTGCGGCGACCTGCGCCTCGAGCGAGGGGAAGACGTGGTAACGGGGGTGGTTGGCCATGGCGGCCTGCAGGCCACGGGCGGCGGCGAGGTTGATGTCGGCGCCGATCAGGTCGATCAGCGACAGGGGGCCAAGGCGATATCCGGCGGCGAGCATGGCCGCGTCGATGTCAGAGGCGCTGCGCCCTTCAGACAAAAGCGCCAGCGCCTCGCCGTAGAAAGGTCGCGCGCAGCGGTTGACGATGAAGCCCGGTCGGTCGGGGCATTCGATAACGGTTTTCCCCGTGTTTTCTGTGATTTGTTGTGCGATGTTGATGTGTTTTGTGGCGGTTGTGGCGTGCGGTGCCAACTCGACCAGTTTCATCGCGGTGGGTGGGTTGAAGAAATGCAGCGCCAGCACGCGGTCCGGTTGGGCAAGGCCTGCCGCAATCTCGCGGACCGGGATCGAGGAGGTGTTGGTGGCAAGGATCGAGGTCGGGCTGAGGATGGTCTCAAGGCTGCGGAAGAGCGATTGCTTGGCGTCAAGACGTTCGACGATCGCTTCGATCACCAGATCGCAGGGGGCGAATTCGGCAAGGGTTTCGGCGATGGTGAGGTGGGAGAGGGTGGCGTCACGGGCCGCCTCGCTCAGCTTGCCGGCGGTGATGCGCGCGTTCAGCGCATCGGCCATCCGGGCGCGGGCTGTCTCGCGGGCGGGGGCGTGGGCATCCGTCGCGATGACGGGAAAGCCAGCGGCTGCATAGACCTGCGCGATGCCAAGGCCCATGGTGCCAAGGCCGATGATGCCGATGGTGGGGGCGGCGGCGGTCATTGGCCGCGAAACTCGGGTTTGCGTTTTTCGCGGAAGGCGCGGATGCCTTCCAGCTTGTCGGCGCTGTCGAGGAGACGTTCAAAGGCCGCGCGCTCCTCGTGCAGCGCAAGCGCTGTCTCGTCGCCCGCCACCAGCGCCGCTTTGGCGGCTTGCAGGGCGAGGGGTGCGCGTTTGCACATCCGTACAATCAGCGCCTCAGCATCGGGCAGGGCGGGGCCGGTGGCGAGCCAGCCTGCAATGCCCCAGTCATAAGCCGTTGCTGCATCAATGATTTCGCCGCCCAGCACCATGCGTGTGGCGCGGGCGCGCCCCACCAGCGCCAAAAGCCGCTGCGCGCCGCCTGCGCCGGGGATGAGGCCAAGGTTGGTTTCGGGCAGACCAAGCCGCGCATCAGCCCCCAGCACCATCATGTCCGCCATCAGCGCCAGTTCGAACCCACCACCCAGCGCAAACCCATCCACCGCCGCCACAAGCGGTTTGGGAAAGGCGCGGATCGCGGCCCAATGGGCCTTGCGCGGGTCATGGGCCCCTTCGGCGGATGTCTTGCCTTCGATCTCGGCGATGTCGGCGCCAGCGGCAAAGGTTCCATCAGCCCCGCAGATCAGGGCGGCGCGGACCGCGGGGTCTGCCGCCGCTGCTGTCAGGGCCTCGGCCACACGGGCCAGAACGGCGGTGTTCAGCGCATTCTTCGCCTCGGGCCGGTTCAGGGTGAGTTTCACCCACCCCTCATGCTGTTCGATGATGACCTGTTCCATGGCGTCAGTCTGAGGCGCTGCGACAAATTATTCAAGATAGAAATTTCAAGCTTGAAATTGTTTTCAGTGAATGACACGCTCACGGTCAAATGCGCCTGAAGGAGGTCGACGATGAAGATTCTGTGCCTTGGGGGCGGACCGGCTGGTCTTTACTTTGCCATCTCGATGAAGCTGCGCGACCCGTCGCATGATGTGACGGTGCTGGAGCGCAATAAGGCCAATGACACCTTTGGCTGGGGCGTTGTGCTGTCGGATGATGCCTTGGGGCGGATGCAGCGCAATGACCCGAAATCGACGGATACGATTCGCAGCCATTTTTCCTATTGGGACGACATCGCCGTGGTGCGCGGCACCGAGCGGTCTGTGTCGGGTGGCCATGGGTTTGCCGGGATCGGCCGCAAGCAGATGCTGATCATCATGCAGGAACGCGCCCGCGAGTTGGGTGTGAACATGCAGTTCGAGGCCGAGTTCAAGACGGCCGAAGAATACCGCAAGGATTATGATCTGGTCGTTGCCTCGGACGGGATCAACAGCCTTGTGCGGCGCGAATATGCCGAAGTGTTCAAGCCCGATATTGACCAGCGTTTGGTGAAATTCATCTGGTTGGGCACGCATCAGAAGTTTGACGACGCTTTTACCTTCATCTTTGAAAAGACCGAATGGGGCTGGTTCTATGCCCATGTTTACCAGTTTGACGCCAACACCGCGACGTTCATCGTTGATTGTATGCCCGACACCTGGGACCGGGCTGGCTTTGCCGACATGACCAAGGAAGAGACGGTCGAAACCTGCCGCAAGATCTTTGAGAAGCACCTTGGCGGCCATGATCTGATGTCGAATGCGGCCCACCTGCGCGGCAGTGCGGTGTGGATGCAGTTCCCGCGGGTGCTGTGTGAGCGGTGGTACAATGGCAATGTCGTCTTGATGGGCGATGCAGCGGCCACGAGCCATTATTCCATCGGGTCGGGCACGCGTCTGGCCTTTGACAGTGCGATTGCGCTGGCGGATTATCTGCATTCCGAACCTACGATGGAGGGCGCCTTCAAGCGCTATCAAGAGGAGCGGCGGGTTGAGGTGTTGCGTCTGCAATCGGCGGCGCGCAACAGTCTGGAGTGGTTCGAGCAGGTCGAGCGCTATCTTGATATGCCGATGCCGCAGTTCACCTATTCGCTCTTGACCCGCAGTCAGCGGATTTCCCATGAAAACCTGCGCTTGCGCGATCCGGAATGGCTGGCGCAGTCGGAGGATTGGTATCAGGCACAAGAGGGTGGAAAGCCCGGCCGCAAGCCAATGTTCGCGCCGTTCAAACTGCGCGATATGACCTTGAAGAACCGCATCGTGATGTCGCCCATGGCGCAGTACAAGGCTGTGGATGGCACCCCCACGGATTGGCATTTCGTCCATTACGCCGAACGCGCCAAGGGCGGGGCAGGGCTGATCTACACCGAAATGACCTGTGTGAGCGCCGAAGGCCGCATCACCCCCGGTTGCCCCGGTCTCTACGCGCCCGAGCACGAGGCGGCGTGGCAGCGGCTTACCGATTTCATCCGCGCCGAGACAACGTCAAAGCTTTGCATCCAGATCGGCCATTCGGGGCGCAAGGGCAGCACCTGTGTGCCATGGGCGGGCGGGATCGACGCGCCTTTGGCATCCGGCAACTGGCCGACGATGGCGGCCAGCGCTATTCCTTACAAGCCCGCCAATGCCGCGCCAAAGGCGATGGACCGCGCCGATATGGACCGGGTGAAGGCCGAGTTTGTGGCAGCCACCGAAATGGCCGCGCGTGCGGGTGTCGATATGATCGAGATGCACGCGGCGCATGGCTATTTGCTGGCGACCTTCATCAGTCCGGTGACCAACACCCGCAGCGATGCCTATGGCGGATCCTTGGAAAACCGCATGCGCTATCCGTTGGAGGTGTTTGCCGCTATGCGCGCCGCATGGCCTGCGGAAAAGCCGATGTCGGTGCGGATTTCGGCGCATGACTGGATTGATGGTGGCGTGACGCCCGATGAGGCGGTGGAAATCGCGCGGATGTTCCGCACCGCTGGCGCCGATATCATCGACGTCTCGTCCGGCCAGACCGATCCGGCTGAAAAGCCGATCTATGGCCGCATGTTCCAGACCCCGTTCAGCGACCGCATCAAGAATGAGGCCGGAATTCCCACGATGACGGTGGGCAATATCAGCGACTATGATCAGGTGAACGGCATCTTGATGGCGGGCCGGGCCGATCTTGTTTGCCTTGCGCGGATGCATCTGGCCGATCCCTACTGGACGTTGCATGCTGCCGTGGCGCAGGGTGATGAGGCATCTGACTGGCCAGCCCCCTACAAGGGCGGGCGCGATCTGTTGTTCCGCCTGCGCGAGCGGCAGCAAGAGCAGATCAGGGCATGACCATGCAAGGCAAACGGGTGCTGATCACCGGGGGTGGGTCTGGCGCGGGCGAAAACCTTGCGCTGGGATTTGCTGCCGCCGGGGCCGAAGTGGTGATTGCCGGACGTCGGTTGGGCGCCTTGCAGGCGGTCGCCGCGAAAGCAAAAGGCATCCGTTGCGTTCAGGCCGATGTGACCGAGGAGGCATCCGTGAAACGGATGTTCGACGAGGCAGGCGCGGTTGATATCGTCGTCGCCAATGCGGGGGCGGCAGACAGCGCGGTGATGGCGAAAACCTCGCTTGATCAGTGGAATGCCATGCTGGCGGTGAACCTGACGGGGGTTTTTCTGACCTTCCGCGAGGGGCTGAACCAGTTTCAGGGCTGGGGTCGGCTGGTGGCCGTGGCCTC
>JACCDI010765874.1_pt1 | contig 14600 bp, 14 predicted proteins | sample 7442791 | NCBI WGS metagenome assembly JACCDI01 (sample SAMN15323434, study PRJNA562643) | freshwater metagenome | isolation source: river surface water | place: USA:Blue River Watershed | collected 2017-08-15 | reverse complement strand
TGAAATAGAGATGCGCATCGTGCTCCCAGGTAAAGCCGATCCCGCCGTGCAGCTGGATCATGTTACCCGCGCACATGAAATAGGTGTCGGCGGCAAAACTTTTCGCGGAATGGACTGCAAGCTCGGCCTCGTCGGATTCTTCGTCGACCGCACAAGCCGCCCAATAGACTGCCGAACGGGCCTGTTCGATCTCGATCATCATGTCGGCCAACCGGTGCTTGTAGGCCTGGAACGAGCCGATTGGCCGCCCGAACTGCACCCGTTCCCGGGCATAGGATACAGTCCGGTCAAGAGCAGCCTGCGCCCCGCCCAAGGCCTCGGCCGCAACGGTCACAAATCCCGCACGGAGTGCTGCCTGAATTGCAGCGGGGCCATTAGCCAGCGGCTCGCCCTTGGCGCCAGCCAACGCGACCCGGGCATAGGGTCGCGTCTGGTCCATCGTCGTCTGGGCGGTGACGCAAACGCCGGCGCCATCGGCCGGGACGATCCAAGCCCCGGTGTTGCTGGTTACCACAAATAACCGGGCAGCAGCGCCATGGGCAACAAACCGATCCGAACCACTCAAGATATCTCCATCGGCGGTCAATTCGTTATCGTGGACATAGCCAGCGATCAGCTCACCCGACAGTAGGGCCGGCAACCATTCAGCCTGCTGAGCAGCGCTTCCGCCCGCGGCGATCGCCTGGGCTGCCAGGGCCAGCGAACCCAGCATTGGCAGCGCGGCAACCTGCGCGCCGGCCGCCTCGGCGATGATCGCCAGCTCAACCAGCCCCAGCCCGGCCCCGCCGGCGCTCTCGGCGATGCCAATTCCCGACAATCCCAGTTCCTGACAGAAGGCAGTCCACAGCCCCCGGTCGATCCCGTCGGCTGCCATGGCTGCGCGAGTCCGTTCGCTGGTGGCATTTTCGGTGAAGAAGGCACGGGCCGTCTCGCCAATCATTGCCTGTTCTTCGGTGAACACGAATTCCATTATGCGGTCCCCCAGACCTTGCGCGGCGGCACCCGGCCAGCCAGCAGCTTGTCAACTGCAGCACCGACTTCTGCCGGTTCCCACTTAGCGCCCTTGTCGACGGCAGGCCCTTCGCGCCAACCGTCTTCCAGCATGATCTTGCCACCTTCGAGTTCGAACACGCAGCCGGTCACCTCGGCGCTTTCACTGCTGCCAAGCCAAACCACGGTCGGGGCAATGTTCGCCGGGTCCATCACATCAAACGCCATGTCCGCGGTCGCCATCTTGTCGGCAAAAGCCTGTTCGGTCATCCGGGTGCGGGCGGAGGGAGCCAGAGCATTAGCGGTGATACCATAGCGCCCGAGTTCGGCCGCCTGCACCAGCGTCAGCGCTGCGATTCCGCCCTTGGCGGTTGAATAGGCCGCCTGGGCGATTGAGCCCTGCAGCCCGGCGCCAGACGAAGTGTTGATGATCCGCGCATCGGGATTGCCGCCAGCCTTCTGCTTGGCGCGCCAGTAATCCACAGCGTGGCGCGATAGGCAGAAATGCCCGCGCAGGTGGACGTGCATGGTCGCATCCCATTCCTCCAGCGTGGCAGAAACGAACATCCGGTCGCGCACGATCCCAGCGTTATTTACCACAACGTGCAGGTCGCCGAACGCAGCCACAGCAGCATCAACGATGCGCTTGGCGGCGTCCCAGTCGGTTATATCCTCATAGTTCGCAATGGCCTTTCCACCAGCGGCAATGATTTCAGCCACAACGCCGTCAGCGGCGCTGGTATCGCGCCCCTCGCCGTTCAGCGACGTTCCGATGTCGTTGACTACTACATTTGCACCTTCGCTGGCGAAGGCCAGCGCATAGGCCCGCCCCAACCCTCGTGCAGCACCAGTGATGATAACCGTGCGGCTTTCGCAGATTCCCATTATAGCCTCTCGATGATTGTAACGTTGGCCTGACCGCCGCCTTCGCACATGGTTTGCAAGCCATAGCGGCCGCCGGTTGCTTCAAGTGCGTTGAGCAAGGTGGTCATCAGCCGCGCGCCGGTGCCACCCAGCGGGTGCCCCAGAGCGATCGCTCCACCGCGTACATTGACCTTCTCATGTGGGATGCCGAGTTCTTTCATCCAGGCCATCGGCACCGATGCAAAAGCTTCGTTGCATTCAAATAGATCGATGTCGTTTACGCTCATCCCGGCTTTCTTCAGCGCGTGCTGGGTGGCCGGGATCGGCGCTGTCAGCATCCAGACCGGATCGTCGGCGCGGACCGAGATATGGTGAATGCGAGCGCGCGGTTTGAGACCGTGATCCTTGACTGCCTGCTCGCTGGCGATCAGCAGCGCGGCTGCCCCGTCGCAGTTCTGGCTGGCAACTCCTGCAGTGATCACGCCCCCCTCTTGCACCGTCTTTAGGCCTGCAAGCCCTTCCAACGTTGTACCGGCCCGGATCGTTTCGTCCGTCTCCAAACCGGCAATTGGCGCGATCTCTGGTTTAAACAGTCCACCTTCGCTTGCCAGATTGGCGCGTTGATGGCTGGTCAGGGCAAACTGCTCCATCTCTTCGCGACTGATTTGCCACTTCTGTGCGATCATTTCGGCTGAATTGATCTGGTTGAGAATTCCATCGCCAAACCGTTCAACCCAGCCCTTCGACGTATTGAATGGATTATCGAAGCCATAGGGCTGACCAGCAAACATAGCCGCAGAGATTGGGATAGCGTTCATGGCCTGGCTTCCGCCCGCCACCACCAGATCCTGCGTCCCGCTCATGACACCCTGGGCCGCAAAGTGAACCGCCTGCTGGCTTGATCCGCACTGCCGATCGATCGTCGTGCCCGGCACGTGCAGCGGCAGGCCGGCCACCAGCCAGACGGTCCGGCCGATATCCCCCGCCTGCGGCCCAATCGTATCGCAGCAGCCCCAGACTACATCGTCGACCGCATTGGCATCGATCCCGGTGCGCTGGACCAGCGCCTTAATGGGATGCGCACCCAGATCGGCCGGATGGAGGTGGGCCAGGCTGCCCTTCTTGCGTCCGATCGGCGTACGGACGGCATCAATGATATAGGCTTCAGCCATGGTGTTCCTCAGGCAAAGGTGTGTTCAGGGCCGATGGCGAGCCCGCCATCGAGAACGGCGGCATCGATCCGCTTAACGTGGAACGATCGGTCACCCCACGCGCCAGCCAGCGCCCAGGACCGTTTCATCCAGAAATGGAGATCGACTTCATAGGTATAGCCCATCGCCCCGTGGACCTGGATCGCGGTTTCGGCGGTCTGGATCGCTGCATCGGTCGCAGCCAGTTTAGCGTGGCTGACATGGACCGGTGCCGAAGCGAGGCCATCTTGCAAGGCTTGCGCCGCCCGCCACACCACCGGTTTGGCAAATTCAATTGCAACCGCACAAGAGGCAAGTTGATGTTTGAGCCCCTGAAAGGCACCGATCGGTTGGCCGAATTGGTTGCGGATTTTGGCATATTCGACCGCCTGAAGTAGCATCGCATCGGCAATACCCAGCAGCTGGGCCGCACTCATCAGTGCGCCAAGATCGAGCAGATAGGGATCGGAACTACCGGCAGCCGGGAACATCGCCAAGTTGCGCAGCGGATCGACGCTGTGCAGCGGCTGGCCTTGCCCGTCGGCAACCCAAGGATTGAGCACGTGCGGGAGTATCACCTTGTGGTCACCCGCGGCGATCGCGGCAAGATTGCCTTCCTCGCCATTACGGACCAGCCAGGGCACCGCAACAAGCGCGGTATCAACCAGTGGTTCAGCCACGCAAGCACGCCCGCATTCCGCGGCGATCAATACCGCTTCGACCAGTCCCAAACCCAAACCGCCGTGTGCTTCAGGCACAAGTAGACCAGTCAGACCCATCTCTGCCAACCCTTGCCAGATAGCAGGATCACGGTTGCCTTCGGCATCGAGCCGGCGCAGCACTTCGGCGCCGTGCGTCCCGGCCAGGTAAACGCGAACGCTTTCGGCCAAAGTCAGTTGGTCATCGGTGAAACGGAAATCCATCAGCCTGCTCCCACGCGCGGAAGGCCCAGAAGACGCTCGGCAATGATGTTGCGTTGCACTTCGTTCGAGCCGGCATAGATCGGCCCCGAAAGTGAGAAGATATAACCTTCAAGCCACTGGTTAATCTGTCCGTTGCCGAACCGCTTCAGTTCCGCATGGGCCCCCAAAATCTGCATCGCGGTGCGATGCATCATCCGGTCAAGCTCAGACCAAAAGACCTTGTTCAGACTCGCTTCGGCCCCGATTTTACCACCGGCCATTATCTTCGACGCCACGGCATAGGTATTATAGGCATAGGCTTGCGCTGCCCCCCAGGCCTGGATCACCGCCTCGCGCGCGGCGGGCGATGCTTCAGCTTCATGCACGCGGTACAGATCGACCAAACGCTTTGCAGTGGCCTGGAACCGGCCGGGTGAACGCAGCATCAATCCGCGTTCAAACCCAGCGGTTGCCATGGCCACATTCCAGCCCTCGCCCTCTCCGGCCAAACAATTCTCAACTGGCACGCGGACTTCATCAAAGAACAACTCGGCAAAGCCGGTATCACCGTGAAGCTGCCGGATCGGCCGACGGGTGATGCCCGGGCTGTTCAGATCAAACAGGATGAAGGTCAGCCCCTTGTGACGTTTGCTGTCAGGGTCGGTCCGAAACATCCCAAAGCCCCAATCGGCAAAGGCCGCGCGGCTGGACCAGGTCTTCTGCCCGGTAATCACATAGTGATCGCCATCGCGTACCGCCTTCGACTGAATCGCAGCCATATCGCTGCCGGCGCCAGGTTCCGACCAGGCTTGCGCCCAAATCACCTCACCACGTGCCATCGGCGGCAGGAATCGGGCCTTCTGCTCCGCAGTGCCGAATTCCATAATGGTGGGACCAAGCAGGAAAATACCGTTCTGGTTAGCCCGGTTTGGGCCGCCTGCACGGAAATACTCTTCCTCGAAGATCAGCCACTGGATCAAGTCCAAGCCGCGCCCACCAAACGCCTCGGGCCAAGTGACCATGCCCCAGTTCCCGCTGGCAAGGGTCCGTTCCCAAGCAACGTGCTGGTCATAGCCTTCTCGACATTCCAAAGTGACAAGCGGCTCTTTTGGCACGTGGGCTTCCATCCACGCCCGCACTTCGGCCCGGAACTCTTGTTGTTCGGAGGTATAGGACAGGTTCATCAGAATTTCGCCGCCTTGCCGGTTTCGACGAAGGCATCGCGGCTCTTTTGGCTGTCTTCGTGCATATACATTTCGAGCGTGAAGCCCTGTTCCCAGCGGTAGCCCCGATCGACATCGCGCGGTTCAAGACCGTTGAGGGCTTCTTTGGCGATCACCAGCGCTTTGCGGCTCTTGCCGGCAATAACCGCACAAAAAGCCCGCGCCTCGGCGACTAGGTCAGCGCGGGCCACCACCTTTTCGACCGCACCAAGGCGGTAGGCTTCTGCGACCGGGATATTGCCGCCCGTAAAGAAGGCGGCTCGTACCTTGTGCAGCGGTAGCATCCGCGAGAGGTGGCTCGCCCCGCCCATTGCCCCGCGATCGACCTCGGGTAAGCTGAAGAAGGCATCATCAGCGGCGATAATGGTATCGCTGGCACCGCAGATCCCGATCCCACCACCTATAACAAACTTGTGAACCGCAACCACCACTGGCACCTCGGCATCGCGGATTGCCTTGAAAGTCAGGTAATTTCCGCGATTGAGTATGGTGATCCGTTCCGGGTGGGCTTGCATTTCCTTGATATCAACCCCGCCGCAAAAGCCGCGCGCGTCCTCGGCGGCGCGGATCAGCACGCAGTTGACTTCGGGATTGCTTGCTGCGGCCGTGATGATCGCGGGAAGCGCCATCCAGGTCTCGCTGTCAAAGGCGTTGACCGGCGGCACGTCGAACACGATTTCGGCAATGCGATCCTGGATCGTGGTAGTGATCGGCATGGCGTTCAGTCCTTCGCGCAGAGCGCGGCAATACGGGCCCGCGCCTCGGTTTCGATCGATTGGAGCAAATCGGCACAGGTGGGCAGATCGTGCAGACGGCCGGCTACCGCGCCGGTGGCCATCAGCCCCTGATCGGCATCGCCACATACCACCGCGCGCTGGATCATGATCGGCGCAGCAGCCGCCATCATTGCAGCGCTGAGCGGCATTTCGCCGTGGCTGGTCATCCCCCGCGCCGCGCCGATAACTTCGCCCCAGTTCATGCCGGTTTGGCGTTTCATTTCCAATCCGGCCTCGATCGCGCGCAGCCACATGGCGATCCGGCCCGATCCTTCGATCCGGCGTAGCAGCGGATTCAGGATCATACGCTGCGGTATCCCGTCCACCTTGGTAGAGACGATGATGTCGCCGCTGGCAGCCTTGACATAGGCAGCCTTTGGCCCGGCCGGAACGGGGCTCTCGGCAGTCATCATAAAGCGGGTCCCCATCGCGATCCCGCAGGCGCCATAGGCCAGAGCCGCGGCCAGCCCACGCCCATCGCCAAAACCGCCGGCTGCGACCACCGGCACGTCAACCGCATCAAGCACCTGAGGCAGCAGCACCGTGGTTGGCACCGATCCGGTGTGCCCACCGCCCTCGCCACCCTGCACCGTGATCATCTCGCAGCCCAGCTGGACCATCTTCACGGCATGCTTAACTGCGCCGACCGTGGGGATGCACAGGATCCCTGCATCGCGAAACCGACCGATCATTTTCGCGTCCGGTCCCCGGCCAAAACTGACCGCGCGAACCCGGTCCGCATTGGCCAGGATAATCTCAACGATCTCTGGCGCCCCGGCTTGGAACGAGTGGAAATTCACCCCGAAAGCATGGGGGGTCAGATCTCTAAGCCGAGCGATGGAATCGGCGAGCTCGGCCGGATCCATCACCGCCCCGGCCAGAAAACCGAAGGCGCCGGAATTGCTGGTTGCGGCAACCAACTGCGGGGTCGCAATCCACCCCATCGCGGTCTGGATCACGGGAACGCGGCACCCAAGGCGCCGCGTTAAGGCCGTAGCAAGCGGATCAGGCAAGGTTTACTCCCCTTCATCCCGCTGCTTGTTGCTGGCTGCGGCCGACTTGCCCGAAACGCCGGCAATCGAGTTGCCATAGACCAGGTCGTTCTGGGCGTGGGCAAAGTGATGCATGTGGAACACCGCATCCATCGCGCTGCGCTTGCCGCGCAATTCCTCAACGTGATTGACCGCTTGCTTGGTCAACCAGTTGCCAAGACGCGGTGCTGCAGCCAACTTGGCAGCCCAAGCCGCAGTGGCTTCGCGCAGTTCGGCGCGTGGGACCACCTTGTTGACCATACCGAACCGCTCGGCTCGCGCTGCTGACATGCGTTCGCCCAGAAGCAGAAATTCCTTCGCAACGCGCGGGGGCAGCTCATATGCATGAGCAAAGTATTCCACCCCCGGGATGCCCATCATCGGTACCACCGGATCCTGGAAGAACGCATCTTCGCTCGCGACGATCAAGTCACAGACCCAGGCAAGCATCAGGCCACCGGCAATGCAGGCCCCTTGAACCATGGCGATGGTCGGTTTGGGAATGTCGCGCCACCGCCGGCACATGCCCAGATACTGTTCCTGTTCGCGGGTGTAGAGCAGCTCGGCCGCCGGCTTATTGGTGTGCGGCGGCAGCATCAGCCGCTTATCGAATTCGTGATGCAGATCGCGCCCCGGCGTACCGATGTCATGCCCGGCCGAGAAATGCTTGCCCTCGCCGGCAAGTACGATGCAGCCCACCGCATCGTCCTGCACCGCCCGGTTAAAGCAATCGTCCAACGCGTAGGTCATCTGCCCGTTCTGGGCGTTGTTAAATCCGGGACGGTTCATGGTGATCCATGCCACCCCATCGACAACCTGATAGAGAACCGGCTCGGCGGTCTCGTAATCGGGGTTGACCTGCTGCGGTTCAACCAGCTCGCGGCCCTTGCTCATGCAGTCCTCCTGGCGGACGGATTGTCCTTGATCACGCTGGCGCGGATGTTGTGCGGATCGAGCCTGGCGATAATCTCCAGCGCGGCAGCATCAGGCAGCGGCGTTTCACCGGAGACGGCATCGATTAGACCAAAACCGGTGGATTCCTGCACTTCGGCAAAGGTTACACCCGGATGCAGCGAAACCACGCGGACTGCGTGATCAGGCCCGCCAAAATCCATCACGCACAGGTTGGTGACGATGGTTCGTAGATCGACGGCAGAGTAATTGCCGCCCGGCACGCGTTTGGCCGGATTATAGCCGACGCCAGATACCATATCGACTTCGCCGGCCACGAAGACCCGTGCCGTGTGGCTGGGGAAGAAGAAGCTATTGGGGTGGTAGATCGTATTCCCCGGAAAGCCGCGCACGCCTAGCATCTGCGTCTTGGGCTGGCGATGCGTTCCGCCCAACTGCGACAGGTTGATCTGCCCGAACTGGTCAATCTGGGTGGGCGTGACCATCGCATGGCGACGCCCGGTCCAGACCGCCGCATCGAAAAAACGGCTGAACGGGAGATACCCGGCAGGCTTGCGATCATCATAGCCGCGCGGACCCAACGGCACCGGCTGCTCGACCAGATAGGCTTCTCCATCGGTCATCATCAATTCGGGGGTATGGGTCAACTTGGCCAGGCTTGCGGCAAGCCGCGGGACAGGACCAACTCCGGTGGCGATAATCTCGCCATTGTTCCGAAACGCTTCCGAACAGGCAAAGATGCAAAGTTCGGCCAGGGAGATGTCGGTCATCAGAATATTGGCAGCGGCAGCGCCGCCACTCCCTCTTTGCCGCCAAAGCCAGCGAGGTAGTCTTCCTCACTCGCTCCAACGAAACGGTCACGCACCGCCGCCCAGTCACCCGGGTCTTTCGCGGCATCGGCATAGGCCTTGAAGGCCTTCATGTCCCAGCCATAGGCCGGGGGCATAGAACTGGGGTGCGCCCCGCCGGCGATCTCGGTCACGCCGCTGATGAAGGCGCGCTCAACGATATTGGCCTGGGCTTGATCCGGATAGTGATCCTCCATCCGGTCAACCAGTTCCTCGCACGAGACATAGGTCTTGGTCGCAGCCCGGGCGAACCATTCGTCATAATAGACATCCGGGCCAAAGGCCTGGATATTGCCGCGCCAATCGCTGCGGTTGACGTGAAGCAGCGCGGCATCAAGCTTCAGCGCCGGCATGGCGATCAGCGTCTCGCCATCAGCATAAGGCGATTGCACGGTCTTCAGGCCGCCCAGTGCGGCGAGGTCAGTTCCCAACCCGACGCGAGTAGGCAGGAACGGCAGGCCAAATGCCGCTGCCTTGAGCCCCCACTGGAACATCCCTTCGTCGAGTTCGAGTACCTCAATCTGACCTGCCTCGCGCGCTTTGCGGAACCAGGGTTCAAGCGGGATCGAATCCAGACTGACGAAGGCAAAGACCAACTTTTTGATCTTACCCGCTGCGCACAGCATGCCGACATCGGCACCGCCATAGGCCACCACGGTCAGGTCCTTCAGGTCGGACCGCAAGATCTCGCGGATGAGCGCCATCGGCTTGCGCCGCGGTCCCCAGCCACCGATTCCAAGCGTCATTCCGTCGCTCAGCCTCCCGACGATCTCAGCCGGGGTCAACCGTTTATCCAACATGGTCATTCTGCGGCTGCCTGCTCTTCTTTCATCGCCTTCTGCCAGGCCCATTCGTGCCCCCAGATGCTGATGCCCTTGTGACGGGTCACTTCCCAGTTGGCCGGATCGATCACCAAACTGTCGCAGCCGATCTCAAGATCAAAGCCACCTGGCGTCTGGACATAGAATCCAACCGTTTGATCATTGTAATGCTGGCCAAGTGACGCACTCTCCGTATAGCCCAGTGCCTTCATCCGGTCATAGGCCTTGCCCACCTCGACGAGGCTGGGCAATTCAAGCATCAAATGGACGCAGCCTGAGGGTGTAACCGGCCCTTCGCCCAGCGCAATTGAATGGTGACGGCCGTTGTCGGCATGCATGAAGGCAAAACCCATGCCCGGATCATCCGGCCCACCGCCACCGAAGAAGAAGCGCGGCATGTCCGTTTCGTGGAAGCCCACCACGTCACGATAAAACGCAACGCATTCATCAAAATTGGGCGCGGAAAACACCGCATGGCCCATCCCCATCGCCCCAGTAACAAAACCAGGCACGTCCAATGGCGAGGCAAACGGTTCTGCCGAAACACTATCGCCGCAATAGAATTCAAGCCCATTGCCGGCTGGGTCGCTGGTGGCAAAGAAGCGATCCACTCCGCGCAGCGCCGCACCCGCATCCGAGCCTGGCGTAACCGGACGGCCACTCTGCGCCACGGCAACAGCCAGCGCATCAAGTGCCGCTACGTTATCAACCTCATAGGCCGCCGCAACAAAGCGATCCTGCGGCCCAGTTTCGATCCGAAACCGGAACGGCCGCTGATCGATGCGATATAGTTGCCCCCCATCGCTGGCATCGGGCGCGCGCATTACGCCCGCCATTTGCGTCAAAAAATGGTCCCACCGTTGTGGCTGTGTAGTCTGGATGACGACATAGCCAAGCGCCTTGATGCCCATGGCCATCAATGTCCTTTCACGAGATCGAGGAAATAGGGGCGCTCGCCCCCGCCATCGACGTTAATTCTTGCGCCACTGACCCAGCTGGCGAGCGAAGAGCAAAGCCACAGAACTGCCCCGGCGAGATCTTCGCCAGTACCCATCCTCTGCAACGGCATTGATCGGCCGACAGCGGCCTGCGCCGCAGCATCACCGTAAGTGATTTCGGCGCTTTCGGTCTGCATAAGGCCGGCAATGATTGCGTTGACCCGGATACCTGCCGGCCCCCATTCTTGAGCCAGGCTCTGCGTCAAATTCAGAAGGCCCGCCTTGGCCGCCCCATAAACCGCCGTACCTGGCGACGGACGAATGCCCGAGACGCTTGCGATGTTAACAATCGAGCCACCGCCCGCCGCAACCATGTGCGGATGCGCAGCCTGCGCGAGGAAGAGCGGTGCCAGCAAGTTTAGCCGGGTAATCGCCTCAACGAACCGCGGACCAGCCTGTTCCGCCGCCACTGCTGGCGAACCACCAGCATTATTGACCAGGATATCGAATCGACCGTGCTTGGCAGCAATGTCATCGACGAGTGATTTTGCAGCCTCGGGATCGCGAATATCAGCGGCAGCAAACGTGACACCAGCAGGCAGACTTTGCGGCGCATTGCGAGCGCAAGCCACAACCGCGCAACCAGCCGCCGCCAGCCGTCCAGATATAACCCACCCAAGCCCGCGGGTACCGCCGGTCACCAGGGCCACTTTCCCTGAAAGGTCAATCATGGCTCCCTGCGTCAAGCCGGTAAATCTCCCAAATGGTCCACTTCAATGAATCGCGGCACCAACCCTGTCTCCAAACCGCAATATCGGAAGTCAAACGCCTTTTCAATTGACGATTTGCGTATCAAACGTTACAAAATTTTACGAAGCCACTCGCTCGTGGCAGCTGAGTCGAAGCAAGCAAGAGGAAACTGGGAGATGGCCACCGCAGCCCTACAGACCGAGTATGCGAACTCGATCCCGACCAGCGATGAACTGGTCGACCGTGCACGGGCTATGATCCCTGCACTCAAGGCCCGCGCACGCCAATGCGTGCGTGATCGCAATGTTCCGCGCGAAACCATCGCCGAGATGCAGGCAGCCGGCTTCTTCAAGATCGTCCAGCCCAAGCGCTGGGGCGGGTACGAAATGCATCCCAATGTATTCTTCGAGGTGCAGAAGGCCTTGGCCGAGGGCTGCATGTCGACAGGCTGGATGTTTGGCGTTGTTGGCTGCCACCCTTATGAATTGGCCCTTTTTCACGACAAGGCGCAGGAAGAAGTTTGGGGTGACAACCCGGATATGCTGGTCTCCTCAACCTATCAGCCGGTTGGCAAGGTTACCCATGTAGAGGGTGGCTTCCGCCTGTCAGGCCGATGGGGCTTTTCGACGGGATCGACGCACTCTGGCTGGGTGCTGCTTGGCGCGTTCTGCCCGCCCAAGGACGATGGCACGCCGGCCGAAATGCGCACCTTCCTGTTGCCGCGCAGCGACTATGCGATCGACGAGGACGCTTGGCACGTGTTTGGCCTGCAGGGCACTGGTAGCCACGACATTATCGTCGATGACGTGTTCGTGCCGGATTATCGCACCCACCGGTCGATCGACGGTTTCCTCTGCAAGAACCCGGGCCAGGAAGTGAACACCGGCCCGCTTTATCGCCTTCCCTGGGCGCAGGTCTTTGTCCGCTCGGTCTCCACCGCCGCATTTGGCGGAGCGCAGGCGGCGATCAACGCGGCGCTCGACATCATGCAGAGCCGGATTTCGACCAATACCGGTAAGGCTTCGAAGGACGATCCCATTCTCCACGCGGCCATAGCCCGCGCGATTGCCGAAAAGGGCGAGATGGAAACCACCCTGCGGCTTACCTTTGAAGACCTGATGGGCTATGCCGAGCGGGGTGAGGATATCCCGATGGAAAAGCGGGCCTTCTATACCTATCAATCCGCCACCGTGGTGCGCCGCCTCGCCAGCTTGGTCGACGATATTGTCCAACTGTTTGGTGGCCGCGCGATCTATACCAGCAGCGAGATCATCCAGCCTTGGCTCGATCTCCACGCTGGTCGTGCACACGTTGCCAACGATCCCGGCAACCGTACCAGCGATGCAATCAACGCCATGCTGGGCCAGGCCCCGCTGAACCCCTTCCTGTAAGGACCTCGGCATGACGGCCCTTTCGGAAGCGACTTACGACGTCGCTGGCGGTTATCAGGTTCACCTTAAGTCGGCTGGCCAAGGACCGGTTGTCGTGTTCATCCACGGCAGCGGTCCGGGCGCATCAGGGGCATCAAATTTTCGCCAGAACTGGCCCGCCTTCGTGGCCGCCGGATATCAGGTGATCCTGCCCGATCTCATCGGCTATGGTGCCTCATCGCAGCCAGAGGGTATCGATTACACACTGCAGCTGTTCACCGACACGCTCTACGAAGCACTGCGGCAACACGGGATTGAGCGCGCGACGCTGGTCGGCAATTCGCTTGGAGGCGGCGTGGCGATCCAGCTGACACTTGACCATCCCGAATTCACTGAGCGGCTGATCCTGATGGCGCCAGGCTGCATCGAAGAGCAAGCCGACTACTTCAAGATGCCCGGGATCACCAAGATGGTGTCGAATTTTGGCGGGCCGGACTTCAACCTGGCTGAACAGCGCCGCTTGATCTGCAATCTGGTCCACCCCGACTTTGCCGCCCACATTCCTGACGCCCTGGTTGAAGAGCGGTTCGCCGTGGCCCGCAACCAGCCCAAGGACGTGCTGATGCGGATGCGCACCCCCAATCTGGGGCCGCGGGTGGGCGAATTGCAGGTGCCGATCTTTGTGCTGTGGGGGCTGAACGACGAGTTTTGCCCCGCAAGCGGCACCCGGCATTTTCTGGATCGCTGCGCCGATGCCCGTTGCATGACCTTCACCCGCACCGGTCATTGGGTTCAGGTTGAGCGGGCAGAAGAGTTCAATCGCTATAGCCTGGAATTCCTGCGTGGCTGATGGCTATCCGCTGATCCCCGAAGAACTGCCGCAACAGTTTCGCGCAGCCATGCGGCGTCTGGCCGCATCGGTGGCGATTGTGGCAGCCCGGGGCGAAGCAGGGCCGATTGGCATGGCAGCCACTTCGGTCACCTCGCTGACGGCGGACCCGCCCGCCGTGTTGGTTTGCGTTAATCGCGCGACGGCGCTGCACGGGTTGCTGGTGCCGACCGCGCCGCTTTCGGTGAACCTGCTGTCGCGTGATCAACAGGATGTCTCGGCCGCCTTTGGCGGAGGCGTTTCGCAGAATGAGCGGTTCCGGATCGGCGAATGGCGCGATGGCCCTGATGGCTTGCCGGAACTGGCCCGAGCCCAGGCCAATCTCGGCTGCGTGATCGACGCGATGCTGGCCTATGGTACGCATTCAATTGTCATCGCTCGGGTGCTGCGCGCCACGGTCAGCGATGGCATCGCCCCCTTGATCTATCAGGACGGAACCTATCTGTGAGCGAAGAACGCACCGCGAGTCTGGCGGGTGAACTCTATGCTGCCCTGCGCGAGTGCCGGGTGGTCGCCCCATTGATCGAACGTCACCCCGATCTGACCATCGACGATGCCTATGCCATTTCGCTTGGCTTCTTGGCCCGCCGCCGCGCCGATGGTGAACGCGTGGTTGGCAAGAAGATCGGCGTTACCAGCAAGGCCGTGCAGGACATGCTTGGTGTCCACCAGCCCGACTTCGGCTTCTTGACCGACTGGATGCAGACCGGCGACGTAATCGATGTCGATGCCAAGGCCCTGATCGCGCCGCGCGCCGAGGCCGAGATCGCCTTCGTGCTGAAAGACAGTCTGGCCGGACCCGGCGTAACCGCAGGGGACGTTATTGCCGCAACCGACTATATCGCCCCCTGTTTCGAGATCGTCGACAGCCGCATCCGCGACTGGAAAATCGGGATTGTTGATACGGTTGCGGACAATGCCTCATGTGGAGTCTTCGTTCTTGGCGAAGCCAGGGCCAATCCACGCGATCACGATTTACCCGCGCTGCACGTGACCGTCACCAAAAACGGCGCGGCGTTATCGGAAGGATATGGTCACGCCGTCCAGGGCGACCCAGCCCAGGCGGTTGCCTGGCTGGCCAACACGCTGGGCACCT